>Ga0209755_10002975_pt1 | contig 21980 bp, 25 predicted proteins | sample TergutCo191P1_FD_187301 | JGI IMG/M metagenome (GOLD analysis project Ga0209755, IMG submission 187301) | Cornitermes sp. P1 segment gut microbial communities from Petit-Saut dam, French Guiana - Co191P1 (SPAdes) (version 2) | ecosystem: Host-associated > Arthropoda: Insects > Digestive system... | reverse complement strand
TTTGTTTACATTTTTAAAAACGTCTGAATCCCGATTTTCATGATTAAAAGATTAACATGATTGTTAAGCATAATGCTGAGAAAATCAAGAAAATCCTAAAATCCTGAAAATCGTGGTTCAGACGTTTTCCTCCCCACATCATTCAACACTTTCATCTGCTCAGTAGCAATTTTCTATATTTATAACCATGCAACCTGCTAAAAATAACCCCAATCCCTTGACACCACCAGAAAATATTTCTATATTATATCAAATGAGTTTTATTAAAAAACAAAAGGCTGTTAGAACCGATGCTGATATATCAGGCTTCGTTTCTCGCTATTTTCATGGCAATGTTCGGGCTCAGCTAGGCCGGATTATTACAGCCAAAGATGTTGAACGCAAGAGGAAAGAAGTCGCAAGCTATGTATTCTGACAATGAAGTAGATAAATTTAAAAATCTTAAAAAACTGTTTGACGAGGCGGAATTCTTGGAAAAAGAACTTGAAATAGAGTCTTCTGCTTACTTTCAGCCATCCGTTAATGAGCTTCGTTATGCCGCTAGGCATTTGCTTAATTATATTGTAAACAAAAAAGATGCTGATTATGATGAAGCGAAAGTGCATATATTGAGAGCTATTTACGATGCTCGTGATATGTTGCTTCTATTGTATTATGAAAAAATAAATGTATTTGAAAAAGTTTATAGATCTGTTTCAATATCAAGTTCTATTACAAATTGGGTTCAGATTCGTGCCAGATTAAATAAGATTAAAATGCTATCAGCAGATCCTGAGTTTAAGAATAACAACAGAGAAGAATTTGATAAAACATACAACGAGGTTAAAGATATATGGACTCTGATAGACGCTGCTATTCCAGAATTGGATAAGCAGCTGAACTCATCCAGAAAAAACACAATAATCACTATTATATCAGTAACAGTTGCGATAGTATCAGCAATTATAGCTTTTTTGAAGTAATTAACATAGTTTTAACCCCGCTTGCTGCCATAACAGCACAGCGATTAACTACAAAAATTTCAAAATACCAATCTGGCACGCCTTCCACAACACAACGTCAATATACCCCCTGTTCAGACCCGTTGCCTTTTCAATTTGCGCAAACATCTTATCGCCAAGCACAAGCTCCAGTCTTTGAATCCACACATCGTGTTTAACAACATTAATACCTAAATTGCGGGCTATGTGATTTTTGGTTATCTCGCCAATGTGAGGCAGGGTTGCCAGATAGGTTAATTTTTCGGGGTCGGTTTTCAATTCGTAAAATCCGTTGCGGTAATTTTCACGGTTATTCCAAACTTTTATTATCGCACGTATTTTATTCACATTTCCAAAAATGGGCAACAGTTTTTTTTCGCAAACATCGCCATCGGCATATATAAAATCCATAATTTCACCAAATTTTCGTTTTGCTATTTTTTGCCTGAATCCTCCGGCTAAAATTACATATATGCATTCTTCTGCGAATTCGTTTGCCGTTAAAATCGGGGGGTTGTGCAAACGCTCTTTTATGGTTTCAAAACTGTCTTTGTCTGTGCCTAAACCGGAATCTATTATATGTTTTTCCAAGACAAAAAATAAAGCGGCATCTATTCTCTTTACCGGCTTATTGGTTAAAGCGCAAAAAAGCTGATTCATACACAGCCAAGGAAAAGCTAAATCGTAATATCAACGCCCATTTTATTGGCTGACTCATCGATAATTTTGCTTGTGCCGTTGCTGTTGTCGTTTGTGAGCTCATCTCTTTTGGCTTGAAGAACTCTGTCAAGCGACTTTGGATTGGCACTTGCCGCAGCTTGCTCGAACAATTCATTGCCGTGCGCGCGTTCCATCCTTGTCTTTTTGTTTGCAACGGTTGTTGCTTCGCCGATTTTTTGTGATATTTCCATACCTTTAATATAGAAAATTTCATTTTTAACCTTGCACCCAAAGCTCTTTTTTTACAACACCCCTTGACACCGCAAAGAAAATTTACTATATTTATCTTTCCTATGAAAAGAACATTTCAGCCTCATAATCGCAAACGCGCCAATAAACACGGTTTCATGCACAGAATGGAAGACCGTTGGGGTCGCGATGTACTTAGCCGCCGCCGCGCAAAAGGCCGCAAAAGGCTTACCGTTAGCGATGAGCTCTACAAAAAGTAGTGCCGAAAGCCTTCAGATTTCCATCAAAAGCTTCTTATAGCGAGGTTGCCTCAAAAGGAAAAAGGCTAAAATTTGGTGTTTTAAGCCTGAAAATGTTGCCTGCACCCGATTTTTGCACCAGATTCTGCCTTATTACCAAAAAAAAGAACGGATGCGCAGTATTTCGCAACCGCTGTCGGCGAATTTTGCGGTCAATATTCTTCAATTCGGCAAAAAACTTCAAAAAACCGCTGTGGATTATGGCTACAATTGCCATGAATGCAGAAAATGCTGACTGGAAGGAGCTAAGATCGTGTGGGAACCGGGTCGTAGCCGCTCTTGCAGAAGGGTTGGCAACGAAGGATGCGCCAAACAGTTAATCCGCAGCCCTTTATGCAACCATGGGTTTGCAAAGCTTCTATCGCATAGTTTGAGCAGGAAGGGTAAAATCGGCAGCAACCGCTGAAAAACGCCGGGTGGATTTTTTGGTAAAACTTGATGATTTTTATGATTATTTTAGTCAATCCACTCACCTAAAACACCTTGAAATTTTGATTCGTATTGCAAACGCTCAAAGCCATCATCCACCTTTTTTTTCCTTTCAAAGAAAAAAAACGCTATTTTGCCTAAAAACTTAGCTAAGGGATTTGCCGGCATGGGCTTTGACCTGCCGAAACCGGCACCAAGAGTCGCAGAAGAACCGCCCAAACTGTATTGCAAAACAAACTTCATCAAAGACGAAGGCAAATGTTGCAAATCGCAGCAGGTTGGCACATTACCCTCAAAGCTGTAACCCGGAATTGTTCCGGGCACTAATGGAGTGTTGTGGTCCAGGCAGTTGATGCTTGCAGCAGGAGGGCAAACATGCAGGTCTGACCCTGCGGTTAATTTGCGCATCCAGGCAGCCTTTGTGGAACTGCTTAATATTTCGCGTAATGATGAAAATTTGCTTGCCGGCATAAATGTTGCCAGGCAACTTGGGCAAATACGTAAATCCAATGCTTTTATCTCTATGCGAACTGGCTCTGATTTGGTGCAAAAAGGGCAGGGCATAGCGGTTAAGTTGCTTCCGTTAAGATGTCTTTCAGGTCTTTTGCCGTGCGAAGCTTTGCCATTGCAGATTCCCTGTATTGACGCACCTTTTCTTTTGTAAGGCCTGTGGTCTGGGCTATTTCCTGTAAATTATTCTTTGCACCGGAATCAAAACCGTAAAACAAATTTATAACTTTAAGCTCTGTAGGTGTTAAATACTCCGAAAGCAGCTTTCTTATCAAGCCTTTTCTACTCTTTTGGAAAAATACGCTTGAGGCGTCATCTGCGACATCTGGGGTTATGCTTATAAGGCTGGTATCGCCATCTTCGCCAACCGGAGCGTCAAGGCTGGAAGATTTTACGCCCATTTGAAGGATTTTCTCTATTTCTTCTGCATTGTAGCGGCTATAACCTTCCAAAGACTTGGGGTCTATCACCTGTGTTCCGCCTACAACCTGTTTCAATCTGCCGCCTTTTCTGGCAAAACGGCGCAAAATCAGCTCTTTTTCTGCGGAAATTCTCACCAAACGGGCTTTTTCGTTAATGGCCTTTATTATATTTTGCCTTACCCACCACACAGCATAACTTATAAATTTTATGTTTTTCGAGGAATCAAAGCGAACTGCGGCTTCCATTAACCCCAAATTGCCCTCGTTTATCAAATCATTGAGGTCCAGCCCTTGCCCTTTATATAAATTAGCAACGCGTATAACAAAGCGCAAATTAGCCTTAACCAAATGGTTAAGAGCTGCTTTGTCTCCATTAGACACCCTTTGAAGCAAAAGATTTTCTTCTTCCCTTGTCAACAACGGTATTTGCGATATCTCATTCAAATACTGAAAATACACGTTACGTTTAATCTTGGGTTTTGCTTCTTTCACAATCTTCAACGTCATAATCACAAATTTAACTTTTTTTTTCGGTTTTGTCACCTATTTTTTTCATTTTTATAGCTTTAAGTGCATTTTTTTTCATTTTTTGCATAAATTTTCATAAAATTTATGCAAAATGTCACGAAAACGTCATGGGTTACTCCTTGTTATTTCAAAAGAGAGCTTCAAAATCTTGGGCTGCTGAACGGTTAGGGAGTTCATTTTCGAAAGCCTCTTCTGAAAAATAGTCTTTTTGCCTGGTGGCTCCTGTAATGGCATGCCAAAGAGCACTTGTTGTGTCTATTTTTTTGCGTTCACTTATAACGCAAGCCAGAGGTACAAGCACAAAAACTCCGTTGAAACTGCCTATTACAATATTTGTTTTGCCGGCCATAGCCGCATGAGCAGCTTTTTCAGCCAACTGGAAGCAGAAAATTGCATCGGAACTGTTTGCCGGAATGCTTCTTATTATATAACTTGGGTCTATATATTTTACATTAATCTCTTTATCTGAGTTTTTGAAGAATTCACTGATTTTATCCACCAAAAACAGCCCAATATCGTGTTTGAGAATATTTCCGCTTGCATCTGTATTAGCTTGCGCGCTAAATAAGTCTTGCCCTGCACCTTCTGCCACAACCATAACAGCGTGATTTTTATGCCTGTAACGCCTTTCCAGCGCTTTAAACAGCCCTGTTGGACCTTCCAACACTATCGGGATTTCCGGGATTATACAAAAATTTGTCACCGAGCTGGCCAAACTTGCGTGGGCGGCAATGAAACCGGAGTCTCTTCCCATTACTTTTACCAACCCAAGCCCATTTGGAATGCCTTGTGCCTCAACGTGGGCACTTTTTATTATTTCTGCAGCGGACTGAACGCAAGTTTCAAAGCCGAATGTGCGGTCTATGAGGTTCAAATCGTTGTCTATGGTTTTTGGTATGCAAACCACGGAAATATGGGCTTTTCTTCTGGTAATTTCATTTACTATGTCTCTGGCTCCTTTCAAGGTGCCGTCTCCACCTATGCAGAACAATATGCTAACGTCAAGTTGCATTAAGAGAGTATCAACCATTACTTTTGTGTCTTGGTCGCCTCTTGAGCTGCCAAGAATTGTGCCGCCGTCTTCGTGAATGTCATCCACTTTGTCTGGAGCCAGGCGTATTGCGGTTAAGCCGTATCGTGGGTTTAGCCCTCTGTAGCCGTAGGGAATTCCGTATATCATTCTTACGCCGTAATCGTAGGTTAAAACCTGAACCAGGCCTTTTATCACATTGTTCAGCCCGGGGCATAATCCGCCACAGGTAACTATTGCCACCCGTGTTTGCGCCGGATCAAAAAAGATTTTTTGGCGAGGCCCGGCTGCTTCCAACGATGGAAAGGTTTCGTCTTTCAGTATTTCCAATTGAGCAAGATAGGTAGCAAGGCTCACTCGGCAGTTTTCGTCAACAAATGATTGACCTTTGACCGGAGAGTCTATTTGTGCCGGCCCTAGAGCTGCAGCTTTTAAATTGAACTTTGTGGGGTTCGTGAGGATTTCTGTTAAACGCATAGTGGAAAAGTAGAAAAATGCAGAGGGGTTAAAAGACTCCGTATTGAGCAAAAAGTCGTTTTTTGAACGAAAAAAGCGGATTTTGGAAAAAAATAAAAAAAATATTAAAGTTCCCCTGTTTTTTGCCGATATACGATGTAGGGTAATTGTATATTATCTGAAGCTTAGCGGGGTATTTATGGCAATGATAATAGACAAAGCTTCTGGGCTAGGGCTAAACCACCAGATTGGCGACAGGCAAAAAAAGCTTTCCAAGATCCATGAAAAAATGGGCACCGGAAAGGAAATCAATCGTGCGCAAGACAATGCGTCCGGGCTAGCTGTTGCAAAATTGCTCGAAGCAATGTCGCGCGGCTACAAGGCGAATTCCATAAATATCGGCGATGGCATGAGCGCAATGAACATAGGCGAAGGTGCAACGCAAGGCATGTCTGATATGTTAAACCGCATGCGTGAGCTTAGTGTCCAAGCTTCCAATGATACCCTTACCAATAGCGACCGAAAGGCCCTGAACGGCGAATTCCAGCAATTAAAGCAAGAAATGGACAGATTTGCAAAAAGCACACAGTTTAACACACAAGACCTGCTCTCCGGTCAAAGCCCCATGAGCGATGGCACAGGCAAACTTCAAGTTGGGCCAAAAGCAGGCGAAGAAAACCAGATAAATGTTGCAGAAAGCAATTTGACCCCGGATTCCATTGGCATTGCAAGCTTGGATATATCCACCAGAGAAGGTGCAAGCGCAGCCATGAATGGCATAGAACAAGCCACTAAAGTTGTGTTGGAATCAAGGGTTAACTTTGGAACTCAATACAACCGCTTGGAATATACTGCCAATAATAATGAAAATATGAATATCAACACCACTGCCGCACTTCAGCTTTTGGAAGATTTGGATTTTGCCAAAGCTTCCATGGATAAGGCAAGGGAAGAGATTCTAAACCAAAGCGCAATAATGGCCCAACGTAATTTTCAGGATATTTCAAGAAATTCCATGCTTGCATTGCTGGGGCAAAATTAAGTGTCTGATCAGGAAGTGACTGAGCAGGATTGGGAACATAAAGAAGCGGTTCGGCTCTATGCTTATGGAGCGGCATACACTGCCGGCAAATTAAAATCACATCAAATGCTTTTGGAAAAAGCCTTGCTCCTTATGCACGCAATTAAAACAGGGGATTTAAAAAAACGAGACCAGGCGCAAAATATAATCGCATACCTGCAAGCTAGCTTGGACGTGGAGCTTGAGGAAGCCAGAAATCTGTTTGTTGTTTACGGACATTTATGGGATGCGCTTGAAGTTTCTACTCCGGAAACTTTGAATTTGGCTGAAGAATTTTTAAGAGAGATCAGAGAGATAGTAATGGAAGTTCATCGCAGGCAACCGAGACCTTTTAAAAAGAAAAAGAAATAAATGGAAAGCGTCTCAATAAAAAATCTGAAATTCAATTACGCTGCAATCAATATTCTTAACGGCGTTAATCTTTTCCTTGAAAAAGGCGATATGGTTTGCATAACCGGAAAATCCGGTGAAGGCAAAAGCACACTTTTGCGTGTGATTGCCGGGTTGGAAAAAGCCACGTCCGGAGAGATTGTGCTTTTTGGAGAGCCGGTTAAGCAAAGCGAATGGACAGCCCTTTCCATGGCGCAAAAAGGCATTGGATTTGTGTTTCAAAACGACGCTTTGATCTCCGATTTAACGGTGAGAGAAAACATAACAATCCCATTGCGCTACCATAAAATGGGCTCGGAAAAAGAGATTAAGGAAAAAGTGGATCGTGCGCTTTTGCTTATGTTGGCCAGCAGCTTTGCGGAAGAATACCCGTATTCTCTTTCGCTTGGCATGCGAAAGAGAGTTGCCATTGCACGCTCATGGGCACTCAACGCAAAAGTTCTCCTTTTAGACGAGCCTACCGCCGGCTTGGACAAAAACAGCCGCGTGAATCTGCTATCTCTGGTGGACAACCTGAAAACGCTTTACAAAACCACCATCATAATGGTTGTAAGCGATTTGGTAGTAGCACGGGATTTAAACAGCAAAATATCTTTTTTAATCGATAAAAAACTGACTGAGCCTCTGTATTTTGATGAGATTAAGAATCATGATAATTTAAGAATCAGGGCTATGTTAGGTTAACAAAGCGGATTTAACGGGAAGGGCGAGATTCGAACTCGCGGTGGGCTTTAGGCCCACACGTCCTTAGCAGGGACGCACCTTCGGCCAGCTCGGTCACCTTCCCAGGAGCCATTAATATAGAAATTTTTTGAGCTTTAAAATTTTTTCCCGATCTTTTAAGCCATCTGTTTCCGCACCGCTGGAAACATCTATAGCAAAAGGGTTAAGCTTTACAGCGGCTTCAATGTTTTGCAGGTTTATTCCCCCGGCAAGAAAAACATTTTTGCTTAGGTCAAGATTATGCAAAAGTGTCCAGTCGAAGGTTTGTCCAGAGCCTGGGGTGGAGGAGTCCAGGAGTATATAGTCAGAAAGCGGAGAGTGGAGAGTGGGGAGTGGAGAGTGGACTCTTATTATCTTTGCATCGCATTTTTGCTTTAATTTTTCAATATATTCATCGGATTCGTTGCCGTGCAATTGCACCATGTCTATAACACCATTGCTGTGCAAAGCTACAATATCTTCAATCTTTGCATTCACAAAAACACCAACAGGTACAATTTCTGCGGAGAGTTTCTTCCTTAGGGTCTCGGCTTGGTTTGGGTTCACAAATCGCTTGCTTTTTTCTGCGAAAACAAAACCTATGAAATCCGGCTTTGCTTCGTTTGCGAAGTCTATGTCCTGTTCACGGAAAAGACCGCAGATTTTTAGCTTGGGCACTATCTTCGTTCCACCACCTTAAGCTTCTTTACAATCAAAATTGTGATTGGCAAAAGGATTATCTCGTAAAGCATTTTAACGCCCCACTGCGAAGGAATAACCGCATAAGAAAAGAGCGGCGTGCCCCAAAAAGCTATTGTTATGAACACAAAACTGTCCACAGCGTTTCCGAACATGGAAGAGACAATTGCCCGTACCCCAAAACGCTTTTCCCCATGTTTTGCCTTCATTTTTGCAAATATTACATCGTTTATAAAGTCGCCAACCATATACGCAGTAAGGCTTGCGAGCAAGATCCGCCAGGTTCCGTTCAATGTTGCCTCAAATGCCCTCTGAGCCTCTTCGCTCCAAAAAGGCGCACCAGGCAGCATTACGGCTATCTTAAAGAAAACCACCATCAGAAGGTTTGCGCCAAAAGCATACCATGCGGTAATGCGGCTGGTTTTATAGCCGTAAACCTCGCTGAATACATCGGATAAAATATAAGTTATGGGGAACACCATCACCGCCGCCGGAACAATCAGCGACCCCAAGCTTATCATTTTGGTTGCAATTATATTGCTAACCAGCATTGCCGTTATGAACAGGACGCACAATTTGGTAAAAAGAGGAGAATTCATGTGAAATGAAATTTAGAAATTTCTATATTCCTGAAACTATGTCCCATTTACCGTTTGCTAAACGACTGCGATGGTTTTTTATGCGTTTCCGCTCGGCGCATGGGATTAGGCGTTGGTTTGAAAAAAAGAGCGGCGGCCAAAATGAAATGTTTCAGTATAAACCGGATATTTCAACCTGCAAAAAAATTATAGTATTTTTGCCTACGGAGCAGGATAGGTTCTTTGTAATGCTGCCTTTTGCCATAGCTCTTGCCGAAAACAAGGGGCCAGACGATTTTTTACTTATAACAGAAGAAGATAACCGCTATATTTTAAGAGCTTTGGGTTTGGAAAGGCTATCTCTTTTCTACAACAACTCTACCATGCTTTATGGCGAAGGTGACTTTTTTGAATTGGAAAAAAGAATACAGGATCTGAAATGGGATTTGTGCGTATTTTTGCAGGAAAACGCTAAATTGCCGTTCCTTTACTTGGCTAGAATTACCAGAGCCCCTTACCGTTTGGGGATAAAACAGGAATTTCCGTTCTTAAACATAGCTTTGCAAAACTCCGAGAACAGTGAAAATATTTACGCAAACCGAAAGTTTCTATATAAAGCGTTCGCAATAGACTACAAAAAAGCAGAAAAAGAAAGCATTCACCTTACGCATAAAAACGAAAGATTGGGCTTCAACTCAAGGCTCTCCACATCAAATACAATATTGCTTAATCTGGAGCCTCCTATTAGTGGCGAAGCGTGGAGCGAACACGAAGTATATACCATTTGCAAGGCGTTCCAACCTACATGGCGTTTAATAACCATTGCGGCAACAACCAAGCAACTTGAACATTATTCCAAAGTTATGGAAGAGCTTGAAATGCGCAGCAATCCCGTTCTTTTGCATTCGGAATCCATATTCAGCGTGCTAAGGCAATACCCAGCGATAATAACCTTCAACTCCGTACATTCACATATGTTTTTGAATTTGAGCAATATAAAGGTTTTAATGCTTGAGCAAAATGATGATTATGATATTCCGAATAATCAAAAAATGCTGAAATTCAACAGAGAAGGAAACTACTATTCTCTTACCAAGTTAGTCTCGGACTTTTTGAAAGAACAACCTAAATGAAATGTATTTTAGCACAACCCAGAGGCTTTTGCGCGGGGGTAGAACGCGCTATTTTAATGGTTGAAAAAACAATTGAGAAATTCGGCAAACCGGTTTATGTTAGGCACGAGATTGTGCATAATCGCTTTGTTGTGGACAGCCTGCGAAAAATAGGTGCCATATTTGTTGAGGAACTTTCGGAAGTGCCGGAAAAAGCCGTGGTTATATTTTCTGCGCACGGTGTGAGCAAAGATATTTACGAAAAAGCAAAGAACCTGCACTTGAAAGTTATAGATGCAACATGCCCCATTGTGAAATCCGTTCATAGAAGCGCAATAAGATATGCAAATTCCGGTTGCTCAATAATTTTAATCGGGCATCAGGGACATGCGGAAATTGACGGAACTTTGGGACAACTGCCGGCAGGCAAGATGCACCTTATAAGCTCTGCAACAGAAGTGGAAAATCTGCCGAATATGAAAAAAGTTGCATACCTCACGCAAACCACGCTTTCTACGGAAGAAACCGCAGATGTAATAGCCGCATTGAAAAACAAGTACCCTGACATACAAGGTACCAGAACAGGAAACGTTTGCTATGCAACAACAAACAGGCAAAGCGCAGTTCGCTCTATATGCAAAAAAGTTGATTTGCTTTTGATAGTGGGTTCACAGAATTCAAGTAATTCAAACCGATTAAGGGAGCTTGGAGATGAGCAGGGTGTTAAAAGCATATTGATAGATTCCGTGGAAAATTTAAATAAAAATATGTTCAAAGATGTAAACTCTGTGGGAATATCAAGCGGTGCAAGTGCTCCCGAATATTTGGTTCTTGAGATTATAGAGTGGTTAAAGAAGCATTTTTCCCTTGAAGAAATTATTGACGAACAAACAGTGAATGAGGTTACGAAATTTCCATTGCCTGCGGAACTCACAGTTACTTGCTCCAAATAACTTCGCTCATCCTTATATCCATTGTGTTTTGCGGAAGAGCACTCCTGACTTGAACGCTATAAGCTATTCCCAATTTTGGAATTGTTTTAAATGATGCAAGATAACGATCGTAATAACCTGCGCCGCGTCCTATGCGAGCGCAATCTTTGCCAAAAACAAGGCCCGGAACAAGAAAGGCCGTGGGGGTTCCTTCAAATACAGGCATATCCGCTTTTGGTTCTATTATTCCAAAAGCTCCGGTTTGCAAATCTTGTTCAAGATTTTTAACATGAACAAATTCCATATTATTCTGGTCTATAACTCTTGGCAAAAGCAAGCGGCCTTCATCTGCAAGCTCTTTCAAAAAAGGAACTATTTGCGGTTCAAACTTCGTGGGATAAAATGCAGCGATAAATCCGCTTTCCAGAATGGGACGCAACGCAAATCCCTGAATCAATTTTTCTGATTCTTTTGCTTTATTTTCTTCGCTCATGGCCAGGATCCTCTCCTTTGCCCAGGTTCTGAGCTCTTCTGCCGTCTTGGGCAAAACTGCCTTTTCAACCAAAGACTGCCAAATTTCACGCTGCCAACTCATAAGTTCCGCAGCTTCAAATTTTGCTTCCCAATCACCATTCAAGGAATCTGCAAGCGCATTTAACTGGCTTTGCTTTGCCAACAGCCCGGAGTCTATTTTCAACTGCGCGGCTTTTTCGTTTCTCAGTTCGCGCAATTTTTCTCGCAGGTCATCGTCTATGGCCGTGCGCGGAGAAGCTTTGCGCCGGATTTGCGAAGGATATGTGCTTGAAGGAGCAGAAGCTGCCGCATTAAGATCTGCTAAAAAGGATTGAAGCAGTTTTCCCCTTAAGTTTCTCGGCAATTTAGGCAAATCGTGTTCGTTTATTTTTCCTTTGACTTTTGCCGCAACTCTGGCAACGGCAAGCAAAAAATAAGGGCTTAAAACTCTGTAAGATGCACAGTCTCTTTTTTTTGCCTCACGGTCGCGCCATTGCCAAATAGCTTTCAAGAGCTGCAGCTCCAAGGGCTTAAAAGCATTCGAGCCCTTTAGTCTCCAGGTCTCTTTCACTTCTTCATCGGAATCTTCGTTTTTCTTTAAATGCTCAAGCAAATATCTGCAAGATTCATGCAGCCACTCCAGTCGCCCCAGTTTTTTGAGATTCTCGCATTGAAGCTCTTTTATGGCATCCAGAAAAATGGTATCCAGCACAGCATAGCGGCACATTTCCGGCGAGAGAGGCCGTTTGGTCCAGTCTGCCCGTTGATTTTCCTTGTCCAGTTTTATGCCGAAATATTTTTCAACAATCGCAGCCAGGCCGGTTTGTTTTTCACCTAAGAGTTTTGCTGCTATGGAAGTATCGTAAATATGTTCAGGGTAAAATTCGTAAAATCTGGAGAGCAGGCGCAGATCATAATCGCAGGCGTGGAATGTTATTCTCTTTAGAGCCTTGCATTTCCAAAGATCCTTTAGATTAAGCCCGCAAAGCGGATCCAAAAGCCAGTGATATTTTCCAACGCTTATCTGAATAAGGCTGAGTTTTTCCTGATAGTGGTGCATGGAATCTGCTTCCGTATCCATAACGCAGGAATTGGCTTTTGATAAAACGGAGAGCATTTTTTTGAAAGTTCTTTTGTCATTGACAAGTATATGTTCAGGATTGTCATCAATAAAACCTGCCGTTTCCTCTATATATTTAGGAGTGAATAGCTTGGACAGCAGTGATTTAATAAACATTTTTGGAAGGTAGAAAAATTCCCAATAAAATTTGCTATATTATCTTTAGACACCTCATTGTTAGGGACACCCCCTGTTTGACCATTGAGAATGTGCACGCCAGCAGGGTTTGAAAGGGCAACCGTGGGCTTGAGAGGCTAGTAATCTCAAGCGCGGTGGTAGAAATACTGCTGTAGGCGGGATAAGGAGCCACTTAGCTAGTGGCAGCTTCGGGGACGGAGCTGCCTTTTTTATACGATACTTTAAAGCTACCGTCAAAAGGAGGGGTGGTAAGATTAGGCGAATATTGCGTCAGCAAGCCATCCTCGTTTCCCTGTTCTATGATATTGCCTCTTTTATCCGTTACCACCATATGCGTACCTTGCTTGTAGTTTCGGAAGTAGTATATTCTGTCTTGTGAATCATGCCGCCCCATAGCCACTAGATCAGGGTCAAGAAGCGTTTTAGGAATTGCGGCCACAAATGGATGCCTTGTTACATCACGTTCTCTGACTGTTGGATTGTTTGTGGACCTAGTTATCAAATGAAGTGCCCTTTGTCTCACCGTTGGGGGTTGGCCTTCAAAGCTGTCTGGGTTTGCCAAATTGACTCGTCTTCCATCTGCCGCATCAACTATGCCTTGTTTAGTGATGAAATCAATAACCCTATTAAGCATAGACTCTTTGCTTTCTGGCAACTTTGGCAAACTTTCGCTTGATTTAAGTTGTTTGAGAAATTTCTTTACAGAGTTCAGCGTATCGCCTTTGCGTACACCAGCCCAAGAGGTTGCCTTTCCTTGCTCCCGTCCAATTTCGTTTTCAGATAATGTTTTAGACACGAGGGGGAATATACAATTTTTAAAAATGGGAAATCGGTTAGAACTTTATACATTATTTATATTCTTTTTCTAAATTTACTTGTTATGCGCATTATATTTTTATTTCTTGCTCTTTTTTGCGTAACTGGCATTGCCTTTGCGCATGCGCTTCCGACTGTAAAGTCTGAGGCCGTTCCTATGACAGATTCCACAGGCAAACCGCTTTTGATGGACTTCAACATCAAGCTGAGTGGCATAAAAGACGCCAATATGCCGTTTGCAGTATTCAGCTCCAGGCCATTGATGGTTTATTATTACAGCCCGCATTGCCCACACTGCCAAAAAGGTTATCCCGGCGTTCAGCAAATGGCTAAGGAATACGAACAAAAAGGGCTAACCAGCATTACTATTTCCGTAGGCAACGTTAACAGAAGAGATATTCTGATGTTTATGGATCAGCATCGTGCATCAATCCCGTTCTTTCAAGATAGCGATCAGGAATTTGGGAAAAAATACGGGGATGGCTATGTACCGAGGCTCTATTTGATTTCTGCTGATGGAAAAGTCACTCGCTACACCAACACGGATAGTGAAGCTTTGAAAGATATCAAGCTTGACTTAGACAAAATGCTCGGCATAAAAAAATAATGATTGCAGCTTACGCAGAGCTCTCGCACGGCATGAACCCAGCTCTGGTCACTGTACTCTCCGAACATTTGAGTTGGGTTGCGGAGCATCCGGAAAGTGTTCCGCACAGTGAAAATATTTCTCAGAGCCAACAAGCATGGCTTATGGCATGCGAAGGTTTTGCCGAGCTGGAGCAGACATTTGCCAAGCGGATTTATGAGTGGCACGCAAAGTGGCAGCAAAGATTTGAACAGGAAGGCACTGCGCAAACGGTCACGGCAGAAGCCGAGGTTATAAAGAAAACAAAAAACGCAAAGGAAAGAGAAAGGCTGGCAAGAAATCTTTATCTCAAGACCATGCATTTAATGGTTGGTGATGTTCAAAAAGACATTATATTCGTAAACAGCCGTGCAGATTATTTGCAAAAGTCTATTCGTAAAATATGGCATAAGAGTTGCTCCAATGATTCTTATTCAAAAATACTCCCCAGCCTGGAAAGTACGTTTGAAGATTATGAGGACGCATTTTTTAAAAATAAAATACAATCGTTTTTTGAAGACCAAAAAGATTCCGTACCCAGCATTGCAAGGCGGGAATTTTTGGAAACCATAATGGAAAACGATAATTGCGATTCTATTTTAAATTTCTATTTTTCAAAAGTTTTTCGCCGAGTGTCTAAGATCTCTTCCGGTTTGTGCAGGTTCTATGCTAAAAAATGGACTTTGTATGCCAGGGGTTTCAGCAGCAGGCAGAACTTGTTACCCTTGGGATAAATATGGAGCTATTTTTAGTTATTCTCTCCTTTCTGGCACTGGTTGCGCTTGCCGCTATTTTGAGCACTCAGCGTAAAATTCTGGCCGCATTGCAAAACATCCACATTCCGGAACCTCCGAAACCGCAGAAAATTGAGATTCCTCCGGCAAAAGAGGTTGTTCTGGATTTGAACCCGGTTGTAGAGGCTGTTAAGCAGCAAAAGATTGAAATTCCAAAGTTCCCGGAATTTCCGAAGTTCCCGGAGTTTCCAAAGATTGAATTTCCAAAAATCGAAATTCCTCCGACAAAAGAGGTTGTTTTGGACTTGAATCCGGTTATAGAAGCGATTAAGGGACTTCAAGACAGGGAAAACGTGGCGTATGCGCAGAGCGATTTGATAAAGGTTTTGCAAGAGACTTCTGCTCTTATGCGTGTAAACCAGGCGGAATTTCAAAGCGGGTTGGATGCTTTCCATAAGGCTATAGACAAGTTGCTAACTCAAATTCCAAACGGCGACAAAGAACTGGATATGCAAAAGGAATTTATGCAAAAGTTTGAAGAATCATTTGTAAAAGTTCAGGAAGTAGCAACAGAGGCCATGAATGCCAATTCGCTTCGCCTTCAGGAAATTTTAACGGAATTCTCAAACAAATGAATGAGTACAATGCATCTCTTGCAAAAAGTTTGGAAGAAAAAATAGCATTCTTCAAAAAGGCTTCTTTGCACAAAGAGGCAGAACTTTTGCAAAAGAGGCTGGACTCCTTAACAGAAAAGCCGATTGAAAGCGCAAAAGCTGCTGCAGAGAGAATTCAAGCAAAAAATCCGATAATAGACATTGTGCGCCACAATTTGAGAACAAAAGTTGCTACAGACAGCCGTCGCATTCCGGAATTGGAAAAAAAGTACATTCTGGAAAACACAGACAAAGCACAAAACTTAAAAGATTTAGAGACCTTGCGGGTGACATACATAGAAAGGGTGCTGAAAATTCGCAAGGCAAACAGGGCAATTGCAATGACGGCCAGCGATAATACGGTTGGTGATACCGGCCCTTACAACAACGAAAAAATATTCGGCGAAGCGTTGCGGCTGATCTATTCTCAAGATCCATTGTGGATAGAGGATTTTAAAGAATTGTACTTTACCATTATGCCTTCAAATAGATAAAGGCTCCACATGGATGGTCGCTTGCATATTAAAATCTTCTTCGATTTTCTTCTCAATAATTGTCGCTATGTTATGCCCTTCTTCAATGCTTTTTTGCCCATCTAAGCGAATGTGCATTGTGAGTTCACAGTGTCGCTCATAATTATGTATATGAAGGTGGTGCAATTTGAGATCTCCCAAATTAAGGCAGTTAATGATATTTTTAATTTTTTCTTTGAATTCTTCGCTGGGTTGCTTGCCCAAAAGCTTGTCCACAGTTTCTTTGGCAATCTCGTAAGCGGCGTAAAGCAACACCAATGAGAGCATAAACCCGAGTACACTATCCATCCACCAGAATTTTGAGGCGAAGAAAATGCCTATCAGCACCGGAATAGAAGAGAGAGCATCTGAGCGGTGGTGCCATCCGTCTGCCTTTATGGCTGCGCTATCATGTTTTTTTGCTATATAAAAAGCGTATTGCGCAAGCAGTTCTTTTATGACAATTGATACCGCTACCACTACTATTGCCAGCGTTCCGAATTTAGCTTCTTGCCGGTTGCCAAAGCGTTCTATTGAATCCATTGCGAATTCATAAGCTATAACGGCGAGCACAAATGCAACAAACAATGCGGCTATTTGTTCCCATCGTCCATGCCCAAACGGGTGTTCTTTGTCTGGTTTTTTGCTTGAAAGTTTAATTGCGACCATTATCACGACTGATGTGAGCGAATCGGATAATGTGTGCCAGGCATCTGCGATAAGCGCTATTGAACCGGTTATCATGCCTGTATATAATTTCAAGGCAAATAAGGCGGTATTGACGATTATTGAGACTGTGCTTTCAAGATAGCCGGCTTTGTCGCGGTCGGAAGTCATTTGTGGAATATAGAAAATGCTGATTTAGTCGCTTTGGGACATGACTTTTTTCTATATTTATCGTAATGCCATACGTCTTTGCCGTTTCAATGTTATTAGGCTTTGTTTTGCCGGCAAAGCCTATTTATTTCGTTTCAAGGTAACAATATATGGGCGAAAAAAAGAAAATAAAACATATAGCCGTGATAATGGACGGAAACGGACGCTGGGCCAAATCAAAAGGGCTGGAGCGGTTTTTGGGCCACAGGCATGGAACCAGAGCTACGGTCGCTGTTGTTGAAGCCGGTGTTGAGCTTGGTTTGGAGCATTTGACTCTTTTTGTTTTTAGTTCGGAAAATTGGCAGCGACCATCAAAGGAGGTTGATTATCTTATGAACCTGCTTGTAGAGATGATTGCGCAGGAAGTTCCGAAGTTAATGGAAAATAATGTGAAAATGCGTGTTATAGGCAACATAAACAGGCTTCCGGAAACTCCACGGCAAAAACTCTCGGAAGCGGTGCAGCAGACTTCGCAAAATACCGGCATGCAATTGAATTTGGCAATATCTTATGGCGGCAGATCGGAAATTGTAGATGCCGCACGCAAAATAGCAGAAGCGGCAAAAGCAGGAAAGCTCAATCCCGAAGCTTTGACCGAAGATGAATTTGCAAAATATTTGTATTTAGAGGGAGCACCGGACCCGGATTTGATCATACGTACAGGCGGTGAATACAGGCTTTCAAATTATTTGCTATGGCAGGCAGCATACAGCGAATTTTTTGTAAGCGATGTGTTGTGGCCGAATTTCACAAAAGAAGATTTTGCAAAAGCGATTGCATTTTACAATACAAGGCAGCGCAGATTCGGGAAAGTTTTATAATTCCATTTTGCCCACAAAAGAAAATCTAGGCACAAAGCCGTCTTTCAAATCTCCATTCAAAGGCCAGGATAAATTTATATGGCTAACAATGCCCTGCACTGACTTTGAAGATGACCCTCTAAGACCAATGCCTGCCATGTAAATCAAATCACGTGGCTCAAAATTGCGCAATCTTTCGGTTGCCTGGCCCGCAGTTAAAAATACTGTAAACGATGGAATTTGAGTAAAGAATTCAAAATTCGGGAAATATCTTTGTTCCGCTTTGAATGCAAATGTATTTTCACCTTCAAGATAGCGAACCGGAGCTCCGGGAAAAATTGAAAAGCCATCCAAATAAAGCCTGCGAGGAAAAGTTATGTTTTGCCAGGAATCAATTTGCGCATTCAAAACAGAAGACCACTTTAAACCGGGTTTGAAAATATATTCTCCAAAAAGAGTGCTGTGCATATCTCTTATGTCATCGTTGTCATAGTAAAAAGTGTTGAGCCCTCTTGCTGCAAAATAATGGCTTCTTGTTCCTTGCGTTAAATTTATTTTCTGTTCAAAATACCAATCGTCATGCTCAGCGTTTAATTCCTCAAAATTTTTTGCAACAACGGTTTTTATATAATAGCCGAGTTCAATATCTTCTGCCCATTTTACCCTGTGCAGATTATATCTTTTTTCCAAGCGTATATTAGATGCCGCAACTGAAAATCCAACTCGCGAATCTCGCACGCCCAGCAGGTGATAATCATATCCTGCTCCCATATAAATTTTAAATGAGGTTCCTCCAAAAGAGCGCGAAATCCAGAAAGACAGAGAATCTTCCCTCAAGTTTTCGTAATAATTTTCGTCTCTTTTTTCCCAAAGCCACTCAACATTATAAGACCACTGATTTTTGGCACGGCGTATAAACGGATAGTTCAACCCCACGCTGCGGGAAAAACCGTCTGAATTTTCACTCAGCAAAAAATTGAATCTGTTGTGCGGAAAAATAAAATCATCATTTTTGTAAAGCAGGTATTTCAAGTCTCTCTCTTGCGTGTGCTTATAAAAGAAACCTACCGTATGTCCAAAGCCAAGCAAATTGCTCTCCAGCAATCCAACTCCCCAAAGCCATTTTTCACCGGGTTTTCCAAGCGAAAATTCCGGCGCAAATGTCCAGTTATCGCTGGTTTCAATATACAAGTCTGCATTTCCAAACGAATCTTTTTGCACCAGTATATTCGCATCGCTTATATAGCGCAAAGCTCGCAAATTTTTCTCGGTTTCAAGTATTTCAGAATACGAAATCACATCGCCTTCTTTAAACGGAAGTTTAGCTCTAATCACAGACTCTCTGGTTTCTATGTGCACCAAGTTCCCGAGTCTATACAAGTTCTCTTCTATCTGAGAATGAATAACAGCATCATCAAAAACATCTTTTGCGTTAATATGAATTTTGGAAATTCTGATGTAATCTTCTGCAAAGACAATTGTCTGGACAATGATTCCCAGAATTAGCAGAATTTTCAAAAATTTCATCTATCTATTTCCGGTATCACCGGGTCTAGCGTTGCCATTATGGTTACTAAGTCGGAAATTTTATGGCCTTTGCTCATTTCGTTCAGGGAGAGCAAGTTTGCGAAGCTTGGGCTGCGCGTATGTATGCGATGTGGTTTGTCGCCTTTTTCTGCGACTATGTATGTTCCGTAAATGCCTTTGGCTGTTTCTACCTGAGTGTAATATCTGCCTTGCGGTAATTTGTAGCTGGGTTTTGGTGCACTACGGTATGGACCGCCGGGGAATTTGTTTATGCACTGTTCCAGAATTTTCATGGATTCGTATATTTCCTGTATTCTAACAATGTAGCGAGCATAGCAATCGCCTTCTGTTGCAACAGGAACATTGAAATCTAATGAACTGTAAATTGAATAGGGATCATTTTTGCGAACATCGTAGTTGGCACCGCTGGCTCTTAAAACCGGGCCGCTGCATCCGAGTGCAATAGCTCTTTCTTTTGAGAGAACTCCTATACCCTGTGAGCGAAACAGAACAATTACATTTTTTGTGAGTAAAGTTTCGTAATCTTGCATTGTAGGTTTAAGGTGTTCCAAAAACTTCTTGACCCTCGGTATAAAGGTATCCGGCACATCTTTCGCAGACCCTCCGGGCCTGAAATAATTCATGGTCAATCGCTGCCCGCAAACTTCTTCAAAAATATCGTGAATCATTTCGCGTTCTTTAAATCCGTAAAGCAACGCAGTTTGCCCGCCCAAATCGCCGCCAAAGCAGGCATAAAAAACCAGATGAGAAGCAATGCGATTGAGTTCACAGAGCATAACCCTTATATATTCGCCACGCTCGGGCACACCTATTCCCATGGCTCTTTCTATTGTCATGCAAACGCAGTGATTGTTCTGATGCGATGTGAGATAGTCTTGTCTGTCGCTGAGCGGTATATAATGAATATAGCTTTCGCCTTCAGCCTGTTTTTCCAATCCCCTATGTATATAACCCATATGGGGCACAACTTCAACTATATTTTCGCCATCCAACCTTAGCACAAGGCGCAACGCACCGTGTGTACTGGGGTGTTGCGGCCCCATATTAACAAAAAACTCCTCGGAGCCGCTGGTAAGCGGCGCAATTTTAAAGCCATGAGGCAAAGGAGAATGTGTTGACATTTAGGGTAAAGATAGAAAAATAATTTATGGCTTTTACTATATTTCCATTATGCACGCAATTCGCAATATTTCTTTCGCAATCGCTTTTTTACTTACTATTCAGTTTTCATTCGCCAATGAAGAATCGTCTATTCACACAAAGTTAGGTTTTCGTGCCGGGGTTGGGGCAAGCTTGCTTCGCCATCATGCGAAACTTGCAAATTTGAAACCCATGCCATCTCTTGCCTATTCGGCGGGATTTGTTGCGCAAATAGACTTTGGGGGGCAGTTTTCCATTTCTCCGGAATTGCAATATTCGGTTTATAATTCTCATGCGGAAAAGGTGTATAAAGAAGAACAAGGCTTTGATCGTCTTACTGAAGTTGGTGTTACGCTGCACGCTTTGGAATTGCCGTTGCTCGCACGCTATGACTTTGGCGGTATCTATGCAGAGGCCGGCCCGCAGTTTGGCTGGAATAATCATTCAAAGATGCATATAAATGCAGATTACTTTAGCCCGGATCTCAATCCGTTTGCATTTGGCATAACCGCCGGCATTGGAACAGATTCGTATGGGATATTATTGCTGGGCATTCGTGGCTATTTTGGAATTTTGGAATATGCAAAAGACGCAAAAGGCGTTCCCTGGAGTATTCAGGCCGGCCTCAGCGCATTTTTGTTTTAAATTCTAGCTCAACTACTGTACCACAATACGCAAAGTTTGCTTTTCTACCCTTATAAAATATATGCCCTTTGATTGAACATATACCGTATGGGCATCGGCTGTACTCCTGCCTGCGTGTATGCGTTTGCCTTGCAAATTATATACTTCCACATTTGCATTGCTCGGAACATTCCCAATGATTATTGCATTGCCTGTTGTTCGTGCGGATAACTGTAGCGGTTTTGCCTTTACGGTTGGTATGGATAAAGTGGGATCTATGAGAAGGTAAGATTTCATAACATTGAGTTCTTCCCAGCCGTAGCTGTAATAACCTATGAGAATCCTGCCTCTTGATGTTATGTTTCGCAAAGCTTCTAATGCGTTAGGGCCATCGGTGAACACCAAGCTCGCTAAATCAAATTCAAGTGCTCCGTAAGGGCCAACATCGTTTTTAAACACGCCGTTTGCGCCGTTCAACAGCGGCTCCGCTTGAGACCAGAAAAGAGATTCGGTTAATATATTAACCTGTAAGGTTCTGCTGGCACTGGTGCTGGGCGGGCCGGCAAGTTCCATAACAAGGTGAGTGGTAGCTCTTAAAATATCAATCGGCAAGTCTTTGCCAACCAAGTTGCTTTCGGCGCATATCTGGTTTGTAACAGACCAACCGCGCTGCCTGTTAACTGCCCCGCCCGTGGTAGTCGGTATGAATGGCAAAGGCCATATTGTCGGATCTTGTACCACAGTGGGTGGAGTCATGTTTCCGGTGCGTTCAAGGGTGAGTATGTCAACATCTGGCCCTGCCGGATAATTATTGGCAGAGGCAG
>Ga0209755_10002974_pt1 | contig 21996 bp, 21 predicted proteins | sample TergutCo191P1_FD_187301 | JGI IMG/M metagenome (GOLD analysis project Ga0209755, IMG submission 187301) | Cornitermes sp. P1 segment gut microbial communities from Petit-Saut dam, French Guiana - Co191P1 (SPAdes) (version 2) | ecosystem: Host-associated > Arthropoda: Insects > Digestive system... | reverse complement strand
GAAATCTAGGGTTTGTGTGCCGTCGATTTCGTAGGCTATGCATACTGGGATTTTGTCCATATATGCCAAAACATCAAGGCCTGTCATGCAAATCTCGGTGGCGGCCTGCGCCTGTGCGCCAAAGCGGGTCGCCACGGCGTCAAAATAGCCTACGCGCCGGGGTCGGCCGGTTTTCGCGCCGTATTCGCCAGCATCGCCGCCGCGCTCGCGCAGCTCGCTGGCCTCATCGCCAAAAAGCTCCGTCACAAAAGGCCCCGCGCCCACGCAGGATGAATAGGCCTTTGTCACCGCCATTATGGATGTGATTGCATAGGGCGGAATTCCCGCGCCCACGGCGGCATAGCCCGCCAAAGTGGGGGAGGATGTCACCATAGGATAAATGCCAAAATCCGGGTCGCGCAAAGCCCCCAGCTGGCCCTCGAGCAAAATCCGTTTGCCGGCCACTAGGCTCTCGCGCAAAAATTTCGCCGAATCGACTATATATTTTTCGGCGTATTCCGCACCCCGCCGCACTCTGTCATAAATTTCCATATAATCAACACCCGGATGATTATAAACCCCCCGCAAAACCAAATTAACCCGCTCATACAGGTATTTTAGCCGCTCTTTCAAATGCTCGCCATCAAAAAGCTCATTTAGCTGGATGCCCTCTTTTGCATATTTATCTGAATAAAACGGCGCGATTCCGGATTTTGTAGAGCCAAACTGGCGGCTACCGCGCCGCTCCTCCTCCAGTTCATCTAGCAAAACATGATGGGGCATCAGCACCTGCACCCGGTCGGATATTAGCAAATTGAATTTCAAATCCGGCGCAACCGCCAGCACTTTATCAATCTCGGTTTGTAAGAATTCTACATTCAAACCCATCCCATTGCCAATAACATTGTGCACATTTTCGTAAAAAATGCCGCTGGGCATTTGGTGCAGCACAAATTTGCCCAAATGATTGATAATGGTATGCCCCGCATTGCTGCCGCCCTGAAAACGCACAACAATATCAGAGTTTGCCGCCAAAATATCAATAGTCTTTCCCTTGCCCTCGTCGCCCCAATTCGCGCCAACAATGGCAGTTACATTACCGGGTTTATTCATAATTATCCAATCCTTTCAAAATACATTCTATACTTTCAAATCATCATCAGGTAAATCCCCCGCAAACCGCGCCAAGATGGGGTTTACGTGGTTTTGTAGGAAATCGGTGGTTTGCTCTTTGGCGCGGCCGGTGAAATTTTCGGGATTTAGCAGAATGCACAATTCAGGTAAACTGATATTGAATAGGGGGTCGGCGGCGATGCGCTCTAGCAGGTCGTTTGGCTGGCCCTCTTCTTTGATTTGCCGCCCGGCGGCCACGGAATGGCGGCGGATGGCCTCGTGAATAATTTGGCGGTCGCCGCCTTTTTTAACGCAGTCCATCATGATGTTTTCTGTGGCCATAAATGGTAATTCTTCCATAATATGTCTGAGAATCATTTTGGGGTAAACAACAATATTATTAGAAATATTGATATAAATATTCAGCACTCCGTCCATCGCCAAAAAGGCCTCGGGCACGGCGATTCGTTTGTTTGCGGAATCGTCGAGGGTGCGCTCAAACCATTGGGCGGCGGCGGTCATCGCCGTATTTTGGGCATCGGCGATAATATAGCGGCATAGGGCGGCCATTCGCTCGCTGCGCATGGGGTTGCGTTTATATGCCATGGCGGATGAGCCGATTTGCCCGGATTCAAAGGGTTCTTCCATCTCTTTTAGCCCGGCGAGCAGGCGCATATCATTTGAAAATTTGGTGCAGCTGGCGGCCAATTGCGCCAAACAATTCACAAAGCGGCTGTCGATTTTGCGGGAATAAGTCTGGCCGCTAACCGGGTAAACCTCGGCAAAATCAAAATCTGCGGCGATTAAATGCTCTAGCTGGATAACCTTTTCGTGATTATTGTCAAATAATTCCAAAAAGCTGGCCTGAGTGCCTGTCGTACCCCGCGAGCCTAAGAATTTCAGGCTATCTAGGGCAAAATCCATTTCGTTTATGTCCAAAAGCAAATCATGAATCCAAAGGGTGGCGCGTTTGCCAACGGTGGTTAGTTGGGCGGGCTGGAAATGGGTAAAACCCAGGGTGGGCATGGATTTATACGCATCAGCAAATTTGGCTAAATTGGCCACCACCTTTGCCGCCTTGATACGAATAAGCTCCATCGCCTGCCGCAAAATCAGCAAATCCGTATTATCCCCCACATAGCAGGAGGTCGCGCCCAAATGGATAATCGGCGCGGCTGCGGGGCATTGCAGGCCAAAGGCATGGACATGCGCCATAACATCATGCCGCACCAGTGCCTCCTGCGCCGCCGCATCATCATAATTGATATCGCTGTAAAAATTTTCCATTTGCGCAATCTGCTCGTCGGTAATGGCCAAGCCTAGTTTTTGCTGGGCTTTTGCCAGCGAAATCCAAAGTCGCCGCCATGTGCGGAATTTATTATTATCCGAAAAAATCCGCTGCATTTGCGCCCCGGCATATCTGGCCGAAAATGGCGAAATATAAGTATCTCTAATATTATCCAAAATTATTCTCCTACTTCCTGTATAGCCCGCGCTATCGCCGGGTCGTTTTTTAAATCGGCGGATATTATTTTGGGCACATCCCATAGTATATCCGGCTTTATCGGGTGTTCGTCATTGATTGTGCCATCGGGATTTAGCCCCAGCACTACCGGATAATAAACCGCCAGTTTGCTATTTGGCAAAACGCATAGGGCGGGGGTGCTGCCAATGCCATCGCCGCTGGTGGGCTGGCCAATCAGGGTCGCGAGGGCATTGTGTTTTACCCGCACCAAAAACCCCTGCGCCGACGAAAAATTGCTGCCATCAATAATAATAGCAATCTTCCCGCCAAAGCGCACACTATCGGGGTTTGGGCTAATAATCTCCGTTACCATTACCCCCGGGGCAAATTCGCAGGACAACAGCTCCTCCGGCAAATCGATATTATTTTTGCTAATATATTCATTAAACTCATTTTCCATATCAGTATTACCAATGCCCGGTGCAAATGGCCGCACATGCTCGCCGGCGCGGTAAAAACAGCAAATCGGGGTTTTTAAATCCTCGCAAATAAACATTGGCAAAAATTTGCGCCAAAAATGGTCGCTGCCGCCGCCATTGCCCCGCATATCGATAATCAGGCCTTTGCGGGTTTTTAGCTTTTCCGCCGCCGCTTTCATCCATGTGATAATTTTATCATTGGGATGCTCCATAGAGGGCAGGCGGATATAAAGAATATCCGGGCTAATATCGGCATCATAAAGGCTATCCGCCCCCTTGCCCTGCCGCCCAAATTGCAGCAGATTCGTATAAAAATTAACAATCCGGGCATAGGAGATATTAGCTTTATAAATATCGGGATTATCGGCGATTTTGCGCCATGGGGAATCCGCCGGAAAACTCGTATCATTTTTGTGCTGTTTTATTATAAAATTTGGAATGGGGTAAATATGGCCGCAGCGGGTGCTATTGGCCATATGGTCGATTAAAAGCAAAAAGCCAGTCCGGGTGCGGGCGTGGATTTTTTGCCCCCGCGCCAAAAACCCATCCAGCATATTATCCCAATCAACCCCATGGGTGCGGTGTTTTAAAAATTTAAAAGGATTATTTTGCGAAATAACCATATGCAAATATCTAATATCCTCCTGCACCTGCGCGGTGGACAATTTAAAAAGACCCATCCCGCAAATCCCCCCTCGATTCCACAACATTTACATTTTATCACATTTCGCCGCCAAATGCAATATAGATAACTTGTATTTTGGCAAAAAATATGATATAATACACACGAGAATACTAATGGGAGATTAAATATGGACTATACGACTAATTTAAATCCCGCCCAGCGGGAGGCGGTTTTGGCGACTACCGGGCCGCTGCTGCTGATTGCCGGGGCGGGGTCGGGGAAAACGCGGGTGATTACCCATCGCGCCGCGCATATTATTGAAACCGGGGTATCGCCATTTAATATTTTGGCGATTACTTTTACGAATAAAGCCGCAAAGGAAATGCGCGAGCGGATTGCCAACCTATCCCCCCGCGGGGCGGAATGCTGGGTTTCGACATTTCATTCGATGTGTTGCCAGATTTTGCGCCGGGAAATCGGGGCGATTGGCTATAGCGGCACTTTTACCATTTATGATATGGATGATTGCAAAAAATTGATGAAACTGCTTTTGGGCGATATGAATATTGATGAAAAAAAATATCCGCCCCAGCTATTTTTGACAGAAATTGGCAAACAAAAAGATGAGCTAATAGGCCCTAGCGATTATGCCGCGCTGGCTCATGCCGAGGGCGACCATTTTATGGGGCTGGCGGCGCAGGTTTATTCGCGGTATCAAAAGCGGCTCTATGCCGCTAACGCGCTGGATTTTGATGATATTATCAATAAGACTGTTGAGCTGTTTATTTCCTGCCCGGATGTTTTGGAGCAGTATCGCCAGCGGTTTTGGTATATTATGGTGGATGAATATCAGGATACCAATACGGCGCAATACCAGCTAATCCGCCTGCTGGCGGGGGGGCATGATAATTTATGCGTGGTTGGGGATGATGACCAGAGCATTTATGGCTGGCGCGGGGCGAATATCCGCAATATTTTGGATTTTGAAAAGGATTTTCCCGGGGCTAGGGTTATTAAACTGGAGCAAAACTATCGCAGCAGCGGGCGGATTTTGGCGGCGGCAAATGCTGTGATTGCCAAAAATTTTGGGCGCAAACATAAAGAGCTATGGACGGATGCGCCCCAGGGCGTGGATTTAGAATATCAGAGGGCCGATAGCGATTATGAGGAAGCGGAATTTATTGTTCGTGAAATAATTGCCGGATTACAGGGGGGTGCGCGACATAGCGATTTTGCGGTGCTTTATCGCACAAATGCCCAGTCGCGGTTGATTGAGGATAGACTGGTTCGGCGGAATATCCGCTATCGGATTTTTGGCGGGGTGCGGTTTTATGAGCGGCGGGAAATCAAGGATGTTTTGGCATATTTGCGCGCGATTTGCAATCCGGCTGATGATATTTCCCTGCGCCGCATAATAAATGTGCCGCGGCGGGGCATAGGCGGCGGGGCGATAGATGCGATAGATGCCCATGCAAACGCCCATGATTTAAGCTTTTTCGCCGCCATGACCGATATTGAGGAATATTCTGACAATAAATCCCGAAACAAGAAAATTTTGGAATTTTTGAAAATGATAAAAGATTTTCAGGATGAGGCGCAAGTCTTGCCTGTGGCGGAGATGGTGCGGCTGGTGCTGGAGCGCACCGGGTATTTGGAGGAGCTAAAGCGCGAGGATAAATCCGAAAATACCGACCGGGCGAAAAACGTGGCGGAGCTTGTGAATAAAGCGGCGGAATTTGAGGGCAGCGGCATGGGGCTGGCGGAATTTTTAGAGGAAGTCGCGCTGGTGGCGGATATCGACGACCACGATAATAGCGATGATACCGTTGCTTTGATGACATTGCACAGCTCAAAGGGCTTGGAATTTCCCATAGTTTTTTTGCCGGGGCTGGAGGATGGCCTTTTCCCCGGCGGCCGCGCGATAAATGACCCAAATCCGGATGAGCTGGAGGAGGAGCGGCGGCTATTATATGTGGGGATAACCCGGGCGCGGGAGCGGCTGATTTTGCTATCGGCCGGGCGGCGGATGCAATATGGCCGCATACAAAACCAGCAAAAATCTCGATTTTTGGGGGATATTCCGCCAGAACTTTTTGGCAAAAAAATAGCAAAACCAAAATTGGCTGTTGGTAAAAAGTGGATATAAAATATAAATAATTCAATAGGAGGAATTAGAATGTCTGATATGCCTGTTTTAGATTTGGGGATTGATATGAATGTATCAGAGCCGCCAAAGTATAGCTTGGAGATTTGCCAAAAAGAGGCAGATAAACCAAAGGACAATGCCCTGACCATGGAGGCCCTAAAGCCCGATGAGCAAAAGGTAGTGCGGGATTTTATGGAAAAAATTGACATTACCAATACCAGTATTGTGATGCAATTTGGCACAGGCGCGCAAAATAAAATCGCCCAATTTTCCGATTCGGTTTTGCAAAATGTGAAAAGCAAAGATATGGGCGAGGTTGGGCGCGATTTGTCGAATTTGGTTGTGGAAATCAAAAGCTTTGATGGTAGTTTTGATGAGGGGGCGAGCCGGGGAATACGCGGTTTTTTCCGCAATATCAAAAAAAGTGCCGAGCGGACAATGGCGAGCTTTTCGACTGTCGAAAATAATGTGGATAAAATCGTTTCGGCTTTGGAGGGGCATCAGCGTACCCTGATGAAAGATGTCCATATGTTGGAAGAAATGTTCAAAAATAACATCAATTATATCCGCGAGCTGACCATGTATATTATCGCCGGCCAAGAAAAGCTGGATGATTTCCGCGCTGTGGATATCCCCGCCCAGCGCGAGCGCGCGCAAAATAGCAATGACGAGGTGGAGGCGCAAAAGCTAAATGATATGATAAATATGGCGGAGCGTTTTGATAAAAAACTGCATGATATCAAGCTTTCGCGGATTATCGCCATCCAGATGGCGCCCCAAATCCGGCTGGTGCAAAATAATGATGTTTCGCTGATAGAGCAAATCCAATCCAGCATCACAAACGCCATTCCGCTCTGGAAAAACCAGATGGTGATAGCCCTAGGCATGCAAAACAGCCGCGCCGCCATGGCCGCCCAAAACAAAGTGACGGATATGACAAACGAGCTGCTCATCAAAAATTCCGAAATGCTAAAGCAGGGCAGCGTGGAGATCGCCGAGGCCGCCCAGCGGGGCATTGTGTCTATCGACACAATCAAAAAGACAAACGACAATCTAATCGACACAATCAATTCCGTGCTGGACATCCAGCAAAAAGGAGCGGCAAACCGCCGCGCCGCCGAGGGCGAGCTAGCCAAAATCGAAACCGACCTAAAACACGCCCTAACCGACGCCAGCGTCCGCGCTTCTCAGGCGATGTAAAAATGGGGAAGGGGGATTGAAATGACAGCGACAGAGAAATGGAATAGGATTGTGGAATATTATAACAAGCATATTGGCGATTTGGAAAATGCTATTGAAAGCACTTGGGAAAGTATTTTTGCTGATTATTTTGATTACAGGCGTTTGGAGGGCGAAATTGATAGGCAAAGGAAGATTCCTATTGGCTCTACCTTAAAGCCAACGGCCGATATTATTATCAAAAGTGGTGCTAGGGATTTGTTTGTGGTTGAATTAAAGCGGCATAGTCTTTCTTTTGATGTGGAAATGGAATCGCAATTATTGAGCTATCTCAAATTGCTGCGCAATAATATAGGCGTTTTGATTTGCAACAAAATCTATATTTATGCCTATGATATCAGTAAAAGCGATAGCAAGCAGGAAAAAATCGAAATTGATTTTGTGCAAAATAATCCTGATGGTGTTAGGTTTATCGAATTGTTTAGCAAGGTCGGTTTTGATGAAAATGCCATAAAGGAATTTGTTCGCCAAAAAATTACATTTGCTAGAAATGTGGGGATTATAGAGAGTGAAATAACGGCGGATTTAATTGCGGATTTGCTTGGCGGGCATTTTGCCGGGAAATACGATATCGCGGAATTTGAGCAAGCTATGGGTAGGGTTAATATATCCGTATTGCCTAAGGCTAAAAATGCGATTGTCAATAAATCCGCAAGGCGGGTATTTTCTGGTGTGAAAGTGGATATTGCGGGCGATAAGAACAGGGTTGGGAGGCGACGGGCAATAGAAATATGCGCATTAAACGGCGTTATTCTTGGCGATAAAATCAATTATGCCAATAGAGCCGAATATCGGGATTTCTATGCCATCGACCCGCAAATAGAGCGTTTATCGCAAAATTGGTGGCTGTTGCTTATTGACCCCTTTGAAAAAGAAATGAGCGTGTTTGAAATACCCGCAAACGCGCTGTCTTCAGAAAGAATAAAATTCAGAGAAAAAGGAGCCAGCACATTTCTGTTGCGGTTTAAGCTGGGGGATTATTCATTTGAGGACACATTGAGCAATATTCATTTCAAGCAATGGCTTGTTAAAACAATAAAATTTTAGGCAAGCAAAAAACTATCGCCCTCTCGATTTTCGAGGGGGCGATTTTGGGCTAGCGATTGTTTTGGTGTTGATGTACGCGGTTTTCGCGGTTTTCGCTGTCATCCAGGCGGCCGTAAAATGTCAAGGCATATAGGCCGGCTAGGCCGATTAGCGCATAGATGATGCGGCTAACCCAGCTGCTCATGCCGCCGAAAATGGCGGCAATCAGGTCGAATTGGAAAAATCCAACCAGCCCCCAATTGATCGCGCCCAGAATAATCAGGGTCAGGCAAGTCCATCTTAAAAATCTGCCAGAGCTATCCATTTGTACCCTCCTTTTGAGAGATTAAATACGTTCGGATATATTTTGCCTAGCAGATGAATTTTTATACTAATGGGATTTTATCCCAATTTAAACATTTTGAAAAATGTTTTAAAGCGATTGCGTTCATCATGGGGCATTTCGGATAGGGCGGCCTCTATCATGGCATCGCGCTCGGCCGGGGAAAATTCCCGGTCTTTGGGCAACCGCGCCTTGTATTCGGCGATTAGGGGGATGGCGTCTTTTATGCTTTTGCCTTTGATTTTCGCCAAAAACTCCTGGGCGATTTGGGCTAGCTCTGGCTCTAGGCGGTCCAATACTGCGGGCATGGTGTTTTCCATTAGTTAGTCATCTCCTTAATTATTTCCATATTGGCAAATATCTCTTTCATTTCCATAAATTGGGTAATCATGCCGAGGCTTTTTTGTTTATCCTCGCTGAGATGGGGAATCATGGCGACAATGGCTTTTAGCCGCCAATCGGGGGCGATATTTTCATTAAAGCTATTTTTATCAATGGATTTTATTTCCATCATTTTTATGCCGATTGCCAAATTTCGCGCAATATGGGCGGGCATATGCGCCATAGCCGCCTCTAAAGCCTGTATTCGCGGGCTTTTCGCCATTTGCGCCTCCATTAAAATCCCCCCTTTTCATAATAATAATTATATTTCCAAAAATGTCATTTATGCATTGAAAGTGTTGGATAGATGTTGTATAATATTGATATTACCTATTTTTGGAGGGATTATTTTGGGAAAACAAAAGCGAGTTTGCGCGATTCATGATATTTCTTGTATTGGCCGCTGCTCTTTGACTGTGGCTTTGCCTATTATTTCGGCGGCGGGCTTTGATTGCGGCGTTTTGCCTACGGCCGTGCTTTCCACCCACACGGGCGGATTTACAGATTTTACCTATCGGGATTTAACGGAGGATATCCGCCCTATTTCCGCCCATTGGAAATCTTTGGATGTGGGTTTTGATGCTTTATATAGCGGGTTTTTGGGGTCGTTTGAGCAAATAGATATTGTTGCCGAGCTTTTTGCCCAATATAAAACTGCGGATAATTTAATTCTTGTAGACCCAGTTATGGCAGATAATGGAAAACTATATGCGATTTATTCGCCGGAAATGGCAAAGGGCATGGCAAAGCTTTGCGGCTCTGCGGATATAATAATTCCTAATATTACCGAGGCTTGTTTTATGGTGGATGCCCAATATCGCGAGGGGCCATATGACGAAGCCTATATCCGCCAGCTTTTGGAAAAACTGGCAAATCTTGGGCCGAAGCAAATTGTTTTGACTGGTATTAGTTTTGATGATATCGATTTGGGTGCGGCCACATATGATGTCGCCTCGGGCAAAATCGAATATGCCTTTGCAAAGCGGATAGATGACTATTTTCATGGCACAGGCGATGTTTTTGGCTCTGCGCTTTTATCAGGTTTGCTAAATGATTTTAGCTTAACAGAATCCGCCCAAATCGCCGCCGATTTTGTTCATGATGCCATTACCAAAACTATTGCGCTAAATCAAGAGAGGCGATATGGCGTATGTTTCGAGCGCGCTTTGCCTGGGTTGATGTCCCGCCTGAATTTATTTTAAAAGATTAAACCACTGATAAACACCGATAGACACGGATAAAAGCCTGATGTTTTGGCAGTTATCCGTGTCTATCGGTGTTTATCAGTGGTTTAATCTTTTGTGGTTTTATTTGCAGCGGAAACTAGAGCAAATTGTTTCGCTTTCAGACCGGGGATTGCATTCCGGCGGCTCGCAGCCCACGGTAATCGAATTTAGCGAGCAATGCGCATCTGTGTTAAATTTGCACGACTGCACACCGCATTTAATATCCTGATGTCCCATAATAGCACCTCCATAATGGTTTGTACGCTTATTTTGCCCGCCCCGCGCAAAACTATACACGCACCCTCGGCCTGTCATTTCCATAAAATGGATAAATCGATTTCTTGGGGTGACATTATGGACGAAAATCTTGTCAATATTAGATTTTTTAATGGGAGCAATGGGGTTGAGTTAATGGATATTTTGGTAAATGACCGCCCGCTGGCCACGGGCCTGGCCTATGGCGAATACACCCGGGTATTCCGCGCCGCGCCGGGAATTTATAATATCCAGCTGCGCCCACAGGGGCTATATTCGGAAATCTCATATGCAGAAAATGTGGATTTTGCCAGCGGTGTTTATACTTTCGCCACTTGCGGCGATTTAAACCATGTAGAATTCATTATTATCGGCAAAGAGCCGGGGGATGAATTGCCCCGGGTGCGATTTGCCAATTTATCGCCATTTGATTCGGTTTTGGATGTGGTGCTAGATGAGGCGGATATGGCGCCTGGGCTGATGTATCGCGAGGTTAGCCCATCTTTTGGCATAGATGATGGGGATTATCATATGGAAATATTTGACACCCACACCGACGATTTGATTTTTGACAAACAAATAACCATAGAGCCGCTAATGCCCCATTTGGGCATGATTCTCGGCAAAATCGGGTCTATGGATTGGCCGATAAAATTTATTATGATTCCTGATATGTGAATTAGTTTGCCTGATTTTTAAAGGTTCGGGCAATCTCGCGCTGGGCGTCCTTTTTGGCCAAATCATGCCGTTTGTCATAAAGCTTTTTGCCCTTTGCCAAAGCCACATCCAGTTTTACCAGCGAGCCATCAAAATAAATTTTGGTGGGCACAATGGTATAGCCCTGGCGGGTTTTGGCCGCATCCAGTTTTCGGATTTCGTATTTATGCAAAAGCAACCGCCGCCGCCGCATGGGGTCTTTTTGGTGAACATTCGCAAATTCATATGGGCTAATATGCATATTCACCAAAAAGGCCTGCCCCTCGCGAATATCCACATAGCTATCCCCCAAATTGCATCGCCCAGCCCGCAGCGATTTTACCTCCATCCCAAAAAGCTCAATCCCCGCCTGAAATGTATCCTCAATAAAAAAATCATGATAAGCCTTACGATTGCTGGCGATAAGCCTATTTGCACGCGGTTTATCCATGCGACCACCTTTCGGAAATTAGCAAAATCTGCCAAAATACCGCACAAAGTGCGGCCGCGCGTCAGCGCGTGGGTTTGGGCGAAGCCCATTCAAATGATAACTATTGATTTACACATGGTTTTTGTGTAAATCAATAGTTATCGTGATTATCGCCGCGGTCGTAATTTTTGTCGATTTTGCTGGTAAACATGTGGTGGACAAAAAGCCCCAGCACCACAAAGAATGCCAAAATTATGGCAAACATTAGTAATCCTACCAAAGGGCCGTGATAGGCAAAGCCCGTCCAAATAAGGCTCATCACCGCCATCAGATAAAAAGCAAAAAGCACCAGCCCCCCAATTCCAATAGCAAAAAACACAAGCAAAATCATAGCAACAACCGTCAAAATCGCCGGCGGCAGGCCATCTTTTTTATCCATATACAAGCCCTCCCTTACGATAAAATTTACCTAATTATATTATACCAGACTAGAATAAAAATATCAACCTTAAATTTACAATAAATTTTGTTTTTCCCAGTGAGTATTTGGCGGTTGCTTTTTCTGGATTGGAATGTTATAATTAGTTTGGATAAAAGTATGGGGGTGGACAAATGATGGCTGTTGGCTGTGTTGATTGCGATAATCGGATTTTGGATGAACTGCGGGATTTGGGGATTGATGCTGAATTGCTCGAGCCTGTTTTGGAAAAATATGGAAATGTTGAGGGTAGTTTGATAACTGTTTTGCAAATGGCGCAGGAAATTTATGGATATTTGCCCATGGCTTTGCTTGGGTATATTGGGCGGCGCATGGGGATTCCGGCGGCAAAGGTTTTGGGGGTTGTGTCATTTTATGCGCAATTTCGGCGCAAACCTGTGGGCAAAAATTTGATATTGCTTTGTCAGGGGACGGCCTGCCATGTGAATGGTTCTGGGGCGATTGAGCAGATTATCGCCGATGATATCGGCTGCGGCGAGGGGGATATTAGCACAGATGGCGTTTTTACGTATAACAACGTGGCCTGTCTGGGCTGCTGCTCATTAGCCCCCGCCATGATGATTGGGGATAAAACCTATGGAAATCTGAATCGCCAAAAAGTGCTGGCGATTTTGGCAGAAATTAGACAAATGGAGGAGGGGGCATAGATGCGGATTATTGTTGGGCGCGGCAGCTGCGGCAATGCGGCCGGGGCTGCGGAAATATATGGATATTTTGAGAGCGCGCGGGCGGATATTAGTCTGGCCGGGTGCATTGGAATGTGCCATTTAGAGCCTATTGTGGATGTTTTGGATGGCGATATTCGCCATACTTTTGTCAATGTGGACATGCCCGGGGCTGATGAGATTTTGAAATTTATTCGGGGCGAGGAAAATCGCGCTGATACATATAAATTAAGCAATGAGGACGAGGCTATTTTGGCGAACCAGCATCGCATTGCGCTGGCAAATTGTGGAATTATCAATCCAGAAAATATTGACGAATATATTGCAAAAGACGGCTATAAAGCCGCTCGCCGCGCTATTTGCGAGCTAGGCCATGGCGGCGTTATTGACGAAATAAAAACCGCCGGGCTGGCCGGGCGCGGGGGCGCAGGTTTTCCGACGTGGTTTAAATGGAATGCGGCGCGGCAAAGCGCTGGCGACAAAAAATATATGATTTGCAATGCGGACGAGGGCGACCCGGGCGCGTTTATGGATCGCGCCATTATCGAGGGCGACCCCCATGCGGTGCTCGAGGGCATGATAATCGGCGCATTTGCAATTGGCGCGGACGAGGGGATTGTCTATGTTCGCGCCGAATATCCGCTGGCGATAGCCCGGCTGGAAATCGCTTTGGCGCAGGCGCGCGAGCGGGGATTTTTGGGCAAAAATATTTTTGATAGCAATTTTGATTTTGATGTGAGGATAAAAGCCGGGGCGGGCGCGTTTGTTTGCGGCGAGGAAACCGCGCTGATAGCCAGCCTGGAGGGCGAGCGGGGGATGCCCCGCCTAAAGCCGCCATTTCCCGCCCAAAAGGGATTTTGGCAGCGTCCTAGCAATATCAATAATGTAGAAACTTTGGCAAATGTGCCATGGATTATTCGCCATGGCGGCGCGGCCTTTGCCGCTATTGGCACGGACGGCTCGCGGGGGACAAAGGTTTTTGCTTTGGCTGGCAAATTTGCCAAAGGCGGTTTGGTTGAGATACCTATGGGGCGCAGTTTAAATGATGTAGTCTATCGCGATGGCGGCGGTATTAAGGGCGGCGGGAAATTCAAGGCTGTTCAGCTGGGCGGCCCTTCCGGCGGCTGTATTCCCGCCAGTTTGGGCGATACCCCTATCGATTATAAATCCATTTCCGCCACCGGCGCGATTATGGGCAGCGGCGGGATGGTGGCCATGGATGAGGAAACATGCATGGTAGATATTGCCAGATTTTTCCTAGATTTTACAAGAAAGGAATCTTGTGGGAAATGCACCCATTGCCGCGTGGGCACAACCCGCATGCTGGAGATTTTAGAGCGGATTTGCGAGGGCGAGGGCGAGGATGGCGATATCGACAAACTAACTGATTTGGCGGAGCAAATCCGCGAGGGGTCGCTATGCGCATTGGGTGCTGGCGCGCCAAATCCGGTGCTGACCACCATCCGCTATTTCCGCAACGAATACGAAGACCATATCCAGCGCAAAAAATGCACCGCCCTGCAATGCAAACCCCTGCTAACATACGAAATTGATTTGGACAAATGCATAAAATGCGCGCTTTGCATCCGCCAATGCCCGGCAAATGCGATATCGGGCAAACTGGTAATTGATATGAATAAATGCATAAAATGCCGGGAATGTTTGATTGCCTGCCGTTTTGATGCTGTAATAGTGGAGTGATATTGTGAATCTTTTGTTTTTGATAGGCGACCAAGCGGTCGGGAAAATGACTGTGGGGCAAGAGCTGGCTAAAATCACGGGTTTGCGCCTTTTTCACAACCATATGACCATAGAGCCGGTCTATGCCCTTTTTGGCGACAAAAACCGTCATTGGAAAACCATCCGTCGCCTGCGGCAGGTATTTTTCGAGGATTTCGCCGAATCCGGCATGTATGGCATGATTTACACAAAGCGGGTGAATTTCGCCAGCGAACGCTCCGTGGCGGATATGACAAGCATCGCCGATATTTTCACAAAACAAGGCGCGCAAATCTATTGCGCCGAGCTTTTCGCCCCGTTAGACATCCGCCTAGCCAGAAATACCACCGAAAACCGCTATGCCCACAAACCCTCCAAACGCCTAGATTATCAAGAGAGCGTGGATTCCATGATGGATGAGGCGGTGAGATGCGAGAGCCGCCCCGGCGAAATGCCATTTGAAAACCACATCAAAATAGACAATACCGATTTGCCGTCGGACGCCGTGGCGCGGATGATAAAGGAAAGGTTTGGGTTTGTATGAAAATAAACGAGATTATTTTCACAATAACAGAATCCCTAGACGGCGGCTATGAAGCCAGCGCGGTCGGCCATTCGATTTACACCCAAAGCGAAAATTATAACGACCTGCCCGCAATATTGCGCGATGCGGTCAAATGCCATTTCGACGAGGACAAAACGCCTTCGATAATTCGCATGAGAAATAGTAATATAATTTTGCGATATATCAAAGAATCTGATATCGCCGATTATGTAAAATGGACAACCACCGAAACCGAGTGGATGGACTGGGATGCACCATGGGAAGATGATGAAGACGATTTTGTTGAAATGCAAAAACAAAATCTGGAAAAAGAGCAAAATTTTTACAGTAAATTGGAAATAGAAACTATTGAGGGCGAGCATATCGGCTGGGTTTCAAATTACGATTTTGATTTCGAGGGCGAAAAAGTGACCGGGGTGGGGCTGGATATCCCCGCGCCGGAGCATCGCGGGCGAGGCTATGGCGGGGTCGCCCTGGCCGCATATATGGCGCATTTGTTTGCCAAAGAGGATGTGCTCTTTACCCAAACCTGGTCGGGCAATGCCCCCATGCTCCGCCTAGCGGAAAAACTAGGCTTTGCCGAGGTTAGGCGAATAAAAAATCTGCGCCAAGTGCGCGGCGAAATCTACGACGCCCTAACATTCGCCATCAGCAAAACCGATTTTTTAACAAATACCCGCAACCCGTAGGGGCGACCATTGGTCGCCCGAGATTCATAGACGTATATTTGCTATTTGGGGGGATTATATGCAGGGCTTGAATATTATTTGGGTTTTTAATCCGGCTATGGACAGGGTTTTGATGTGCAAACGCCATAAAGAGCCGTATTTGGGGCTTTTTAATTTGCCGGGGGGCAAAATTGAGCAGGGGGAGAGCGGCATGGATGCCGCATATCGCGAGCTTTTGGAAGAAACTGGCATTGATGACATATATCTCCAGCATTTGATGGATTTTACATATCATATGTCGTGGTCTCATTCCCATGAGGGGGTGCGAGTGGAGGTTTATGTAGGGCGAATTGAGCGGGATGTGGAGGTTATGGGGGACGAGCGGGAGCTTGTCTGGTTGGATATAAATGAGGATTTTTTTGACAAAAGCCGATTTGCTGGCGAGGGGAATATTGGACATGTTTTTGAGCAGATAAAGCTACATTGGGAAAGGATTGACAAAAATGAGTAAAATACGATTGAATATAGATGGGCGCGAGGTTTCGGGGTTTTTGGGGCAGACTATTTTGGATATCGCCCTGGCTAATGGGATTGAGATTCCTACCCTTTGCCATGATGAGCGGGTGGAAATGTATGGCTCGTGCGGGGTTTGTACGGTGGAGGTGGCGGGGGTGCCGCGGCTTTTGCGCGCCTGCGCTACTATGGCCGCCCATGGGCAGATTGTGAAAACAAACACAGAGCGTATTCGCAAAAATCGCAAAGCCGCGCTGGAACTGCTTTTGAGCAATCATGCCGGCGATTGCCGCCCCCCCTGCCAGCTGGCTTGCCCCGCGCAAACCGATTGTCAAGGATATGTCGGGCTGATTGCCAATGGGGAATATGCCGAGGCGGCGCGACTGATTCGCGATAAAATCCCGCTGCCCGCCAGCATTGGTCGGGTTTGCCCCCACCCTTGTCAGGATGGCTGCCGCCGCAAACTAGTCGAGCAACCCATCCAAATCGCCGCGCTAAAGCAATTCGCCGGGGATTTGGAATTGGCGACGGGGGTGGTCGCCCCCGAGTTAGCCCCCGCTACTGGCAAGCGCGTCGCGATAATCGGCGGCGGCCCCGGCGGCCTGAGCGCGGCCTATTTTCTGGCGCAGCTAGGCCATAGCCCGGTGATTTTTGATGCCATGCCCCAAATGGGCGGAATGTTGCGCTATGGAATCCCGGAATACCGCCTACCAAAGGCGATTTTGGATGCGGAAATTGAGCATATCCAAAAAATGGGAGTGGTTTTTCATAATAATATGCGGATTGGGCAAAATTTAACGCTAGATTATCTAAAAACCCGCTATGATGCGGTTTGTATCGCGATTGGCGCGTGGTCGTCCGTTAGCCTGGGCATTCCCGGCGAAAATTTGGATGGAGTGGTCGGTAGCATTGATTTTCTGCGGGATGTCGCGCTAAATGAGCAGGTTTTTGTGCGCCAGCGGGTGGCGGTGATTGGCGGCGGAAATACCGCAATGGATATCTGCCGAACCGCCGTGCGACTGGGTGCGAGCGAGGTTTTCAATATCTATCGCCGCAGCCGCGCCGAAATGCCCGCCGAGGATATCGAAATAATCGAGGCCGAGGAAGAGCGGGTTATTTTCAAAAACCTGACTAATCCTATTGAAATAGTCGGAAATGATGGAAAAGTTAGCGGAATTCGTTTACAAATTATGGAATTGGGCGAGGCGGATGAAAGCGGCCGCCGCTCGCCCATACCCATCGCGGGCGAGGAGGAGCTGCTTGAGGTGGATACGGTGGTGGTGGCGATTGGCCAGCGCGCCGCGGTTGATGGCCTTTCGGAAATCGCCCTGACCCGCCGCGGCACTATCGCCGCATGCGAGGATACCTTTGCCACCAATCTGCCCGGGGTTTTTGCCATCGGCGATGCCACCAATAATGGCGCGGATATCGCAATTTCGGCAATCGGCGAGGCAAAGGGCGCGGCGGCTATGATTGATAAATATTTGCGGGGTCGTGAATTTAATCACAAGAGTGAATATTTGGCAAAAACTGACAAAACCGAGGCGGATTTTACCCATATCGCGCCATTTCCGGCATTGCGGATGCGCCATCGGGCGCCAAATGAGCGGCGGGATGATTTTTTGCCGGTGAATTTGCCTATGGGCGAAGCCGAGGTGCGGCGTGAGGCGGCGCGGTGTCTGGAATGCGGCTGTTTGGATTATTTTGAATGTCGATTGTTAAAATATGCCAATGAATACGACGCCCAGCCCGAGCGGTTTGCGGGGGCGATTTCGGCGGCGGGGGCGCGGCATGAAAATGCCCATCCATATATTTCCTACAATCCCGAGAAATGCGTACTTTGTGGGCTTTGTGTGCGTATGTGTGATGAGGTTGTTGGCGCGACTGCGCTGGGGCTGGTGGAGCGGGGCTTTGAAACTCAGGTCGCTCCCGCCTTGCTGGCGGCTTTGGCCGATACGGATTGCATTTCCTGCGGCCAATGCGCGGCGGCATGCCCCACGGGTGCTTTGCTTGAGCGTATGTTAATGGAAAAACAAGTGCCGCTGGCAGAAAATACCAATTCCCATGTTTGCGGGCATTGTTCGCTGGGTTGCAAATCTCAGCTAAAAACCCGCGCCCAACTGCTGGTGCGAGCTATGCCATTTAGTGAAAATTCCCTGCTTTGTGTAAATGGGCGCTTTGGACTTATGCAAATTGCACAAAGCGACCGCCCGGAAAGCCCAATGATTATGGGCAAAAATGCGAGCTATGGCGAGGCCATGATTTTTGTGAATAAAAAATTGCAGGGTTTGCAGGCGCGCCATGGGGCGGATGCTGTTGCTATGGCGGTTTCCGGCCGTTTGCCAAATGAGCAGCTGGCCCTGATTATGGAATATGCTCAAAAAGTTTTGCGTACGGATAATGTATTTAGTTTTGGCAAAAAGGGTAAGGATTGCCCGAATACCGCCACTATGGACGAGCTGGAAAACACAAGCCTGATTATTGCCATAAATCCGGCGGGGATTGTGGAGGAGCATGGCGTTGCCGCTATGAAAATCAAACGCGCCCATACAAGGGGCGCAAAACTGGTTATCGTGGGCGATACCCCCAGCATTTTGGACAAACTGGCACATCAGCATATTGCCAACATAAAAGATTTGGAAAATCATAAAGATTTTGTGCAAAATGCACAAAACGCAATTATTATTTTCCAGCAAAATTTTGTTTGTGACGAAGATGCCAATTGGCTGGAAAAGTTTGCCAATGATTGCGGCCATGCCGAAAAGCCCCGCAGCGGTATTATTCGCCTGCTGCCCGAGGCCAATTCTCGCGGCCTAATGAATTTCGGGGTGCGAAACGCCGAGGAATTTATCGGCGGCATAAACTCAGGCAAAATCAAGGGATTGCTGATTTTTGGCGAAGACCCGGCAAAAACCGCCCCCGAGGCAGATTTACATAATCTGGAATTTATCGCTGCGTCTGACATTTTGCTAACAGACACCGCCGCCCGCGCCCAGGCCTATTTCCCCGCCAGCACCTACCCGGAAACCGGCGGCACATTCACCAACTTAGACGGCACAAACCAAACCGCCCCCGCCGCAATGCAATGCAAACCCGGCAGGGACAGTATTTGGCAAATCCAAGAACTTTTGCGGCGTTAAAATTTTATCGTACTAGGCTGAAGGTTGCGAAACGCCAGTTGCCATCTATGTTAATTAGGGCGAATTCGCTGATTTCCACATGGGTGCGGATGGTGTTTGCCCAGCGGCCGAGGGATATGTCGTGGATATCAACGGCGATGCGATATATGATTATGTCGTCGTTTATGCGTATAAACTCGTGATGCTCGGCTCCGGCGGAAATATTTGTGCCGCGGTCGGCGGGGCTTGTGAAAAGCGAGCCGCCATGGGCAATATATGAGCTGCTGTTTGCGAATAAATCGTCAACCAAATGGGTCGACAGTACCCGCGATAAATATGCCCGAAAATCCGCCATATTGTCAAATTCGGGATGATTAACCCTACGCCACGGGCCGCCGTGGGCATAGCTGCCATCCGAGAAAAGGGCGAAACCATAGGGTTCGACATACCCTGCGCCGCCGAGCGTGGATAATTGAAACCAGCCCGCCGATGCGCCTGGAAATGGATGGCCGCAAGCCAGTCATCCGGCGGGCTGGCGGCGGGATGGATATTTTCGGGCTGGGTGCGCGCAGTGCCCCATAGCACCTGCTCCATCATCCAAAAATTGGTAAAAATCCAATTGCCTTCGATATTTTGCGCGACAAAATTCGCCGTGGATGTGGGCATTTGATGCTGCCATTGGGGCGTATGCCGCTCTGGCCGCTCGTTTATCACGCGGAAAATCACAATATCATCCGTTATAGCGAAAATTTGCTCGGCCTGCTCGCCCAGCTCGACCGGGGCATAATACCGCCCGCCCGCCAAAAGCTCCGCTACAATATATTCGGCAAAAATTTCACGCAAATATTCGGCGAATGCATCCGTGCAATCAAAATCGCCCCGAATCGCCCGCGAATACGCCGCCCGCGCCCTGTCATAGGCCGCCAGCAAATCCCCATGCGCCGCATGCGGCGGCGGCGGAGTGGTGGGCGTTGGCCAAGGCCGCTCGATAGTGGGCTTTTCGGTTGGCGGCTCGGTAATCGGCGGTGGCGGCGCGGTGGTCAAAACCGCTGGGGTCGTCGGCAAAGCCGCCGGGGTGGTGGTCGGTGCGGCGGGTTCGTCGGCATCCGCGCCCCTATCGCACCCCGCCAAAATGCCGCAAATCAGGCATATCCCGACTATCGCGATTATTTTTCTCATCAAATTATTTCCCTTCTTGGTATTTTTTCAGAGCGGGCATACACGGCGGCGAAATATTATTGGGGAGTTTGTCAATAGCAAAAAATTTAACGTCCACACACTCGATTTTATCTGCCGCCGGCTCTCCGCTATAATCTTCACAAATATACACAATGTCAACATTCGATATTTCGTCGCCATGAGGATATATATGATATAATTCTTTCCCCGAAAAAACACCGAAAAGCGCGAGGGAATTAGCTGTTATTCCTGTTTCTTCATATAGTTCGCGCTTGGCGGCATCTTCTACAATTTCATTTATATCAACCGCCCCGCCCGGATATCCCCAGTGGTTATTGTCTTTGCGCAATTGCAAAAGAATTTCGCCTTTCTCATTTACAACAATCACACTCGCGCCGCAAACGAGTATAGGCATATGCCCGACCAGCCTGCGCAAATTTTTTAAATAGTCTTTCATCATCATCCCTCGCTCCGGTTGAAATGCTCATGCCTATAAAAGTGGTCGATTGTTAAAATATTATCTATAATTAATTCGTCTATATTTGTTTTTTTGGCAAAATCATTCATTGCGGATTCTACAAATTTGGGGATATTGTTAAAATCTAATTGGCCTGATAGAAATTTGTCTACGGCTACTTCGTTGGCGGCGTTTAGCACCGTAGGCATATAGCCGCCTGTTTTTAGGGCATCTAGGGCTAGGGCTAGGCAGGGGAAGGTTTGTGTATCCGGCGGCTGGAATGTTAGATTTTGGGCGAAAAGGTCGAGGTATTGGGGGCTTGGGAGGGGGTGACGGTTTGGGTAGGTGAGGGCGTATTGGATGGGCTGGGTCATATCAGGAAAACTCATTTGCGCCAAAATCGCGCCATCATCAAATTCGATAGCGGAATGAATTATGCTTTGGGGATGGATAACCACATGGATTTTCTCCGCGGGCATGGCGAAAAGGCGGGCGGCCTCGATGGCCTCTAGCCCTTTATTCATCAGGGTTGCCGAGTCTATGGAAATTTTTTTGCCCATGCTCCATTTGGGATGGGCGAGAGCCTGGTCGATGGTAACATTTTCCAGCTGGGCGGCGGTCATGCCGCGAAATGGGCCGCCGGAGCCTGCTAAAATCAGGCGGCGAATCGGATTATTCGCCGCTCCCTGCAAACACTGAAAAATCGCGCTATGCTCGCTATCCACCGGCAAAATTTCGGCATTGTTGGCGGCGAGCATGGGCATTAGCAGCTCGCCTGCCGTCACTAAAGTTTCCTTATTGGCCAGGGCGATTTTTTTGCCCGCCAAAATGGCGGAATGGGTGGGTTTTAAGCCGATATTGCCCACCAGCGCGTTTACGACGGTATCAGTTTCGCTGATATTTGCCGCGGCAATTAGGCCATCCATGCCATGCATTATCTCGATTCCGCGCCCCAGGCGGCTTTGCAGCTCTTTTGCCCCCGCCGCATCCCCGCAGACCACCAGCGAGGGGCGGAATTCCGCCGTTTGTTTTGCCAGCAAATCGATTGACGAATTGGCGGTCAGCGCGACAACCTCGCACCCCGCCAAATTCCGCGCCACATCTAATGTCTGCCGCCCAATCGAGCCGGTACTGCCCAAAATCGAAATCCGCATAAAATTTAACTCCTATACAAATTGCACAAAATTCGCAACAATATAAACCAAAGAT
>Ga0209755_10002973_pt1 | contig 21996 bp, 27 predicted proteins | sample TergutCo191P1_FD_187301 | JGI IMG/M metagenome (GOLD analysis project Ga0209755, IMG submission 187301) | Cornitermes sp. P1 segment gut microbial communities from Petit-Saut dam, French Guiana - Co191P1 (SPAdes) (version 2) | ecosystem: Host-associated > Arthropoda: Insects > Digestive system... | reverse complement strand
TGTGAACGCACTGCGTTCACAATTGGGTATGTTTTGTAAAACTGCCTGCAAAATGCCAGTTGCCTATAAGAAAATCCGCTTCCAAACTGTGGCTCTAGCTTTTCCGCTAGGTTTTTTAGCAGGTAAGTTCCGTATTCTGCCCGTTTTTTGCCTTGTTGCTCTTCAACAAAAATTCTCTCGCCTAGCTTCCAATACATAAGAACTCGCTCAAAATCAACGCTACGAATAGCGTTTGTTTTGGATTGAGATATAATACCGATGATGTCGGTTAAAAATTTATTGCTTGTAGCAATACTGTTTGGCTTTGCCATAAAGCTCCCATGAATAAAAACTTAGGGTAAATATAAAAAAATAGAAGCGAATGAAATAACCAATATCGCTAGATGATTTTTCTACATTAAAGTTTATGCTCACCGCAGCCACGCAAAGAACTTATCCATACGGCGACACAAACTGGTGGCTTAACTATGTGTACGTTTTTTCCGGGATGGTTCAATTTTTGCCAACAATACTTCTGCTTATAGCAACAACAGGATTCTACGGTTGCTCCAAAGTCTCTGAATGCGAGGTTTTTATGGCAAAGCAATTATCATCACACCCTTATGAATTCACTTCGGGTGGCTGCATTGATGTCAAGCACGCCTATCTTTATTCTTTTGATAATCCACATGTGCTTGTATTCGCCTCGGTTAGCAAAGATACTTTCATTGTGGATAGTGTTATAGATTTTAACCACTCATTTGCCAAATATGCAAACATGGAAGAGTTGGAACAGGCTATTTATGAAGCCGATGACAAAATTCTGAATCAGCTTTTGCGCGGGGAGGAATATGCAAAAGACGCTAAATACAAGCTGCCAACTCACAACATAGCATGGCCCGTTATTTATCGCAGAAAAGAACGTTACCAGCTTGTCTCTCATACTGGAATATATGAAATTTCATTTCGAGATAAGCAATTTACCCAAACCATTGAATTTGATGAAATAAAATCAACCTTTCAAAGTATAATTTGCAATGATTCTATTTCTAAAATATATTATGAAAGAAAGCTTCATACTTTTCAAGAATATGACCGAAAAAAACATTTTTTTCCAGAATACACTAAAATAACGCTTGATAATTCTTACCTTATATTGTATGAAAATGGTGATATTGTCGCAAATGCAGAAGCAGGATATTGTTTATATGTTAAAAAAATGAATCCGAAAGAAGAGATAATTGTGTTTGGTTCTGATTGTAACATAGAAGAAAATTGCAAGCCTTAAGGATGTGTATATGAGATTTTTGTTAACCACTCTATTATCTATGATAATAACTGGAATTTATAGCTGTTCTGAAAACTTAGAATGCGAAGTTCTTATGGCCAAGACATTTTCTTCTCGCCCGTCTGAATTTATTTCAGGCGGGTGCATTGATTCCAAACACGCCTATCTTTATCCATTTAGCAACCCAAATGTGCTTATGTTCGCTTCTGCTGGCAAAGACACTTTCATTGTAGACAGCATTATAGACTTTAACAATTCATTTGCCAAATATGCAAATATGGAAGAGCTGAAGCGAGCTACTATTAGTCAGCTTGATTCTATTAAGAGCGTTAATATGAATGTTGAATTCTGGATGCGAAGTTTTTACGAACTTGGATATTCACCAATAGGAAAATATTCACTTCATTATTCTAAGTATCCTATTGTTTATCGCAAAAAAAATAACTATCAGCTTATTGACGAAGAAGGAGTGTATGAAATTTCATTTAAAGACAAGCTAACTACAAAAATATTAGACTTTAAAAGAGAAAGTAATTTTGCTGGGACTGGTCGTTTTTTTAGATACTATTACACAAGAAATAGAGTGTATTTTTTCCCAGAATATACTAAAGTAGCATTTTATGACGAAGTGCAGACTTATTATCGTGCCGGCGTGGGTGAATTTGGCGTTCTTTCTTTGTTTCCGCCGTCTATCAAGATAATGCACAATGAAGCAAATCTTTCCTACATTATATTGCATGATAATAGAGAAGTTACTGCGAATATAGGAACATCTTCAACGCAACGTTGTTTATCGGTAAGAAAGCCAAACTCAATAGAAGAAGGAAAAGAAGATCAAGAGTTGGAAGAAATAGCAATATTCGGAAATGATTGCGGATTAGGAACTTTTGATTTATTGGAGATTCCAAATCCATAAGGCAAAGCGATGGCGCAAGGCTTGTAGTTTCAATGAGCGGCAAGCTCACGAAATCCTGCATAAACAGCCGGGGATACAACAAATTCCTGAAGCTTGATGGTGAAATAAAAATAATGTATTTTCTAAATTAACATTTATGCCCACCACAGCCATGCAAAGAACTTATCCATACGGCGGCACAAACCGGTGGCTTAACTATGTAATTCGCAACAGAGGTTGGTTTTTCACAATTTTTATGGTAATTGTAATCAGCAGTTGCCAGAAAGAAGGCTATGAAAGTATGCTAACAACAAGTATTTTACAATATAAATTAAAGCCACTTGACATTTTTATCAAAAACGATGATTCTATCGCTATATTAGGTTATACGTCAGAGTATAAGTTAAATAATGGCTATGTAGATGCAAGTTACATTCCAATCATATTGAAGTCAAACGATGGTGGCGTGACATGGAGTTCAAAATCATTTGCGGTTGCAAAAAAAATTCCTCGTTTTTTTTTAGATTCAGGAGCAATGATTTTATACAATTTTGAATCAAAAGATTTTGTTGCTTCTATTTATCTATCAAATGACGGAGGAGAATCGTGGGGCCAAATCGGCGAGCAGGAACTTTCTTATGATGAGCAGCCAGTATTTGAAAATTTCATAACCGAAAAACCAGATGTCAATCAAATCAATAAAGTTAGTACTGATCGCTTGTATGTACAAGAAACACCATCGCAAGTAACATTTGTAATCAATGATGAACAGACTACATATCCGTCTAGACTTGGATATATTAGTAGATTCGATGGGAAGCCAAGGTTTATTAATGCTTGTGGCTATAATTTTTCAAATGCTATATCATTTGTAAACAGTAATGCTCATAGAAATGTTTGGGTGTTTGGCAAGTGTTCTGAAAAGAGCTTTGATAAATGCGGTGTCACTCTCATTCGTTCCAGTGAAAATGATTGTACTGTAATCGCTAGCTGGCAAGACTTAACAAGCGAAAAGTTCGGCGGAGACAGCCCAAAAGCAATATTTGTTTCAGAAGAAATAATTGCTGTAGTAGCTTCAGGAGCCTTTTGGTACGGTAAAAGCATTTTAAGATATAGCCTTGATGGAGGACTTAGTTGGAAAGAAGAAGAACTGCCTGATTCGAAAATTTTTAAACTTTCTTATGATAGCATAAAAAAAACATTGAATATCGCTTGCGCAAGTATTCTTGAATTTTCGTATATAAAAATTCCTGTGGTACCCCGTTCTCTGTCCGCAACAGCAAACAAAAGCTAGGCACCCCCAACTGCATACAGCGGATACACCTTAATCCCATTGTAAAAAGAAAAGTTCTCAAGCGATGTTCTAATCCCATACTCGGAATTTTTCTCTGACATAAAAATATTCAGGCTCTGCATTTTGCCGCTTGAACCGGACTTGACTTCAACAGGAATTATTCTCTCACCACGCTGAATAACATAATCAACTTCCGCATTGCTTTTGGGCTTCTCTCTGGACCAAAAATAAAGACTCCCCTGCTCATCATAGCATGAAGCGGATTTTAGAAATTCCAAACCTGCAAACTGCTCCGCTATTGCTCCCTTATTGACAAGCGAAATATCGTTGCCAAGCAAAATATCAGACAGCTCCAAACCTAGCAAGCGTTGAAAAATACCGGTATCCAGCAAAATATATTTCTGTTTCTTAAAATTCACATCGCCTCCAAGCGGAATTCCGTTAGCCGATGAATGCACAACGGGAATAACCAACCCGGCTTTTTGCAAAAGCTCCAGGCTCTCTTTCACCTGCCTGTAATTCAACTGCTCAACGCCGGAATAATTGAAGCGACCGCCGCTCTGGCGAACCACGGCCTCAAATGCCGCCTGAATCTGCAAATTAGGAACTCGTTTTTTGTATTTGGAAAAATCAGATTTCAATGAAATTATCAAATCGTTAAGTATTTTCTGGCATTCCAAAACGCCTGCATTTTTAATGTATCTTGCCACCACCGCAGGCATTCCGCCGATAATCAGAAATTTTTTCAGGTAATTAAGGCATTTTTCATGGAATGGCTCTAGCAATGGTTTCTCCGGCGCAGCTTTGCAAACCTTTTCCCAAAGCAATTTTTCACCGCACGCATTCATAAATTCCGCAAAAGAAAGAGGATACATAAAAATGGAACGGATGCGCCCCACTCCAAACGAAGGTAATTCTTCCAGAGCAAATTCCAAAAGAGAGCCTGCGGCAATTACATGCAGTTCAGGATAATCTTCAGAAAAAAATCTGAGCGAGGAAATTGCGCTGGGGCAACTCTGGATTTCGTCAAAAAAGATTAATGTTTTGTTAGGAATAACGGGCTTTTTGAACTGCACAGATAGGTTTTCGGCAATGTCTTTGGCATCCAAGTCTCCCTCAAACAATGCGTGTATTTTTCGATTTTTCTCAAAATTTACCTCTATAAAATGCTCAAAATTCTCAGCTAATTTGGCAACTGAGCGAGATTTTCCCACCTGCCTTGCCCCTCGGAGCAAAAGAACCTTGCGCTCCTCGCTCTCTTTCCAGAGCAGGAGTTCTTTGTCAATTTGCCTTTCCAAATACACTTTTGCCATAATTTCAACCCAAACTTAAGCCTTTTCTGCATGAATTTCAATGCAAATATAGAAATATTTTGCACGAATTTCGGGGCAAGTTCATACAATTCCTATTAATTACAGCTTACGCTCATACTTTGTGGCTTTTTGCCCCCTGTTTTCTACATTAGCGTTTATGCCATCCACAGCCAAGCAAAGAACTTATCCATACGGCAACACAACCCGGTGGCTTAACTATGTGTAATCATATGTATCCATTAATTGACCCGCCATTTGATTGTGATTTTGCAGGCTATTCTTCTTTAGAGAAAAAAGAGCTAAAGGAATATAATGAATGGTTTTTTCAGATCAAGTCAGATAGGCTTGAGATATTGACAAAGGCTTCTGGCATTACAGAAGAAATAATGTTCACAGTTGGCAGTCTTAAATTAATTGGAGAGTGGCTTGTGAATGAAGTTAATAAAATGAAAAAAATAAATGATTTTACTGGGCTTTTGTCACGAGGTTATGATATCGCTATATATCTTGGTGAATTCATTATTAAGAATCATCCTGGAGCATATTGGGTTCAAGATCTGAAAGACAGACGTTACATTGATTTTGGCGAGATTGTTGTTCGAAATTTTGAAATGTGCGATGTTAACACTATTTTAATATGTTATAATATTGTAACTAGTATGCAAGATGGAGAGTCAAAACCAAAAAATCAATTTTATAGCGGCGATTCAACGAATATATTTTTTGAATGGTATGAAGTAATGAAAGAAAGTCTTTTACAAATGAAAACAGAAAGTGTCTATTTTGAGAGCAAAAAGTTTGACTCTCAATCTTTTTCTTATACCTATGCAATAAAAACGTCAACGGGAATACTTGCAAAGCAATTGTCTGGCGATGTTTCTAAAAAAATAGAACCACTAGAAGTAGAACTTAGCAAAGATGAGTGGATGTTATTTATATCCGACTTATACAGAAGTTACTTTAGCAAATGGAATAAAGAGTATTATGATAAAAATATATCTGACGGCGAGCAATGGAAACTTGAAATATCTTTTTCAGACGGAGAAAAACGTACATTTTCTGGCAATACATATCCACCTGATTGGAATTGGATTATGAATGCAATGAGTGATATTAAAGGAAGCATAAAAAGAAAGCTACGACGATTGAATAAGCTTTCTAAACATATAGAAAAATGAACATAAGGTAAGTTGTCCTGATACTTTTATCTACCAGCAGACTTTTAATGTTTTGGATACTATAATTGATTATGATTGTGATTGCCCTGATAGTCTTGTTGTTGAAGATATAAACTTAAATATTAAAAGAGGTGTTATAACAACTTTTCCTGGCGGTTGTATGGATGGTAAGCCCAGACGTTCTGCATCTGTATGGTTGTTAACCGATACAGATACCTTATGGTTTTCTTGCGATGCTTTTTTTCTGAAGAAAGGTAAAGGTGAGAATTATTATGAAACAATAGTTGATACAAATTCTTTGCTAAAATTTAAAGATATTTTAAATTCGTTTGAAGATAGTTTATCCAATATACAAAAATGAGGTTCTCATGAAAACTAAACTATTATTCATTGCCGCAATAACCGCCATCTTTTTTGCCATTGGTTATATGCTATTTGATTCTGCCCAGATTGACTCGTCCGCTGTTGTTCGCAAAGGCAAAAAGAGGCACTAAAAAGCATATTGCCACAAACAGAAGAGCGTTAAGAAATGAAATTTTACTATTTTCCATTGTATGTGCAAATTCAATGTAACCGAAAGGAGCAGAATGTTGGCAAGCCGCAGGTCAAGTGGGTTTGTATTTGCTCTTTTAGTTCTAACATTTTTTTCGATTTCATTTTCTCAAAAAAAAGAAGCAAATTTTGACCTTCACTATGGACCTATACTGCTGTCTAAAACAGATACTATAAACTTAGACGATTACTTATTGGTTTCGGAACAGGAAAACATCTTAAGATATAAGCAAGGCGGTCTTTGCCTTTATTATGATTGCAAAATTGATCCAAGAAATGCCTTTGTAGCAATAATTTGGCCAGGCAAAAACTCTACTATGTATAAAGAATCTCCCAGCCCACACACAACAATTGTCAGCAAATATGATGACTCAACTTATATTTATCAATACAAGAATGCGATTGGCATCTTTTTTGATGCGATTTATCTTCCTAAATTAAGTAAAAAAACTGATAATATTGATATATTTCCGATAGTATTAAATTCATTAGATTCAGAAGTAGTTTATATGAAAACTGCAAAGCCGATAGATAGCAATTTTTATGAAAAATATAAATCTATACTGAATCCTATAGATAGTGCTGTAGTTGAAAAATATATATATGTAGAAAATAGGCATTCATGCCTTAGCAAAATGCTACTTATGGGATATAATCCAGCATTTCATTTTTGTCACATATCAAATAAACTAGATAAAGTTTTAAAGAAAGAAATCTTCCGTACTCGTGAAGATATTGTCATAGTTAGAAAAAATGACATTTTTTTAGAATCGCTGATTCGAAAAAAAGGAGAATCTTTAGCTTCGTTGAAACATTGCAATAATTCTAAATGCTCTATACAGAATTGCCCTGTAGAATCAAAGAACCATACAGTGAAATTGGACTCCTGTCTAATTTACGCAGATAAGACTCGTGCTATAGTAATTGATAAAAAGCCTTGTTTCTTTCCGCCTGATAGTCCTTTAATGTCCTGCCAAGAATGGTTGTCTTGTGCCAAAAAGGAATACGAGATATTATATCATACAGGCCCTTTTGCCGGAGACTGTGATTTAAGCAATTGGAGAGGTATTAGGCTAAAAGATTTAAGTGAATATGAATTAGAGCAACTTAAAAAGATTTATTATTGGTGGGAGGAATAAGTTCTTTCAACATCCTATGCCAAGTATCAAGTTTATCTTTGCCACAGTCGCAATTTACTATTTTCAACTGTATGCGTGAATTCAATGTAACCGAAAGGAGCAGAAATCTTACTTTTAAAAGAATGGCACTCCTGTGCTTAAGTATATTTTTTATCTTTTGTTCTTTCCACAAACAAGAGATAATTGTATATCTTAGGCCAAATAGTTATGTTGGCTGTCCTGATACTCTTGTTATTAAAAACATAGATTTATCTATTAAGAAAAATGGTCCAAAGTCTGAACATCTAATTGGTTGTATGGACGGAACAGGTTATAACTGGCTAGTAATAGGTCTAGACACTTTGCTTTTCGATTGTCTTCCTATAACGAAGCTTTATTTAAAAGCAGACGGAGAAGAGTCTTATAAAACTACAGTTGATACATTTTCCTTGCAAAGGTTGAATGAAATTATAATGTCTTCCAAACCTTCTGACGATTGCCCTACTTTCCGCATTAATCCTTACAGATTCCCCAGTTACCCATAGCTCATCCAATGCTCTTTCAACATCCCGTGCCAGGTATCAAGTTTGTCTTCGCCACAGTAGCAATTTACTATTTTCAACTGTATGCGTGAATTCAATGTAACCGAAAGGAGCAGAATATTGGCAAGTCGCAGGTCAAGAAGATTCTGGATGTTATCGTGGGGTTTTGATGAATTATGATTATAAACCGATAAATTCTGAAACTCCATGGGATTTCCGTAAGACAGTTAATATCCAAAACTTAAAGATTGAATATAAACAAATGATAGAAGTTTGTCAAGGTGGCCCTTGCGTTGGAAATCTTTATATAAATGATGTGGAAATACAATCTGGAAAAATGTTTGGAGGTCCTTTTTTAATGAGCGGAGAATGTCTATATATTCCTTTATTTGTACGCAAATTTTCTACTACAGGGTTTCAGTTGTTTTGCTGGAATTTAACGAAGCAAACTTTTCTAATAGGAACGCAAATATTGCCACTAATTAGATTGGACCGAATTGATGGCGATGAAATTCATTATAGCATAGGAAATAAAATGTCAGATAAAAAGATTACTCTCATTTCAGAATTTCTAAACTACACTCCTTCTTTACAGAGAAAAGATCATTCATCTCAAAATTGGATTATATTTATCTTACTATTAAATTTGATGTAGTGACAGCAGAGGACAATTTATGATACAGGAATTGAGCAATCGTATACATTTTTTTGTACCACAGCTTTTAATACTTTCTACTTTGATATTTTTAGCCGTATTTTTATGGAGGAAATATGAAATGCATATTGGAGTCGAACCTAATCACAAGAAATTATTTCTACCAATACAATTGTCAATTTATATTTTAATTTTACTATCATCTATTTCTATATTTTACAAATTTAATTACAATTTACCATTGTTCGTATCATCAATATTATTTTTCGTTTTTGTATTACCATCTCTTATATTATCATCTTATGTATTCTTGCATTATGTAATATCGCTATCAGAAAAATTATCGGCATTACTGTCTTTAACTTTATCCATATTGTTGTTTATATTTACACTGATATGTATATCTGCGTTTCCTTTTGCTGCGGATTTTCATAGATATTTTTATATTCTATTATTTTGTTTATTTAATTTTTTCGGATTAACATTTTCTGCGGTAATATTTTACATAGTAGTTTTACGAAAAAAATATATCTGTGAAGCAACAAATAATATTATGAAAAAATATTTATTTACTAAACGAATAATTTATATTATAACATTATCTATATTAGTGATATTATCAGTTATTGTATTATTGGTATCTTCAATGTCATTATTATATTTAATAGTTTCTGAAAATAATAATGATGCTATCATTGAAAGTTTTATTAATTATATGGGGTTCTATTTCCCAGGATTTGTAATGAAATGTTTTCCTTTATTAATTTTCTTGATATTTATATTTATTGCGCCCATGCTTTTTATTTTACGAACAAATTTTTTTGAGAAATTTCTCGTATTAACATTTGTTATGCTTGCTTTTTTTACTCAGCCTACTATTATGTACGCTTTGTCAATACGTTTGCCTTTCGAATATGGTTTGATATTAGCATGTTTTTCTATGTTAATATCTGCCACAATCTTTTTTGAAAAAAACAATAGGTATTATAGCGATAACTGATGAGAATTTTACTATTTTCCATTGTATGCGCAAATTCAATATAACTAGCCTCTGCATTCCCGATTTGCTTCTGTTGATGTTTTGCTATTCCTTTGTGAGTAGCGAAGGTTTAAAAATTTATCCAAAAGAAATAAATTGCATTATCAATAAGTATATCACAGAATTTTCAAACTGGGAAGAATTTGTTGGACATATTTCTGATTCTGATATTAATCCTTTGGGTTGGTTGTTGGAAGATAAAATTATCGAACGAAACCAAGTCATATCAATTAGGCAATTCAAAATATCTGGAGGCAAAGGCAAGCGCGATTGTTTTTGGATAAAAATATGGAAGATGAAGTCTTCGGCAGACGCAGAAAGGCTATTTGTAAATTGCAACGAAAGTTTAAGAGATAGGCAAGATTTTTATCTCTATAAAATGCCTAAAAGATTTTTTATTGTTGAAGATTATTTTATTTGGGTAAATGCTTGCTCTTTTGCCACACAATTTGTGGTAGGCGACGAGTTAGACAAAATTATCAATATGTGTTTTGAGTAGATTAAATCGGCTAAAAATGAGCTTGCGGCGGTGGAGAACATTACTATTTTAATTGTATTTTCTAAATTAACGCTTATTGTGTTAAAAAGAGGTTCGCTATGACTATACTCAGCTTGGTTGTTACCGTTGCTTTTATATTCGCAATCGGTTGTGAAAAAGAAGAGCAAAAAACAAGAATTTCACAAAATGAGATCGAACAAAATAGATTAAAAGCTATGGAATTTGCTGTAAAAACTAAAAAGATGGATTCTATTGTAAATACTTTAGACAAGGATTCTATTTTAAGCGTTTTAAATATGGATTCTATTGTAAGAGCTTATATGAACCGTATGGTTATGACTCCACCCTGCACAGATTGCAATAAAATAGATGCGAATGGAAAGAAGCAAGGGTTGTGGAGAGAACCAGAAGGAAATGGGTATACAGAGATTTATTATAAGGATGGGCTTGCACATGGCGTTTACAAAACTTATGATTACCCTACAAATTTAAGAGAACTTGGGGAACTTAAGGAAGGGGAATATACTGGTAACTTGTATTTTTTTGGTGATGGACGAGGGCAGATTCCATCTGCTGTATCAGGCATTATGAGAAACATTGAAAAAAATACGGATATAATTATAAAATGTCCAGATAGGGAGATAAAATTTAAGTATAAAACTTATTCGGAAGAGTATCATCCAACTTCTGGTGTATTGCTATCTGAAGGAGTAGAGTTATTTGATCATTTTCACGAGAATGTGTTTAGATATGGTACTTGGAAATTCTACAATGAAAAAGGCGAACTAATTAAAACTAAAGATACACCAGATTATAAGAACTTTTGCTCTGTTGTGGAATAAGTTACTTCTAAAATTTTACTATTTTCCATTATATGCGCAAATTCAATATAACTAGCCTCTGCGTTCCCAGCAAGCATTATATGGCGGATGCTAGGGAATGATATATATTATGAATAAAAAATATTTTATGCTTCCGATATGTATAGGTATAATGATTACTCTTTTATTTCTTTTCTGCAAAGACGGAGAATATAGAGCGAAAGTGGTTTCTGAGATACCGGAAGGGTTTGTTCCTTTACTTGAATTTATTGAATTTAATGAGCGAACGGATAACATTTTAGAAATGTCTTTTTGGGAAGAGCAAGTTTCGTTTTGTATTAGGGGTGCAAAATTTGGTCAAGACTGCATTTTTCGTACATCGATAAAGGATAGTGACTATTTTGTCGAATATAATAAAAAAGATTATATCAATGAGACGAAATATATAAAGCTTGTAGGAGTTGCGACTCATACTTTAGAACAGCGTCAACGGACATATAATTTAGGTGATGAAGTGGAGGTGCTGGGTGCAGGCGAAACAGTATATAAAGTAAAAATCATTTCTTTGGAAGCCATTGAAACGGAATCTTGCGACACTAATAGTTATACAACATATCACATTAAATATGTTGTAACTCCCAATGTTGTTGAGAGTAAACAAAGTCTTTTTGCAAGAGTGGAAACAAAAGACGGAAGAAGTATTAATATAGGTGATTACGAAGACTATATAATACGTAATGGATCTAACTTTTTTGATATAGTACGTATTGGCGGCCCTGTTATTATTGATAAAGAAACTGTGAGTGTTAAAATTAGAGCAAGTAAAGATAGCATTGGAGCGATTATTTTAAGAAGTCCGTATTATGACACACTTGAGTATAGAGTTGTTGTGAATTTAGGGAGTGTACCCATTGAAGCGAAAAAGCCGGAAATGGAGATGAAATCAAGTTTACTTTTTAACTTTTCAAAAGTTAAAATTGGGATGAAATATAACGAAGTCGTTGAATTGGTGGGAGAGCCAACAAATTCGGTTGGCTCAGGTCTTATATGGTTTCAATATAAAATAGATGAAGGCTGGTATATTCTATTATTTTTTGGTTCTGATGATACATTAATAATTATGAAGATAGTAGATTATCCCAATAATCGAGAATTTAAATTGGTAACCGATTAACACCTATGCCCACCACACCCATGCAATTTACTATTTTCCATTGTATGCGCAAATTCAATATAACTAGCCTCTGCGTTCCCTGTTTGCTTCTGTTGATGTTTTGCTATTCCTTTGCTAGTGACAAAAATACAAAACCCTACCCGAAAGAGATTAATTGCATTGTCAATGAATATGTTGCTAGATTTCCAAAGTGGCAAAAAAATCATCAAAGCATTCATGAAGAAAATTTACGCAGAAAGTTGGTGAGAGACCAAATTATAGATAGTAGTCAAGTCATATATGCTGAAGTTTTTGAAATATTTGGAAACAAAAAATACGCAGACTTTGATGTGACAATATGGACGATGAAATCTTCAGCTTATGCTGAAAAATCATTTGAACTTTTAAGAAAAGAAATAGCCAGAGATCCTGGTTATATTGAGAAACCACCTAGAGAACTCTTTGTATTTAAAGAACATTTTATTTGGGCAAATGCACGCTCTTTTTCCATTAAATTTGTAATGAAGGACGAGTTAAACAAAATTATCAATATGTGTTTTGAGTAGATTAAATCGGCTAAAAATGAGCTTGCGGCGGTGGAGAACATTACTATTTTAATTGTATTTTCTAAATTAACGCTTATTGTGTTAAAAAGAGGTTCGCTATGACTATACTCAGCTTGGTTGTTACCGTTGCTTTTATATTCGCAATCGGTTGTGAAAAAGAGGAGCAGAAAACAAGAATTTCACAAAATGAGATTGTGAATCTAGGGAGTGTACCCATTGAAGCGAAAGAGCCAGAAATGGAGATGAAACCAGATTTACTTTCTAAATTTTCAAAAGTTAAAATTGGAATGACACATGACGAAGTCATTGAATTGATGGGAGAACCAACAGATTCTTTTGGCTCAGGTGTTGTATGGGATCGGTATAAAATAGGTGAAGGTTGGTATATTGAATTATCATTTTTTTCAATTAATTATACATTAACCGCAATACGTATAGTAGATTATCCCGGTAATCGAGAATTTAAAGTAGTAACCGATAAAGCCGACATGCTTATATTAGATTATCCTAAATAGAGCCACTCGTACAGGTCACAACATAAGTCTCTGGGGCAACCGTGCTTAGAACTTACGATTGCCCACAAATATTCTTCTTATGAAATTGAGTTATAAACGCTCAATCTCATCTTCCGAAAGGTCAGTCACTTCAGATATTACGGCATTGTTGAAGCCTTTGGCTTTCATTTGCCGTGCAGCCAGCAAAAGACGAGCCTCACCAATGGCAATTCCTTCCGCTTTGCCACTTTTCCAGCCTTCCGCTACGCCTTCTTCCTTGGCGAACTTCATCGATGCTCCATAATCCCACTTTCTCATAAGACCTGCCCTGTACTCCTCGTACTCTCTTGAGGTAAAACTAGCAATTTTCGCAGCCATGAATATCTTGTCAAACAGAGCTCCCTCAAGCTGGCTGGGCTTCTCCTCAAATTCATGGGCGTGGCGAAGGGAAAAGAAAAGCTTGTCTCGAAAGCTCTCGCACTCATCCAAACTCTTTCCAAAGCGGGAAAGCCTCACGAACACAAGGTTAACGCTGTCAAACCTAAGCTCGGGCATGTCCTCGTCAAAAAAAGATACATGGTGGATTATGCCATCGCTTCCATCCCAAATATCCAGGTCAAAATTGAGGAAGTTCAGGGAGTAAATGCTTGGGTAGTCAAAATCCCAGTCATCGCCTTTTGGCGCGCTGGCCGCTATCACCATGCTGGCGTAGTAGTTGGCCCTCTTTACGAAGTGCTTCTGCCTGCCTATCTGCATCTCCACTATGAACTCGTTGCCCTGCGAGTCCCTGCACCTTATGTCCAGCTCCGCATCCCTGCTGCCTTTGGTTTGGCCTATGATGTATGGATTTTTTATGTCCACATCCGTTATGGGGTATTTAAGCTTCCTTTCCAGGCACACGTTTAGTGTAGCTATTAGCGGCTCTTTCTCAGTCTCGCTTCCGAACGCCTTCTTGAATGGCATGTCCAGCGTGAGGTTTGCGAACCTTCCCTTTCCTTCAAGCAGTTGCAGCTCTTTGAGCTCTTTTCTCATGTTTTCCGAAATCATTTAATAGACCTCCATTTTGTTGTCTGTACCTTAGACGGAGTTCATGGCCAAAATAGGACATGAAAAATGCATTTCGCTATTCCAACTTGGAGTAGTTGTGGTGTTTTGCCCCGCTATTTTTGGAAAAAGCGCTGTTTTTTAAGAAAAAAGTATTTTCTAAATTAACATCTATGCCCACCGCAGCTATGCAAAAAACTTATCCATACGGCGGCACAAACCGGTGGCTTGTTTTATTTATAGCAACAATAGGAATTTATGGCTGTTCTAACGATTCAAAATGCGAAGATCTTATGGCTAAGTTATTTTCTGCTCGCTCTTCAGAATTTATTTCAGGCGGATGCATTGATAATAATAATGCCTATCTTTATCCTTATGCTATGCATAATGCGCTTATGTTCGCTTCAATTAGCAAAGACACTTTTGCTACAGATAGCGTTATAGACTTTAATCATTCATTTGCCAAATATGCAAATATGGAAGAATTAAAACAAGCTATTTATGGAGTTGGCAATGAATATGATAAAATAGTTAATCATAGACAATATTTGCTTAATGAGAAATATCGTATAAATTATGCAAATCTTTTTTTTAAGCATAATATTGATGATAATACTATCACTTCTGATCTGTCATCAATTAATTCCAAGCCTATTATTTATCGAAAAAAAGATTACTATCAACTTGTTAATAATTATGGAATATATAGAATTTCATTTCAAAATAAGGAATTTGTCAAAATTCTTGAACTTAAACAAGGAAATTCCAGATTTCAAAATGAAGTTTGCTTCAGACCGGTTTTTAGGTATAAAAAAATAAATTTTTCTCAGGAATATACTGAAATAACGCTTAATAATTCCCACATTACATTGCATGAAAATGGAGAACTTGCTGTAAATGTAGAACCCGGATATTGCTTATATGTGAAAAGGCTAAACCCAAAAGAAGAAATAATCACATTTGGTGCAGATTGCATTATAAAAGAAAATTGTGAATATTAAGGAGGCGAATATGAAATTTTTATCAATAACTCTTTTATTTATAGCAACAATATGGTTCTATGGTTGTTCTAACGATTCAAAATGCGAAGCTCTTATGGCTAAGTTGTTTTCTTCTAACTCTTCTGAATATGCTTCAGGTGGATGTATTGATGCTAAACACGCTTATCTTTACTCTTATGACGAACCCAAAGCTCTGATGTTCGTTTCAGTTAACAAAAATACTTTTATTATAGACAGTGTTATAGACTTTAATCATTCATTTGCCAAATATGCAAGTATGGAAGAATTAAAGCAAGCTAGAATTAGTAAATATGATTCTTTACCGGGTTTTTCCGAATTAAAAGAAACTATTAATAGTTTAAATATTTTTTACGGCAAATCTTTACTGCCACAACATACTGCCGGTTCTGTTATTTATCGTAAAAAAGATCGCTATCAACTTGTTGACAAAGATGGAGTATATGAAATTTCATTTCAAAATAAAGAATTTACTCAAATTCTAAAATTTGCAAAAATAAATGACAAATTAAATATAAAATACGGCGACATTTATTTTGTAAAGTCCTATAAGGATAAAAATATAGTGCGTTTTTTTCCTGACTCTACTGAGATAATATTTAACGTGACAGATCCTTTTTACCGTCTTATATTGCATGATGATGGAAAAATTACTACAAATATAGAGTCAAATACAATGCCTGGGCATTGTTTATCTATAAGAAAACCGAACCAAAAAGATGGAAGTGAAACATGGGAAGAAATAGCTGCGTTTGGATGGGATTGCACTACAAGATAGCCGGAGATAAGTCTCCTATTTTGAATTGCAATATGTGAAAGTTGCTGTTTCCGAGCCTGACATTTGCTTGGTTGGAAATCCATCGCTGTCATATTCGTATTTGTAACCTTTTTCACCTTCTTCAATGACATTATTTTTGTTCACATAAATAGGTGATAATAAAAACTGTATAATCCATCCCGGAGTTTTACTGTAATAAAACGGAGATTTCTTACTATCGTACTTAAATTCTGTGATTTGCTCTATATTTTTTTCTTCCGATTCTTCAGCGCCACACCCAGGAATAAGTATCTTGCACACTTGCGTACTTTTAATCATATTACCGTCTTGATATTGATAAGTATCATTGCAATCGTAAGGATCGTCAGAACATCCTCCTCCATCTTTTTGTATCGTCTCGGAGATGTATCCATCGCTATTCGTGGTAATTGCACATTCCCCCTCAGCTGTCGAATACTGGCGTATTGCATTTCCGTCAATTGCAAACTTCATCGTTTCACGAGAAGAATACTCAGCTTTTACATCAACCAATTTGTTGCCGCTGTAAGTTAATATTTTTAACTCGCCAAGGACTCCTTCTGATGAGTATGAGATAATTTTTATGATACGATTCTTGTTATCGTACTTAAACTTATCCGTAACAATATTATCGTATTTATTATATGTAATGCTTTTTAGTAGCTTTGCATTGCCGGGACAGCCATCGCTAAAGTCTATGCCATCTTCACTGGTTTCCCTCGTTTCCACCCATTTGCCGTTTTTCAGTGTTTTGGTTATGCGAATATGTTCTTTCGACTCACTGTCAAAATACCCTTCTTGGCTGTAGATTAGCGTTAATTGATCATTTATCCATTTATAGTTGCTAAGAAAATATTCACCATCGCTAACTCCTGTTTTTACAGTTTGAGTTTCTGCATCAGCATGAACTAAGTAATTCATGGATAGTTCTTTGTGATGGTAATAACTTTGGGTTTGTGGATTATAAAGGAAAATATCACTCTGTCCGGCGGGATTAGATGCAATATCAATATCCATATAGCCATCAAAATTATAATCGGTGGCAACTCTGCTTATCAAGTCAAAATAATTAGGATCTTCAAAGGGAAATTTTTCCCTAACATCATCTAGACTAACCAAATGTTTTTTGCCATCATACTCAAAAGTTAGACTGTCTATAACATAGCCATTGCCGCCTGCTTCACGAGAATAAAAACCAGTTATGGGAATTGTTTTTCCGTTGAATTCCACATTATGGACAAGCGAAGGCGAGGTTTTCTCTTCTTTGCACCCTGAAAATAACAGCGCAACCGCCAGCACTGCCAATGTTGAAATTTTACGCATTATAAGTCTCCTGTGGAGGGTTGATAGAGGTAATGTAGAAATTTACTAGATTATCATGCATGGACAAGAAACAAATAGAATTTGCTGTATTTTGCATAGAGTCCATTGCGGAAAAACTTGGGCAAACGGGAGATGTTATTTATGAAATGCTCACAAAAGAAAGCAATGTTTTAAATGATTATATTGTTAGCTGCTACGATGTTTTGCATACGCAAGGCAAAGAATACATAGTTGAAGACATAATAGAAGTTATGAAGCAAAAAGGCGTGAAAATATGATTTTATACCACGGTTCATATCTAAAAATTGAAAAGCCCGATTTGTCTTTTTCTCGCACAACGCTTGATTTTGGCAAAGGATTTTACACAACTCCGATTAAGGAACAGGCAAAAAAATGGTCAAAGCGATTTATCAACACAAAAGGCCAAGGTATTTTATCTGCCTTTGAATTTGATGAAAATTCTATGCCTTCGCTCAATTGCTTAACTTTCGCAAGTTACTCCGAAGAATGGTTGGAGTTCATAGTCTCTTGCAGAACCGGGAATGATATTGGAGCAAAATATCAGCTTATAATAGGTGGAATTGCCAATGACAATGTATTTGACACAATAGAAGAATATCTGCAAGGCTATAGGACAAAAGAGCAGGCAATAGCCAAGCTTCGTTTTGAACAGCCTAATATTCAGTATTGTTTTAAAGAGCAATCGGTAATTGATAATTATTTGCTGTTTGCTTCAAGCGAGGAGGTAAAATGAAAGCGAATAAGCTTCTTTTGAGGCATAAATACTTGAGGATAATTGAGCTTTTAAAGGAACAAAAAAATATTTCATATAGCGAGGCTCTTGATATTTTTTATAAATCCAGAACCTACAAAGAAATGGCAAACGGCATTTCTGATATGCACTGCCGTAGCGATATTTATTTAGTTGAAGAGATTGGGTGAGAACGCTTTAACAACCAGTGTACCACATTGCAGAAAATACAACCTCGCCATTAACAATGGAATACACTCCATGCTGATATTCACCATCGGGATTCCAATTTGAGATTCGTAAATATAACACTCCATCATTGCCAGCAAACAACTTAAAAGATCGTGCACCGGATATCACAGGCTCTATAACAAGCTTTTTTCCACCGTTTATTACAATAATTTCTTCAGCACCTCTATCAAAATGACTAGGACCGAGTTTCTTGTCAACAATTTTCATAGTTACGGTTATATTATCTTTTTTTGCTGTAATAACACTACTTTTTCCATCGTCTTTATAATTATCCTCTCTCCCACTTACGATCATAGGGAATGATCTAATATCAGTAATATTATTCTTAAAAATATACCCACTTCCAACACCTTTAACATCAACAGCTTGCCAATTGCCTGTAGGAGCATTATCACCGCCACAATCAATCGTTTCAAAAAAAACTTGATGCTTGTGAACCTTCCCTACAATCTCCGATTTTGCATTGGGTTCTTTTCTGAGGTTTGTCCATCCGTCTTTATCATTGATGATAAATTCAGAATGGGTAGCTACAGGCAATAACAGCGCAACCGCCAGCATTGCCAATGTTGAAATTTTACGCATTCTCACTTCACAACCTCCGTTTTCACCAACATTCCATTTGCGATGAAATTATCGCTTTCGGTAAGCTCTATTGTGTAGGTGATTTGCTGCCCGCTGATTTTCTCTATATCAATTATTTCTGAAAATATGTTTTTCTCAGGGATAAAAATCTTGTCGCCTGTTTTTAGCTTTTCAACTTTTGTTTTTTGAACATAATTCCTGTTCGCTTTATCCGCATCTATCGCTGCCCAAACATTTTTTTCAATCCAGAATGGGTGATCATCAGTTGTGACTATTTCGTTGCCGGCAAGTTTTAGCTTAAAAAGATTGGAATGTGTAATGGATACCAATTTCGTCACTTTTGAATTTACCATTTTCTTACTTTCAAAATCATAGCTTTTTACCATATCGCCAGATTTAATTGTTTCAATATTTTTCAATGTGTTGTTTGACATAAGTATTCTTGTTCCTTGGGCAAAGCAACATGCGTCCATGCCCCCTGCGCCAAAACTTATGCCCGTTATGCAAGTGTCGTCAAATTTGCTGCCGGGATAGACTTCGAGTATTTCTAAACTCAAATCTACTTGTTTAACACGATCATCATCGTCATATGCTTTCTTGCCCAATTCATCCATAGATATATTCAAATTGTCTGGGAAAGTGAAAGTTTGCGGTTTGATGATATCCTTTAAATGAAGTTCTGCCCAACGCTTGCCATTAACATAGAGGCGAAGTTTTTTCACCCGGGAATTGTTCTGCCAAGTGGTTTGGTCTTTTGCATAGCCATTTACAATGGTCAGCCCCCAAATGTGAGGCGAGCCATAGATTTTTTGAGTTGTTACGCTCATATTAATTCGCTCGCCAACGCCGTGTCCCTTCACTCCTTCGCACCACGCAACTGAGCGCAAGTTTTTTTGCGTATTTTCCACATCGTAGTTATTTTTTCCCTGAGAAGCCAATGTAGAGCTAGCCTTAAGTCCGCTAGCGCTAGCATTCCCTCCGTCAGCGCTGTAAGAAGTTCCGGCAGGATGCAGAGCGTAGTTTGAGTTGAAGAATCTTAAATCATCGCAAGCATCGCTATTCTCTACTTCTTCGAGACATTTGTTCATTTCGGCTTGGGAGGCGAGGCGAGAAAACTCGCCTATGGATGGATTGGTTAGAACTTGGCAAGGGCTAACTGTAACTGCCATTAAGACAATGGCTATGGCCAATGTTGAAATTTTACGCATTATAAGTCTCCTGTGGAGGGTTGGTGGGACAAATGTAGAAAATTCTGCCGTTGCATTTACTGCGGAACTACTCCAAGTTGGAATGGCAAAATGCATTTTTTATGGCGCATTTTCGTCGCGAACTTCGTCTAAGTAATATGAACAAAAACAGGAGGTTCATTTTATGGATACAGAAAACGAAGAAGGCATCGCCATTGGCGAGGCCAAAGTTCTTGACCTCATGGCACAAGGTTACGATTACGGGCAAATCAAGGATATCTTGAAACGTTCTGGCCAGAGATAGAACACTATCACTGGAAATCCAATGTAGAAAACTTTGGGAATTTCTATATTAACCCCTATGAAATGCACAGTGAGAACCCGCAATAAGAAGAATGTTTTTGATATTCCGCAAATCGCAAGCTTGCGCTCGGACTTCGACGTTCAAAAAGAAAAGGACAAGGCCAAAGTTCGCATCCTGGAAACCTGGCCGGATGGGTCGCTAAGGCTTGTAATGGTGAATGGCAAAGTTTTATCCATTGTGGTTCGCAAAAAGCATAACGGATTTCCAGAGTCTATTGAAATAAACGGAACACGCTATAGCGTTGATGTAAACAAAATAGACAGCTCTCACTACGGCGGAGCAGACAAGCCGGCAAAGCGGGCAAGCGGCAATATAAACGCAGTGTTGCCTGGGCAAATTTCAAGCCTGAGGGTAAAGCCCGGGCAAGCAGTTAAAAAAGGGCAGTTGCTCGGAATTTTGGAAGCTATGAAAATGGAAAACGAAATTTTAGCCCCATGTGACGGCACGGTAAAAACAGTAAAAGCCGAACAAGGCCAAACTGTGATGCGAGGCGACCTGATTCTGGAAATTGCCTAGCACCGTATGCAAAGAACCTTCTTCATCGGCGATGTGCATGGCTGCGTTGAGGAACTTGCGGAGTTGCTGGAAAAGTTCTCTCCAAACAACGAAGATAAAGTCTATCAAACAGGCGATTTAATAAACAAAGGGCCAAACAGCCCGGGCACCTTGGAATTTGTGCTAAAGCACAACATACAATGCGTAATGGGAAACCACGAGGCAAAGCTCCTGCAAATTTTGAAAAAGCCGCTGGCAGAATGCACGCCCAAAGAACTGAGACTCTTGGAAAGAGTTCAAAAGCCGGAGTGGGTAGCATCCATAGTATCAAAATTCCCAATGTGGCTAGACACAGGCCGTGAGCTCCTATTGCACGCAGGCGTGGAACCAGACAAAGACCAATTAGAAGACATGAGCGAAAAAAGCATCTTAACCATAAGGCTATGGCAAGAAAAGCCTTGGTATGAGCAAAAAACCTGGAATAACAGATTGATAATTTTCGGTCACTGGGCGATGAACGGCTTAGTTGATTTCCCCCACGCAAAAGGTCTTGACACAGGCTGTGTTTACGGCAAAGTGTTAACCGGATATTGCCCCGAAGAAAATAGATTTTATCAAGTAGCAGCAAAAAAAGTATATTCACAAATATGAAAACAGTAGCCATTTTAGCCCCAATGCAACAAGAATTGGACGCCGTATTAAATGCGTTTGAAACACAAACATTGATTTTTGAACGTTATGGAACAAAATTCGTTCTTGCTCTTTCCGGCGTAGGCAGGGCAAACACGGCAATGAGC
>Ga0209755_10002972_pt1 | contig 22003 bp, 21 predicted proteins | sample TergutCo191P1_FD_187301 | JGI IMG/M metagenome (GOLD analysis project Ga0209755, IMG submission 187301) | Cornitermes sp. P1 segment gut microbial communities from Petit-Saut dam, French Guiana - Co191P1 (SPAdes) (version 2) | ecosystem: Host-associated > Arthropoda: Insects > Digestive system... | reverse complement strand
ATCACCGTGGCCCAAGCCAAGGAATCCCCGCCGAAGACCATCAGCAGGAACGTGATTATCACCACGCCGGAATCATACCAGACCGTCATGCCGACAAGCCACGCAATGAAAACGCCGGGGTAAAGAAGCGCGGAAAGGCCGGCGACGACCCTGCCGGCGAAGCCCTCAAGCTTTTCGCCGCTCGAAAAAACCCGCGACAGGAACAGCCAGCCAACGCCCGCGGTCATGACCGTCGTAACGACGATGCCCCACAAGACGAGAAAGGAATAGACGCCGACAACCAGCCCGGCCGAAACAGCCACCGCGACCGCGGCCATCGCCGCGGGCAGCAAGGCACCAAGAACCGCGGCCTCCGCCTTGCGTATTTTCAGGTTTTTCTGCGCCAGCATCTCGGAGAATTCCACCGCGCCCAACGCGCTGAAAGCCACGATCGCCAGATTAAGCGCAAGATGGTTGAAGTGCGGCAGAAGAAGCACCAACGCGACCACGGCCGGCACGCCCAAAAAGAATATCAAAAACCGTTGCGCTATCTTGTTCACGATTGCACCTCCCCGTCCGGCGTAACGCCGCCGAAACGCCTGTCGCGGCCGCGGTACTCGCTCACCGCCGCCGCAAGATCGTCGCCCGTCCAGTCGGGCCACAGCTTGCTCGAAACGAACATCTCCGCGTAAGCCCCTTCCCAAAGCAGGAAATTGCTCGTCCTGAATTCCCCCGCGCTGCGTATGATAAGATCCGGATCCGGCACGTCCGGGTTGTCAAGGCAGGACGACACGTCATCCTCGGCAAGGGCCGCCATGTCCGCGCCCCTCGCCGCAAGCCGCCGAAGCGAGCGCAGGATCTCGTCCCTGCCGCCGTAGTTCAGCGCCAGAATCACCTGCATCCCCTCGAACCCCTCGGTGTCCGCTTGCGCGCTGGCGATCTCCGCGGCGATGTCCTTGGGCAGGCCGTCCATGTCGCCCGCGTGGCGAATACGGATCCGGTTCTCCCTGTAAAAGTCCATCTCGCCGCGCAGGTACTGCCGCACGAGCCCCATGATGAAGCCCACCTCGGACGCGGCCCTTTTCCAGTTCTCGGTGGAAAAGGCGTAAAGGGTCAGGTACCCGATCCCTAGGTCGCTGGCGGCCTTCACTATTCGTTTGGCCGCCTTCAGACCCTCAAGATGCCCTTGGGTGCGGATGCGGGAACGCTGCCGCGCCCAGCGTCCGTTCCCGTCCATGATTATGCCGACATGGCGCGGAACACCCTTGTCCATCACACTTCCATTATTTCCGCTTCTTTTTCCTCGAGAGCTTGGTTCACCTTGCCGATGAAGCCGTCGGTGAGCTTCTGCAAGTCCTCCCCGCCCTTTTTCTCGTCGTCCTCGGTAATCGAGGAGTCCTTGAGCAGCTTCTTGAGCTCGTCGTTGCCGTCGCGGCGGATGTTGCGAATCGCCACCCTCGACTGCTCGGCTTGGCTCTTGGCGACCTTGACAAGCTCCTTGCGCCGCTCCTCGGTAAGGGGCGGCACGGAGATGCGGATCACCTTGCCGTCGTTGGAAGGGTTCAGCGACAGCTCCGAGGAGCGAATCGCCTTCTCGATCTCGCCGATAAGGCTCTTGTCGAAGGGCTGAATCACGATCAGCCTCGCCTCCGGCACGGAGACGTTCGCGACCTGATTCAAGGGGGACTTGTCGCCGTAGCAGTCCACGCGGATCTTGTCGAAAAGCGCGGCGGAGGCTCGCCCCGTGCGCAGCGTGGCGAACCCGTCCTTCAGGCTGGCCACGCTTTTTTCCATTTTTTCCTCGGCCGTGGCGATTGTTTCCCGCATCTAGGCACCCACCTTGAAATACGCGTACTCGACGATGTCGAGCTTCGCGCCCAGCTTCTTCGACTGATCCGCAAGGGCTTGGGCGACCGTGAACTTCTCGTCCTTCACGTAGCCCTGATCCATGAGGCAGATTTCCGCGAGATGCTTGTTCAGCTTCCCTTTAAGGATGCCCTCCAGCACGTTGGCCGGCTTGCCCTGCAACTTCTCGTCCTGCTCCATCTGCTTGCGGAAGATCTCCTCCTGCTCGGCAACGTAGCCCGGCTCGATCTTGCTTCTGTCCATCGCGTACGGGTTGAACGCGGCGATGTGCAGGGCGAGCGAGAACACGAAGGTCTTCACCTCGTCGTCCTTGAAGAGATCCGGCTTGTCGCAGACGCACTTGACCACGACGCCGATCTCGCCGTCGCCGTGGATGTACCAAGTAAAGTACTCGCCGGGGCCCGCCCTCATAATCTGAAGCCGCTTGAGACCCATGTTCTCGCGGATCTTGGTGGCAAGCTCGGCCACCATGCCGTTGAGCTCCTCGTCGGACGCATCGCAGTTCTTCTCCAAAGCCTTCTTTGCTACCAGATCGCCCAAGGCGATAAAGTCCGGGTTGCGGGCCACGAAGTCCGTCTCCGAGGAAAGCTCCACCAGCGCGGCGGAGCTTCCGTCGGCGCAGACGAAGATCTTGCCGAAGTTGGTCGCCCTGTCCGCGCGCTTCTCGAGAGCCGCAAGACCCTTTTCCTTGAGCAGCTTTTCCGCGGCATCGAAATCGCCCTCGGTCGAGACCAAGGCGTTCTTGCATTCCATCATTCCCGCCCCGGTCTTCTCCCGGAGCCTTTTCACGTCCGCTGCGCTAATGTCGGCCATATTTAACTCCTATTCCCCGTAGATTTTGTCTTCGTCCATTCGAATGCCGGCGCCCTCGGCCGGCTCCTCCGCGGCGGGGGAGTCCGCGGAAACGGCCTCCGGAACCTCGGCGGAGTACTTCTCTATCGCGGCGGCGATGTCCACTTCCTTGTCCTCTTCCTTGACCGAGGCCTCGCCCATAAGCCCCTCCATGTCCATCTCCTCGTCCTCGTCGCCCAGCGTCTCGATTATCCTAAGGCCGACCTCGTTGTCCGCCTCGACGACCGCATTTGCTATAATCGAGGTGAAAAGGGAGATCGCCCGGATAGCGTCGTCGTTGCCGGGGATGGGATAGGTGATGCCGTCGGGGTTGCAGTTGGTGTCCACCACCGCGACGATGGGGATTCCCATGCGCTGCGCCTCGGCGACCGCGATGGCCTCCATACGCGTATCTATAATGAAGAGAATGCCCGGGGGATCCTTCATCTCCTTGATCCCGCCCAGGTTCTTCTGGAGCTTCGCCCTTTCCTTGGCGAGACCCGCTATTTCCTTCTTGGTCAGGTTCTCGAAGGTGCCATCGACCTCCATCTTCTCGAGCTTTTTGAGCCGCAGGAGCGATTTCTTGATGGTGAAGAAGTTGGTGAGCATGCCGCCCAACCAGCGGTTGTTGACGTGGTACATGCCGCAGCGTTCCGCTTCCTTCTGGATCGTCTGCTGGGCCTGCTTCTTGGTGCCGACGAACAATACCGTCTTGCCCGAGGCGACCGTCCTGCGAACCGCTTCGTAGGCTTCCTTGATCGCCTGAATGGTTTTCTGCAAGTCGATGATGTGAATGCCGTTGCGTTCCGCGAAGATGTATTTCTTCATCCGCGGATCCCATCGCTTCACCTGGTGACCGAAATGTACTCCCGATTCCAGGAGACTTTTCATGGTGACTACTGCCAAAGTTTCCTCCTCCGTGCATCCGGGATCCATCCATGCGATTCGAACCCCGGGACGAAACCGCGCGAGTCCGCGGCCCCGTCATCCTACCCTATGTCTCATCGCCGCGGCTTTTCAAAGCCCGGGCGACGGAATTTTTCGCCGATCCCGCGGACGGGGCCGACGGGCCACCTGGAGGCTCAAGCCCCTAACCGATAGCCATTTTCACTTAGCATGACATAAAACTCGCGCAATGGCAAGCCCGCGACCGCGCTAGGCGAGCCATTTATCGATTTTATCAGGCAAGCGCCCCTTTCCTGCAACCGATAGGCCCCCGCCGCGCCTTGCCACTCGCCCGTTTCAAGGTACCATTCGATTTCGTCGGGGGAAAGCGGGGCGAATTCCACCTCGCAGGTCGCCGAACGCAGGTCGGTTTCGCCCCTCAGCCTGTCGTGCAGGGCCATCGCCGTGGTCACCTCGTGTCGCCGCCCCGACAGCAGGCCCAACGTGCGCCGCGCCTCGTCCCGGTCTTCCGGCTTGCCGCGGATCCCGCCGTCCAGCGCGACCACGGTGTCCGCCCCGAAAACCCAGCGGTTGGCGGATGTCCTTCCGACGACGGCGAGGGTCTTCTTGAGGGCCAGATCCTCCGCGACCTGCCGCGGGGACAGGCCCGGCGGCGGGGTCTCGTCTATGTCCGCCGGCTCGCAGTCGAAGGGCAGGCCCAGCAGACGGAAGAAATCCAGCCTGCGCGGGGACGCGGAGGCCAGCGTTATGCGTTCCATCGTTTGATTATAGCGGGGGAGGGGATTTGGGGCTAGGGTGTGTTAACACTGTTAGCAAAGGAGTGTTTTCTGGCACCACCACCCCCGAACCTCCGGAGGATCAAGCCCCCTTCAGATGCTCATGACAACGCTCGCTGTAAACGACCGAGGCACGGTCTTCGGGGATAACGTTCAGCACGGTGTTGAAGTCGTCCAAGGCGTCGGAGTACTTCCTGAGCGCGAAGCTGAAAAGCCCCTGCTCGAAGTGGCGGGTCGTCCGCACCTTCTTTTCCATCAAGTCCTCGTCGATGCCGTTGAGGATCTCGTAAACCGAGGTCGGCGCGCTCTTGCCTTTGACCCTGACGTTCCCAAGGTAGCGGAACATGTACTTCTCCGGATGCTCCAGCCGCCGGAAAGTCTGCCCGCTTATCGCCATCGCGACGCCGAAGGTCTTGGTCAGCCCCTCGATGCGGCTGGCAAGGTTAACCGCGTCGGAAATGACCGTGTTCTGCATGCGGTTGTGCGTTCCCACGACCCCGAGTATGATGGGCCCCGTGTGAATCCCTATGCCCACGTTCAGCGCGCGGTATCCCGCGTTCGCCCTGTGCTTGTTGTATTCCCTGATCTGCTTCTGAATCTCGACCGACGCCCGTATCGCCATGTCCGCCCCGTTCGACTGCGGGAAAATGGCCATTATCGAGTCGCCTATGTACTTGTCCACGAACCCGCCGTACTGGTTGATAATCGGGACCACGCGGGTGAAGTAGGAGTTTATGAACCTGAAGCCCTCCTCGGGCGAGATGCTTTCGAATATCTCGGTGAACTGCCGGATGTCGGAGAAGAAGATCGTCATCTCGCGCTTCAGGTGATCCCCCAGCTTGAGATCCATGATGGACCTCTTCCCCAGAAGGCGGATGAACTCATTGGGAACGAAAGAATTCATTTTGCGGTCGGCGATGACATTGTTTTCGGGCATGCCGTATGCCACGAACGGATAGGGGTTTTCGACCAGTCTCAGGCCCCTCGGCGCGTCCTCCTCCTCCAGTTCCTCCAACTCCGCCGGTTCATCGCCGACGGCCGACGATGCGGCCCAATTTTTCCCGACCAGATCCGGCTCCTCGAATTCCTGTTCCTCCAGAGTCAGGCCGTCCAGCTTCAGTTCCGCCGGCTCGAACACCTCAAGTTCCTCAACCTTGTTCATGGCGTCCCCGTCCCGTTCCACCGATAGCGCAGCCGTCCCAGTGCCTAAACTGAGATTTTCAATCATAGTCACTACCTCACCTATTCATTGTATCATGTTTTTACGAAAGCGCAAGCGAAAAGTTTGCCTGATTTCAATCTGCGGGACGGTTTCCCTAATAGCTGGTTGGTATGTCGCCGTATGATACGGCTTTGTTTCTTCCCGTGTTTTTGGCGTGATACAGGGCCTTGTCCGCGTGTTTGATGATGTCCTGAAGCGCCGCGCAGCCCGCCGTCCTGGACGCCACGCCAAGGGATACGGTGACCGCGATCTCAAGATCCTCCGCCGAAAAGGGCGTTTCCTCGATTTTCCTCTGGATTTGCCAGGCGATTTTCATCGCATTCCCATGGCCCACGCCGGGGAGCATCACCATGAATTCCTCGCCCCCATACCGGGCCACCAAGGTGTCGTACTTCAAGCTGTGCCGGGTGCGCCTGACGATGATTTTCAGCACCTCGTCGCCTATGCCGTGGCCGTAAGTGTCGTTGACGAGTTTGAAATGGTCTATGTCGAGCAGTATGAGGGAGAACTCCCGGCCCTCGTCGATGCACGAGTGCAGCTCCCTTTCTGCGGTTTCCGCAAAGAAGCGCCTGTTGCGCGCGCCGGTCAGGGTGTCGGTGAAGGCCAGCTTCTCAAGCTGCTTGACCATGAAGGCGGCCGCGTTGATTTCGCGCAGATCGCGGGCGTAGCCGATCAGCAGGTCCTTCCCGTCGATGGCCATGCGCACCACCGTCATCTCGCAGGGGATGGATTTCCCGTCCGGCGTCCGGTACATCCACTCGAAGTGGGCCCTGCCCGTCCTTATGGACAGCCTGGCCTTCTCCATCATCTTTTCCCGCGAAAGCTGGCCGTCGGGTTGGTACTTCGGCGAAAAATCGAAGTACCTGCCGAGGTATTCCCGCTTGTCGGCCAGATCGAAGAGCTTGAGCATTTCCTGGTTGACCTCCAGCACGTCGAAGTTCTCGTCGAAGATGGAACAGGCCAGCGGCGAGGAATCCAGCATGGCCTGCAGCCTTTGCTGCGCGATGCGCTCCGTCTCCCTGTACTTGTGAAAATCGCGCAGGTCGCTCAAGTAGCCCACCTTGATGGTCTTGCCCTCGAAGACCATGCGCTCCAGGATCACCTCACAAGGGATGGGCTCGCCGCCGAGGGTTTGGTGCATCCATTCGAATTTGACCCTTTTGGTTTCGAACGTTTGCCGCAGGATTTCCTGCAGCTTTGTCTGCGAGAGGGTGCCGTCAGGCTGGCGCTCCGGCGAAAGCTCGAAAAACCTGTCGCAGAATTCCTGCTTGTCCTTCAGCCCAAAGAGTTCCACGGCCGCGGTGTTGCAGTCCAGCACGTTCGATTCGTAGTCGGTGACGCAACATGCCAGGGGCGAGGAATCCAGTATGGATTTGAACCTTTGCTCCGCCATGCGGGAGTTTTCCTGGTTCTCGCGGGCGGCCCTGCTTTCCTCCATGCGTTTCGTCACATGCAAAGCGAAGACCGCGGTCAGAACGAGCATGACGACCATGACGAGCGCAAGGACGACCACTATCGTCGCCAAATCGTGCGCGTCGTACGTCACGCCGCGCACGAGGGTGTTGACGACGACGGATATGACGGCCAGGCCCAGAATCGAAAGGAGCGTTATGCCCAAAACCAGCCTGCGGGGAAACCTTGTCCCTGATTTTCGACGCGCTCGGCTGGAATCGGATAATGCACCTGTCATCTTCCGTACTTGCTACCTCTTTTTTGCGATCATGTCTTCGACTTCGGCGTCTGTCCTGTAATGGTTTACCATTGGATTGCGGGGAATGTCAAGGGGGATTCGGCATTGAGTAGGGCATAAGTGCTTTTGCCCTGCTTACAGGGAGTGCTGGGTTTGATTCTGTGGGTCAAGTTTAGGCTGTACGCCTGGGACATCCAGTGCGGAGCCGATGCCTTCCACCAATTCCGCAAGACGTTCCACGAAGGGCTTTAGGTTTTCCTCGATGAAGGTCAAATCCTCCGCTTTGCCGGCGGCTTCAAGCCTTGCCGCCCTCTCGGAAATTTCATGCGCCCCCATGTTTGCACAAGTGCCCTTCAGAGCGTGAACGTGGCTCACAAACGCAGGCAGGGTTTCCGGTTCTGGCATTTTCAACGCCGGCAACCTGCCCTCAACGTCCTTGCGCAGCATGGCCAGCAGTTCCAGGTATCTCTTCGGAGTGATGCGAATCCCGACAACACTTTTTGCCATGTCGATTCCGGGAATGATCGGAAACGATTCGCCGGGGGGAATCTCGGAAGCGGCCGCACTCCCATCATCCTTGTTCCGTTCCTTTTTTTCCTTGGGAATCCATCGCTCGAGAATTTCGCCAAGTTTGGAAACGTCCACGGGTTTTGCCAAAAAATCGCTGAAACCTTTTTCGATAAACATCTCCCGCATCCCGGACACGGCATTCGCAGTCAACGCAACGATGGGGATTGCGTTTGGGGCATTCCCTCCTCCCCCACTGCGTCTTTTCTCCCAAGCCCTTATGATTGCCGTCGCCTCGATGCCGTCCATCTCGGGCATCATGTGATCCATGAAGATGATGTCGTAATCACGCTGCTTCACCATCTCAATGGCTTCCGGCCCGCTAATGCAGGTATCCACCGCGACCTTGTAGGGATCGAGAAGCCCCTGCGCCACCCTGAGATTCGTGGAAATATCGTCCACCACCAGTATCCGCGCTTTCGGGAAAACGTGCTTGATTACGCCAGAAGCCTCAAAATAATCCCTGTGATCGGCCTGGCCGTTCAGCACGTTGGCGATGGACAGCGACTGCACCGGAATGGACACGAAGCGGGCATCGGGAACATAGGTCTCAAGGCCCCATTCCACCATGAGCACCACCGCCGGCTTTTTGCCTCCGGGGAAATCCTCGCCGGGCCGATCCATCACCGACTTGATTTTGTCGTGAAGGCCATAGTCGGAAAACACGAAGTGCCATTGTTCACGGAACAGCGCCTCGGCGAAAGCGTCCTTATCGGTCGTCCAAAAATGAGGAACGCCCATGTTCTCCAAAGACCAGCATACCGACCTTGCGTAAGAGGCTCGGCGTTCGAACACCAGAACTTTCTTTTTTTCCGGCTCGCGCACAGCCGAAAAAGGCTCCTGCGAGGCAACCCCCTGTGGAATCCGCACCGTAAAGGAACTTCCCCTGCCGTATTCGCTTGTCACGGCGACATCCCCGCCCATTGCCAGGCAGAGCCTTTTGACGATGGCGAGACCCAGGCCCGTGCCTTCAAGGGCGCGGTTCTTTTTCGTGTCCATCCGCACGAAGTCCTCGAAAAGTTTTTCCGTGTTTTCCGGCTTTATTCCGTACCCCGTGTCGCTTACGGTGATCCTAAGCCAGATAACGTCATCCGTCCGTTTTTCCTGGACAATGGCAAGGCCAATATTTCCCTTTTCCGTGTACTTCACGGCATTGGCAAGAAGATTGATAAGTATCTGTCGAACCCGCATTTCATCACCTATAAGGCTGCCTGGAATATCACTGGCAATGTTGGTATAAAAGCGGATGGGCTTGTCCACGAGCCTCATCTTGATAATGGTGACAACGTCGTTGACAAGATATGCGAGAAGATATTTCGCGGGGACTATTTCCAGTTTGCCGGCCTCGATTTTGGAAAAATCCAGCAGATCGTTGATGATGGACAGCAAGTTGGCCGCCGAGTGCTTTATGTCCCGCGCATGGCGGCGCGATTCGTCCGGCAGTTCCCCGCGCAACAGAAATTCCGCCATGCCGGTGATGGCGTTCATGGGGGTACGAATCTCGTGGCTCATGCTGGCAAGAAAATTGCTTTTAGCAATCGCCGCCTGGCTGGCCTCGCTGCGGGCCTTTGTCATGTCGGAAAGCGTCTGGGTGTATGATCTGCCGAACATGTAAATCAAACCGTTTAAGCCGAGCGAGGCCACGAAGCTCAGATGGTTCTGCACCATCGAAAAAGAAGGGCCAAGAAGGTTGCGGTCAAACACGAAAAGAAGGATCGCTATAACCGCGCCTATAAACGCGGTGTACAGCAAAACCCCTTTCGGCTTCAGATATGTAAGGGAAATTAGCGCAGCCCCGGTAAAATACGTGAAAACCAGAAAATCGCTGCCAAAATACAGGGTTCCGGCGAGGATCTTGGTGAGCAGCAATATCGGCGTCAGCACCGCCAGGGTCGAATGGCTGAGCGGACTCCTTTCAAGAAGGACGTATCCCAGGATCATGACGCAGCCGGCGATGATTCTGATGACCATCCAAGTGTTGTCGGGGAAAAACAAACCGGTATACGTCGACACCACTATGACGTATCCGCACAGGAGTATCAAAATATACGGTGCGCTTGTATTTTTATGGAGGCCCGAGAATATCTTTTTCTCGATAAACGAAATCATCGCGCGCTACCCATTACCGGAGCCTGCCTCCATAGACGACCGAAAATTGGTGCATGACCTCGCCTTGGTTCCTTACAAAGAAGCACTGCGTATATCAGCACATATATTGGTAGTATGCCACTTACAGGCGAAAAACATCAAGGTTATTTGCATATGCCGATGCTGAAATGTTGGATTATTTTGGGAAAAAACCAACAGGATGAGACTTTTTGCTTTCATGCGAAATCAAAATGCATTCAAACACTGCGTCAAGCTGCGTGCCATGTACAATACACTATGCACAATGCGGATACTTCGTGCGCACCCGCATCCTGGAAGCCGGAAAGCCCGTCCTTGCAGGCGATTAGAGGCTTCGCACTGCCTTCGTCAATATCGAGTACAAAGCTGGCACATCTGCGCACCTTCAATGGATTTGAGAAATTTGGTGCATTTGAAAGAAACCATGTGGGGCTGTTCTTGAGTGCTGGGTTAAATTGGCGGCATATGTTTTCTATCGGGTATAGCCCGCAATTCGGAATTGGGTTGGGATACCTGCATACATGGGAACATGACGGGCGTACATATTTGGCGCAAGCCATCATCAAATTGTTGGGCATTTGATCACAAGATGTCCTTACATGTGATACAGCTATAATTTTCAAACGGATTATTTTGGCGCATCGATAGGAAAGCGAAACTTTGAAAAAAAATGCTGGACAAAAATTCAGGCCCATGTTACCCTGTTGAAATGTGGGCGACGCTGGAAGTTTACGTTGGATGCATGAAAGTCGGTCCCGCAAAGGGTGTTTTGTATGAATGAAGTTTCGATTTTGACTGAAGCAACAATGGCTCTCGGCCTTATGCCGTTTGTCTGTAACAATCGGGTGAACGGCACGGGCATCGGTGACGGCACGGGCTTTGGCATCGGTACTGGTGCCGGCGTTGGTACCGAAACTGGTTCCGGTTTTGGCGGCGGTACAGGCGGCGGCAGTGGCACGCTGGCCGGCGTCGGCACCGAAATGCATACATAGGAACGCCGCTTCGGGCGTTTCTGCCAAAAGATGCAATCGAGAAATACTTTTCTCAATCGGCCTTAATTAGGGAAGTACTGGTTAAGTTCAAGGGGGATGCGGCATCTACGATGCCGAAATCAGTGCTACTTAACCGCATTTGCGCACCGCAGGGAGCAAATGCAGGGGGAACCGCTGATTCCACTGATTTATTCAGCGGTTCCCTAAGGACTTGTGGAATGCGGGAAAGAAGCCTATACTTTCATGTATAAGCAAGGAGGGTTACCATGGGTCGTGACGATAAAACGATGACCGCGTTGCAAAAAGTCGTTGAGGATGTCCAGGATGTCATTCACGGGTTGTGCGATGAAATGGAAGGAATGGAGGCAAAACGGGCGGAATGGCTTAGTGCCGCAAAAAAAATCGGGGCGGATGCAAACGAGCAGATGCTTCTGCTTCTTGGCAGCTTTTCCGCGGGAAAAAGCACGCTCCTGAACGCCTTGCTGGGGGAAAGCCTTTTGCCGACCGCAAGCAGCCCATGCACTTCCGTTACCACGGAGATAAATTTTATACGGGGCGGCGGTCATAGGGGCAGGATCGTGGAATTCAATGGGAACGTCATAGAAGAGGATTATGGCGAACTCATAAAAATCATGGTGGACGGTTCGAACAGGGACGCGTTTTTGCATACCCGCCATGTGGAGCTGTTTTTTGACATCGAGCAGTTGCCCGCCGAAAATCATTTCCTTTCCAGCCTGGAGAAAATGGGCACGAAAATCGTTGACTGTCCCGGGTACGATTCTCCGTATTTCGTAATCGAGGATATCACCGAAGAGTACCTGCAAAAATCGACCTGCACCTTTTGGGTAAGCAGCGCGAGGCGATTTGACAATGCCGACGACGTGCGCAGATTGTCCCTTATTACCGGAAAGACCCACCGCCTCATTCCAGTCATTACCATGGCGGATTTGATAGACGACGCACAGCGCGAGCAAACCAGGGAAAAATTTTTCGACCATCTGGCGGTTTTCTTTGATCTGCACAAGGAACCCCGTTTCGTTTCCGCGCGCAAGTGGATTGAGGCGCAGGAATTGCGAAAACAAATGGATAATCCTTCGGGGCCAATGTCGGGGGAGGAAAGGGGAACTGCGATGAAAAAAGCGGAAACCCTTGAGATGGAGGCGGGCCTGCAGCAGGTCATTAAAGACATGATCTGGGGGGGGCGGCCCGGGCAACGCAAGGACTCCAAAATCAAGATGGCGCTCAATGATCTGTCCGGGTTGCTCAAAGAGATATACAAGTATTGTCGGTGATGAAAATCCGGGTAATACTTGGGAACCGCTGAATAAATCAACGGAATCAGCGGTTCCCGCTGACTTTCAGTCCCTTGCCGTGCCGGGAAAATGAGCAACGGCGGCTGTTTTCCCGCTTTTTCGCCGCCTACTTGACACCATGCCCGTTTTTTTTCAATATTATATTACAGGTCATGGATTTTCACCCCTTCACGATGCCATATCTGGAAAGCCTCAGCACGGGCGAGCTTGTCGAGCTTGCCATAAGGAACGGTCTGGACATTCCACCGGGGCTTGAACGCGTGTTCATAATCGGGGAGTTGTTCGAGCTCGGGCGTGTAGGCGCCCGACCACGCGACTGGGAAAATGGGGGGGGGCACGGGATGGACGCGGTCGCCCCGAGCGACGAATTCGGGGAGCTTGCCGTTCTGCCGGATCAGTACGGCGCGTCATTTGTCGATGTCCTTATCCGCGACCCGCTGTGGGTGTTCGCTTTCTGGGAGGCGAAAAAGCAGGTTCGGGATTCGCAGGGGGCGGGTACGGAGGAACGCTTTCTCCGCATCGTCCCGCTGAGGGGGGAAGGAATGCAGGCGGATACCGCGGCTTCGTTCACGGTGGCCGTGGGCGCAGACGACCGTTCGCTCTATCTGGGAATCCCCCATGACGAAGGGCGTTGTTTCAGGGTCGATCTGTGCGTTCGGCAGGGCGAGGTCTGTTCCGTGGTCGCGGCATCCCGCCCGTTCAGGCTTCCCCGGCTCATAGAGCCTCCGTCCGACGCGCCGCGGGGCGACGGGGACGTGCAGGCCGCATACCGCAACCCCCTTTCGGGGCTGTCCGGCGCCGGGCGTTTCCCGCTTGTCCGCAGCGTTGACCGCCTTCACCGGTGCAAGGGCGCATAGGGGGTGTTTCATGGGTGCCAAACATGCAGTATCCTTGGTGCTGAACGCTCATTTTCCCTTCGTCAAGGAATACATAGTCCCGCCGAAAAAAGACCCGCAGGCGGAGGAGTCTCCGCCTCTCCCCTCCGAGATCTTCAGTCTGAACCTGGAATCGGCGGAGGAAAGCCTGTTTTTCGAGGCGATTTCGGAAACCTACCTGCCGCTGCTGGAGGTTCTTGACAGGCTGGAAGGGGACAGGGTGCCCTTCCGCCTGGGCCTTTCCGTCTCGCCGATTTTGGGGCAGATGCTGTCGGACAATCGCCTCATGAAAAAATACGCGGCCCATCTGGATCGCCAGATATCCTTCGGGGTCCGGGAACTTGAGCGACTTGACGGCGCAGGCGGGCAGGCCCTGCTTGCGAGACGCTATCTGGATCAGGCAATCGACCGGCGCGCCGCCTTCGCCACCCGTTACGAGGGCAGCATCCTCAACGCGCTTGGCCATTACCGGCGCAAGGAGAAAATCGAGATACTTGCCGCCCCGGCCACCCATGCCTTCCTTCCGTTCCTGAGCCAGTTCCCAGAATCGGTCCAGGCCCAGGTGGAAGTCGGCGTGTCGTTTTTCCGCCATGCGTTGGGCGCACCCCCCAAGGGCTTCTGGCTTCCCGAACTTGGCTGGGCCGATGGCCTGGACAGGTTCCTAAGGGCCTACGGTTTCGGCTTTACCATCGCGGACAGCCACGGCTTCGTCTTCGGGAACCCGCCGCCGTCGCGGGGCGGCTTTTTCCCCGTCAAGACCTCGCAGGGTCTGCTCGTTTTCTGCCGCGACCACAACGCCGTGACCGACCTCAACCGAATGCGGAAGGAAGGCCCGTACCGGGACAACGGCCGCGACGTCGGCCACGAGCTTCCCTCCGGTGCGATCGCCCCGTTCATGGCCCGAAACGGCGCGAGATGCCGCACCGGGTACAAGTACTGGCAGACCCCCCAGGCGGACGGCCAGCCCCCGGCGGACGTCCCGTACGATTCGGCGAGGGCCTGCGCCGCCGCGGAAGGGCATGCGCGGGCCTTTCTGGACAATCGCCGCGGGATGCTTGCCGAGGCCGCCGGGCTCATGCGTGAGCAGCCGATAAGCGTCTGCGCCTTTGACGCCGACGTTTTCGGCCGGCACTGGCACGAGGGCCCCCATTTCCTGGAAAGCCTGTTCCGGTTCGCGGCGCAATCGCAGGACGTCCAATTCGTGACCCCGTCCGAGTATCTCTGCTGGCAGTCTTTCGCCGAATTCGAGGAGTCCACCCCCGAATTCTCCTCATGGGGCTGCAACGGCTACGCCGAGGACTTGCTGGATTCCTCCGGCGACTGGATATACCGCCACATCAACCGCGCCTGCGAGCGCATGGTGGAGCTGGCGGAGCGCTTCTCCGGGGATTCCTGGGTCAGGGAGCGGGCGCTGAACCAGGCCGCCCGCGAGCTGCTTCTAGCGCAGTCGTCGGACTGGCCGGTCATGCTTCGCAGGCAGGAATCATCGGAGTTCGCCCGGCACCGGGTGGAGAGCGCCCTCAGGAATTTCACCACGATTTACGACGCCATGAGCGCGAACCACATCTCGACCGAGTGGCTAACCGACCTTGAAAGCCAGCGCGACGTTTTCCGGGACATCAACTACCGCATGTTCAGGAGGAAACGCTAGAATGCCCATCCCGCTGCCGGCGACCATCATAGTCATCTCCGCGCTTTTTTCTTTCGCCCTGTACGCTACCGTGCGGTTCCTGCGGGAGGCGCGCGCCCGTTCCGGCGGCGTCTCGGGGGTCGGGAGGCAGGTCCTAGAGATGAGGGTGCGCGGGCCCGGCCTGTACATGAAACTGGCCGTCCTCACGATGGCGCTGATAATCGCGGTGATTTACATCGTCTCGATTTCCCTGTACCACATGATGGTGGGGACCAGGCACGAGGCCATGCTCAGGGGTTTGTGGGAGCGATCCTCCGTGCTGCTGGAGACGCTTTCCGCCGGCGCCGAGGACTACATGCGGGAGGGGGACGTGGGGAAGCTCGGCCTTCTCCCAGCGCGCATGAGGGCCGTTCCGGAGGCATGTTTCGTCACCATAATCGGGGGCGCCCCGGGATCGGGCGTCTGGGATGAAATCGTCTGGGCGACCAACGACCCCGACATACTTTCGAAAATCGACACGCCCGAATTCCTGCCCGGCGTTTCCCGCCCCCGCTACGACCACGAGCCGCGTCTTAGGGAGGCGGGTTTCGATCCGGAGGCCTGGGACGGAAGGCCCTTTTCCGAGCCGGATTTCGTTTTCCGCTACGTCCCTTCCAGGGGCCGGCAGTTCGTGCTCTTTTGGCCCATAGCGCACATGGAGCCGGACGGCACCCGTCACTTCTACGGTTTCGTCAAGATGGGCGTGTGCACCGGCCCGATAGACGAGCGGATCATGCCGTACATGAGGCCGCTCCGACGCAGGATCTTCATCGCCACCCTGCTCGCCTTCGCGGTCAGCGCCGTCGGCGTGTTCGCCCATTCCACCATGGCCGCCGCGCGGGTGCGGAAGCTGCTGAACCATGCCAGGCTGGTCCTGGACACCAAGGAGGAAAGGGAGCTGTCCCGCATGGAGATACGCCTCTCCGGTCAGGACGAGCTGTCCGTGCTGGGCAACGTGTTCAACGGCATAACGCGGGAGCTGGCGAAGACCGCGGTGATGACGAGCGGCCTTGCGTCCGGAAAGAAACTGCAGAGGAAGCTCCTTCCCCTGGACATGGCCGGGAGGGGCGAGACCTTCGATTTCAGCCACAGGGAGACCGACGACGCCGTCTTTTTCGCCTACTACGAGGAGGCGCAGGAAATATCCGGCGACTACTTCGACTACCGGAACCTTGACGGCAGGTACCACGCGCTCATAAAATGCGACATTGCGGGTTCCGGCATCCCCGCGGCGTTGATCACCATGCAGGTATCGACCATGTTCCTGAGCTATTTCTGGAGCTGGGATCCCGGCAGGTTGATGCACATGGAGGAGCTTGCCTACATGATCAACGGCTTCATCGAAAGGATGGGCGCGAGCAGGCGGTTCGCCGCGTTCACGTTCTGCATATACGATTCGCAGACCGGGGAGATGCATTTCTGCAACGCCGGCGACAACATAATCCGCATTTTCGACGCGTCGGAGAAGCGAATCAAGACGATCACGCTGCCGGCCACGCCCGCCGCGGGGATACTGAAAAACGACATGGTCGAACTCTGCGACAGCGGCGGCTACGGGGTGCGGACCCTTGCGCTGGACCGCGGCGACGTCCTGCTTCTGTACACCGACGGCCTGGAGGAGTCCAGGCGAAGGTACCGCGGCCCGGTGTTCGACGGGAAGACCTGCACGGTGGGCGTCAACAGGGTACCCCACGGCAACTACATAGCGGGGCAGTGGGGCGAGGAACTGGGCTCGAAGCGGATATACCAAATAATCGACGCGGTGGGGAACCGCGGCGCCTACAGGCTCCACAAATGGCACACCCCCGACGGCAGGGAGGAATTCCTGCACTTCGATTTTTCCGAATGCAAGGGCGGGGTGGAGGCGATCATAATGGCGCTGGCCGCGGTGGAAAAGGTGTTCCGATGCCACCGCGCCTCGGGCCTGACCGCGGACGACCGCGTGCTGGTGGACAAGGAGATCGACGCTTTTCTCAGGCTGCATTTCCTTGAGTATGAAGGCTATCTTGCATACACGGAGGAATGTCCGGGCGACAACACCCATATATACTATACCCACCTGATCGAGGATCCGCGGTACGATGACATGGCGATCCTTGGGGTGGAAAGAAAGTGAACAAGACGGGCGAGGAGAGACTGCATGACGTTTAGCGAGAGGATGAAGGAGTTGCTGGATCAGGGGATGGCGGCGTCCAAGGAATTTGCGTCGAAGGCCGGGGCCAAGGCCCAGAACATGGGCGAGCGCGGTATTTTGATGCTGGAGATTAAGCAGCTGGAGGGCCAGGCGCAGAAGCTTCTTGGCCGTCTGGGGAACTTGACCTACCAGATGTTCACCGAGCGAAACCAGGACAGCGTAGAGAGGGACACGCCAGAGATCAGGATGATCCTGACGGAGCTTGCCGGCGTGAGGACTTCCATCGAGCAGAAGGAAATTGAGCTGAGAAGTAGGCGCATTTGACCTGTCGGATTGGTAAGGGGCAAGACTTGTTGAATGCAGAAAAGGCGCAACTCTACAGACATCCTAGGCCGATTTCAAGATGGTTACAACAAGTTTTGTCCACTACCGAAATGCCACATGCGTTTGTCGCGATATGTTCGCGCACATGTATTGCGCCGAGGGGTCGGTAGTGGTATCATGCAAGCATGAAAGCAATTTTTGTCGCACTTGTTGCGGCCTCCATCCTTGTAACGACGGGTTGCGGGAATTCCTCTAACAGACAGGGGAATGCGGCGGGGGATTCCGCTCCCCCTGCCAGGGAAGAAAGCGTACTCGAGGTTAGCTTTGGCTTTACCAGACAGGGGGGAATCGCCAGCAACCAGTTTGCGGTGTGGATCGAAGACGCCCAGGGTCGGTATGTTAGAACCCTGTACGCCACGCGGTGGACCGCCGCAGGGGGCTGGCGGCGAAGGGAAACCTCCATTCCGCAATGGGTAAGCCAGTCCAGCCTGGCCGGGAGAGACCAGGCCCACGTTGACGCACTTGCTGGCCCCACACCCCCGACCGGTGCCCTTAGCTACCTTTGGGATGGCAGGGATTATGCGGGCCAAGCGGTTCCTCCGGGCGAATACCGGGTTTTTGTGGAGGGATCCCTGCGGTGGGAAAACCGCGTTCTGTATACCGCGGTCGTAAGGCTGGACGAAGCCGGGCAGGTGAACGCCGAATACGAGTTCTTCGGCGAGAGCACCCAGGAAAGGGGCATGATTGGCCTGGTAACGGTAACGGTTCTGCCATGATGAAGGCGGCGTTCCCGGGTTCGTTCGATCCACCCACGCTGGGTCACCTCAACATCGTCCAGAGGGCGGCAAAGATATTCGACCAGCTTTTGGTGGTGGTTGCGGAAAACCGGCAGAAAAAGTACCTGTTTTCCGCCGAGGAACGGGCCGACATGATGCGGCGGCTTGCGGGCGACTACGGCAACGTGTCCGTAACGATCTGCGACTCGCTCATCGTCGATTTTCTGAAAAAAGAGGATATCAAGCTGCTGGTTCGAGGCGTCCGGGGTATGGACGATTTTTCCTACGAATTCGAGCTTTCGATGGTGTACAAGGCCTTAGATCCGGGCATAGAAACGCTTTTTATGACCACAGATCCCGAGTATTTCGTCCTGCGATCCTCGTCCATCAAGGAGATTGCCGCATTCAAAGGGAACGTGAGTGAAATGGTTCCCTCTTTGGTCGCCGAGGCTCTTGGCAAAAAATACAATATCTGATAAAATGTGTCTTTTAGGTGGTCTGCGGAAACTAAGGGTTCTGCGGCGATCCTGACAAAAACGCAGGAATTGTCAATTTTTTTCTTGACATAAATGCGGGGTTTTGATATCCTAATATTCGTTGAGAGAGGTTTTGTATGGCTGTACCTAGAGGTAAAACATCAAAAGCACGGACTAGCCGTCGGCAGTCCATTAACATGAAGCTTACCGCCCCCAACTTGGTTCAATGCGGTACTTGCGGCAACAAGGTTCTTTTGCACCGCGTCTGCCCCAAGTGCGGGTTCTACCGGGGACGGCAGGTGATAATCCCGGATTCCAAAGTTTAAACAAGAGAGGAAAAAATGGACGAACTATTTGAGCAGATGAAGAAACTCGTCGCCGAGAAACTCGAAATCGATGAGGCCAAAATCACCATGGAGGCATCTTTTCGTCAAGACCTTGGCGCAGACAGCCTGGACACCTACGAGCTGATCTACGCCATCGAAGAGGAAATGGGTATCTCCATTCCAGACGAAAAGGCGAACGAATTCGAGACGGTAAAAGACGCTTACGAGTTTCTCAAGTCTCAGCAGAAGTAGCCTGGATGGGTTTCCGGCCTTGGAGCCGGAAAGAAAAAAGCAATTGGCGGCTTTTCAGAAGGCCGCTGGGATCAGGTTCAAAAGCCCTGCGCTTTTGAACCTGTCTTTTGTCCATCGGTCCGTATCCAATGAAGCAGGAACTCGTTTCAACAACGAGCGTTTGGAGTTTCTGGGTGATTCCATCTTGGGTGCGGTTTGTGCTACCCTGCTTTACCAGAAGTACCCCGATAAAACCGAAGGCGATTTGGCAAAGGTAAAGTCCGTAACCGTCTCAGAGGAAGTGCTGTCTGCTGTCGCCAAGGTTCTTCAAATCGACACGATGTTACTGCTGGGCAAAGGCGAGGAGCTTTCCGGCGGACGTAGTAAAAAGACGATCTTGGCGGACACCTTGGAAGCCATTATCGGTGCGCTCTACCTTGATTCGGGTTACAAGACGGTGTTTTCATTTATCAACCGCTGTTTCTCCCCCGAAATCGAGCGCATAGTCGGGGACGATTATCACCGCGATTACAAGTCGCTTTTACAGGAGATGTGCCAACGGGATTTCAGATCCTACCCCCATTACCGCATGATTAAGTGTTCCGGCCCGGATCACGATCACACGTTCTGGATGGAGGTAAGCGTCGGCGGCACGGTCTACGGACCAGGCATCGGCAGAAACAAGAAAGCCGCCGAGCAGGAAGCGGCTCGCATGGCGTACAAGGCGCTTAACTAGGGAAGCACCGCGGAAATCAATTTTCCCGAATCCGTTGGATACGTTACCAGATCTCACCATATCGTGATAAAGTCACCTTGGGTAGAGGCCGTGTCAAATCTGGCCTTAAATTTTTAGGCTGGCGGGCGGCATAGCGAAATAATGCGCGGCGCGTCAACAAAATCTGGCTGGACGGCACGGAAATCAATTTTCTGCTGACATCAAGACATGAACGAGCTTCTGGCAATCCAGCAGGCAGCCGAACATGATCCTTGACAGCGGAAGTTTCGAGCCGGTCTTCTGCTTGTGGGTCTTGACGCAGTTAAGGGCGATTTTGCGCGCGACGTTCAGAACCTGCTGCGCGTTCTCGTCCTCGACGCGACAGAAGTCCTCGCCGAAATGTGCGTCCAAAAGCCAGTGCATCGACTCGACCGACCATTCAAGGCGGGCGTGCCGCAGCAGTTCCTCCGCGGTGAGTTTCCGGCTGGAAATGTAGTAATGCCATTCGTCGCTCGTCTGGCCCTTGTACTCGAACTGGCGGCGTATCGCACCCACGCACGAAAGGTTTTTCCATCCGGCCCCGGATAGCCAGCCCACCTCATGGGTGACGAACCCGGTGCGGGTTTCCAGCCTGCCGCCGTTTTTCTCGAACGTTTCGAAAACGTCCATGGTTTTTCTCAGGGCATCGTCCCCGACGTATTCCTCGACGTCCTTTTTCAGCGTCGGCTGGTTGTCCTTGGCGTTCAGAAGATAATCGGCCTTCTTTTCAACGATCAGCTCGGCGGTTTCCTTCTGACAGTGCATCGCGTCGGCGACTATCATGCAGCCCTCGACCTCAAGGAGGCTTATAAGCTCGCGGACCGCGGGTATCTCGTTGCTTTTCCCGTCCACCTTCAACCCGGCGAGGGTCAGCCCCGCGTCCGCGATGTGGGCGCTGACTATGTGCATCGGGCTTTCGTACCTGTCCATCTTGCCCGTGGAGCGTATCGTCTTGCCGTCGAACGAAATCGTCATCCCGTCCGCCCCCTCGGGCAGAAGCGACTGCGTCCATCTTGCCAGGCAGCGGTTCAGCGACTTTGGCTCGACGAGCTTCAGCAGGCACGTTGCGGGTGCTCGCCGATGCTGCTCTCGTCCACGAACACGCACTTTTCTCGGGCGGAATCCGCTTTATGCGGGCCTCGAACTGAGCGCGCTCCTCCGCGGATGCCTCCGCATATATGCATTGTTTTTTTTCTGGTTATCCCAAGGTTCTTCAGCATGGTGTGGACGGCCTGCGGCGAGCAGCCGAACATCTTTGCCAGTTCGTGCAGGAACATGTCCGGCTTGTCCTTCACCGCCTGTCTGAGTTTTTCCTTGTCTATCTTCCGCCTGCGCACCTGTTTGGGCTTCGTCCGGTCATATCCGCTGTCCAGCCTTTCCTGCCACTGGTAGAATGTCTGCGGGGAGATGCCGAACGCCTCTTTCAGTTCGTTGAAGGTGTGTCCTTTCTGCTTGTATTCGACGGCCTTGAGCCTGAAATCCATGCTATATGCCATGTTTCATTATCGGGTTTTTGCTTCCTTTATTTAAGTTGATCTACTATAAATCGCCATAATGAGGTAGAAATACCGAAGGAGAAAAGATGGCCAAGACACGACAAAAAAAGGAAAAGGACGTACTGGACCAACTGCTGGACAACATCGACTTTCGGGGGCTGACCCAGGACGAGGTGGTAGGCAAGGACGGGCTAATCAAGCAGCTGACCGGGAGGATACTCCGGCGGGCCCTTGAGGCCGAGATGACCGAACACTTGGGGTACGAAAAGAACTCGAACTCCAGCGACAACACCGGAAACAGCCGAAACGGGCACACGGAAAAAACGGTGCTCCTTGAAAATCAAAGCGCGACGATCTCCGTCCCCCGCGATCGTGCCGGGACGTTCGAGCCGATAATAGTGCCGAAGCGCGAGAAGCGCGTCCCTCTGTTCAACGACCAGATTATCTCGATGTACGGACGCGGGATGACCGATCGCGAGATACGCGGGCATCTTGAGGAGATTTACAACGTCGAGGTGTCGCCCGATCTGATAAGCCGGGTGACGAACGCGGTCCTTGAGGAGGTACGGGAGTGGCAAAACAGGCCCCTGGACGCATCCTACGCGATAGTGTATTTGGACGCGCTGCGGGTCAAGGGCCGCATAGACGGGAAAAGCTGCATGAAAAGCGTTTA
>Ga0209755_10002971_pt1 | contig 22011 bp, 9 predicted proteins | sample TergutCo191P1_FD_187301 | JGI IMG/M metagenome (GOLD analysis project Ga0209755, IMG submission 187301) | Cornitermes sp. P1 segment gut microbial communities from Petit-Saut dam, French Guiana - Co191P1 (SPAdes) (version 2) | ecosystem: Host-associated > Arthropoda: Insects > Digestive system >... | reverse complement strand
TACATACATACATACATACATACATACATACATACACACACACACACACACACACACACACACACACACACACACATACACACACAACATTTACCTGCATGTACACACACACACACACACACACATATGTATGTGGCATTTCATATGGTAACAGTTTTTTCCATCCGTGATACGTACTTGTTTTGAATAAAATAAGTATGCTTGTAATTTCTGTGCAGTATGGTAGCATGAAAGCGCAGGTCATGCTAATGAAATTCAATTTGGGAATTTGCACCTCTTTTCACACATACCTTCCTTTCTGCCCTCATGTTTGTATAGTTTGAAGGGATGCCAGACTAACATGCAATAGGATCTGGTGTATTATGTATTTTAATATTTGGAAGGAAATACATTTGAAAATGGACATGTTCTGTTGGCGTTGGTGTGGCATCCATGAATACTCTGTCTCACTGAAACATCCCTAGTTTGGTATGGTAGTGTGAGACTGATGTGTTTTAAGTTAGCTTACTGTGGTGTCATGTCAGCATAAGGAAGCTTATGAATCTTTTTTCTTGCAATGAACATTTTCTAGTTACAAATTCTGCTGCTTTGTTGGAGCTCCTCTTCTGGCACTCAATTGACCCAATCCATGCAGGTCCACCTCTGTATTCCCATGACTGAAAAATTGATACATCGGGAAACAAATAACATACATTGTGCATGGCTTTGTTTTCCATGATATTTATTGCACACCATCTCTTGTTTGTTCAGTGGCACAAGAAATTAAGTGGGGTAAAGTCTGTATACCTGTTCGGTAAGGTGATTGCACTGACCTCAGAGGGGAGGGGTCACCCAACGGGGTTGCCCGATGAGCAGCCTGTGCAGGCCAGGATATGACTGACTCTAGTTTTCTAGTTTCTGCTCATGTAAGTGTCCACACTTCTGTTTGTTGTGTCACCTTTACACCCACTGCCCTTCCCTTTGTAGATTTGTTTTAAACTCCCCTGTAAGTGCATATGTGAACCAGGTAAGCATAGGCAAGTACATGTTCTCGTCTTTGTAGTTTACATTCCATATTGGATGGAGGAGCTGTTGTGGGTAAGGTGTGCACATATATTTTAGCAAGTGAGATTCATTGACCTTGTTACATGAAAGAATGAATGTGTGGGTGACCATGTTACATTTAGTAAAACCTTTCCGGTCCACTGTTGATGTGATGCAGGTTTAATTGTCATGATGAGAGAATTTGTATCATCTGATAGAAACATATTGCCTGTAGTCCTTGAGCCATTTGTGCCTTTCATAAGTAAAGTTGAGCATTGTGTGTGTTCCATTGCTGTTATGTAAGAAGAAATTGTTGTGTGTGTTAATTATATGTTAAGAATTGATTGATTGGTTTTGCGCCTTGCATAATTCTCTTCATAGTGTACAAGGGTGTTGGTTGTGAAGTACACATCTGTCATGAATGAACCAAAGTTCAAGTATTCACATTTTTACAATTTAATTCAAGCTACAATTTATCATATGCTATGAAATACGAAATTTTGTTTTCACTGTTTGGAGTAATGAGGTTTGTCAGTACGTCAGTCCCAAATTTTACCTTGTGTTGCAGCCAGTAAAAAGTTGTTTAATATGTGTGAACTTTGCACATATCATTTGAATAAAAACAAGATGTTAAAGGACTTAACTCATATTTTGAAGATCGTTGTTCTTAATCCTATACCAGTTTGACCATCACTTTTTAAAATGTGCTGATCCATAGTTTGAACATGCCTGGGGTTCTTAGGCATGTCCAAACATGTAAAACTTTACCCATTGTTTACCTTATGATCAGCATGCTGTCTAACCAAACCTATTTTATTCTATGTTTAATGTGTATTAATTAGAGAGCTAGACACACAAATATGTATTGTTTGTACATAATACAAGTTTTTTGGTGAATGAACCATTGTGTAGCAAACATTTGACTGAGAGTGCTACAGGGCACACCTGTTGCACCCCTTGATTGAAGCTGGTTCACAGTGATCAGTGTTTTCAAGTTTACAAGGCCATCATAAAATCCATAATAATACATGCCTATATCATTATTACATGATGTTGAGTGCTTCAGTTATGTGGAAAATGTTGATCTTGAAACTTAAAATACTGTACTGCAGCCACAACTGTAATGACATTGTGATGTTTATACAGTCTCATTTGGAAGTAAAGCTAAATGAATGTACATATTATATTTCACCTTCAAAATGGCATTGTTCACATTGTGGATCAGTCTTCTTAAGAAACTGCTGCTCATTAAAAATAAAGTATTCGTTTGTGGGGTTCAGAGAATATGAAGAGGGAACTGGTTTTGTTACAAATCCTACCCAGTACAAACTTAACGAGCTCTCTTCTCTTAACATCATTGCAACCCAGATACTTTTTTTTTTATTTGTGCAAGTGTGGACATTTACATGGTTGTGTTATTTTAATATTATGATGTAGTGTGGAACTTTTCTAGCCCTAGCCTTGGTTTTTATCCGCCGAGAACCTCTCCTTACTGCCAGAAGCCAGTGGATAGATAACTAGGTTGTTGAAGTTAAAGAAAATATAACATTCTGCACCGACACTATGAGAAGAGTGGGGAGGAAGTAAAGGTTGTCATCTGCAATTTTATTGGCATTCTCTAGTTTTCTTACCTTTATTGGTTTCTGACTTTATTTACAGATTGTGTACTTGTGTCATGGAGAGTTCGTGACTTTTTCAAATTAATTTGTGGTAATAGTGTCATCATGTGTGTGAAAAGAATAAGTATAAATTCATAAGAGCATTGCAATGTTGCTGTATTATACCTGCAGCTGGAGGAAATTTGGTAGATGTACTGTTCAGTATTGCAGTATTAGATGTCACAGAAAGGGCCATTAATTTCAAAATGTCACACAATATACTGCTTGATAATAGCAAGACTTTGGTGTTTATCTGGGGGAAGTGCATAAGGTTTTGAAAATTTCTGACCATGGCTTTGTGCCATACATATTCAGTTTATGGTCTTACTTTATATGCTGGGTGACAGCAAAGTCATTTTAGGGGTTAATGATTTAATGCAAACTTCCAGTTGCAACTCATTGTAGTTCATTGGTTGTATTAGACTGTGTGCAGTTTATGTGCTGTTCTTCAAGGCTTCCATATGTGCATTTTTTAATGTGCGTGAACTTGAGTAGTGGTAGTAGTAGCAGCAGGAGTATAAGATGATTGAGGTTGGTATGACTGTGTTTTAAATTCTAGTGAAGAAATTTCACTGTTCTGCAGTTGGAATGGGGAGTGGACACATTGCAGTGTTTATATATTTTTAACTAGCCACTGCTTCAAGCCTGATTGCCCTATTTTCAGTTTTTAAACAACACAGAAACTTAGACTTCTGGTAACTTTTCTGACAATTATTTGGAGACAGGGAGGGTTGTTGCTGGAGGATTGTAGTTAGAATTTACAGCTGTAACCACAATTGCAGTTTTTTATTTTCTCATGCTGTCTCAGGCATAATAGTTATTGGCTTTACGTTCATGTCAGGCACAGGTTATCTCTCTTCCTGTCACACATATCTCACCCTGCTTTTTCTGTTCATGTTTCATTCTTGGTCGTAGAAGTCCTTGTTTAGTACAGTATATGTGGCTGTGCCATAGCTCTGGTGGTGGTTGCTATGTTCTCTCCTCAGTGACCAGGTTCACACTCAGGGTGATTTGTATGGGATTAGCAGCAGACTGAGCAGACAGATTTTACTCAGAGTGCTGTGGTTTTTCTCTGCCTGCATCCTTTGTCAAAATCTTTTGTGATTTGAGGGACAGAGAAACAGTCACAATGAGCCAGTTCTATTGAGCAGGTAGGCTATGTCAGTGGCAGATTATGGTATTTATCAACATACAGCTGTCAGACTGGTGTAATTGGATAGGTGTTATCATGGTGAATTACTTCCCAAATGTATGATGCACTGTGTAACAGGAATGTCTTAGCATGTTGAAATATTGGTTAATATTCTGGTCTTGAAGTATTCTTGAAGATCACAGCCCCCTGGTGATAAAAGAGAACATAATGCACCACCTTTTTTTTCTAGTGCATTTGACAAACTTATGCTTGTTGCAAAGTAAGATATTTTCACTGGAGTGACTACTGATGTGGGTCTGTAGTTGTAATCCCTAGGCTGACATTTCATTGTCTACTACATATTTCTTAAAGAAGTGTGTATTGGTTCATGAATACTAGTTACATTTCCACAGAGAAATGGTTTTCCTTCTATGCCTGTGTCAGCAGTCTTGGAATGACCATGATAGAGACAGTCCTTATTCCACAATCTACAGTGAAAATGGTGGCTTGACATAAGCTATAAGAAATGCTTGCTTTTTCAGCCATCTTCCAAAGAGGCAGTCTCCCGCAACTTTGCATTAAAATGCGTGCACGTGCATGCGCACACTCACACACACACACACACACACACACATACACACACTCACTCACTCACTCAATCACTCTTGAAGTATCAGCTCATCCTTTATACTGATTTAAATTGTGTTGAGGATGCTAATTGTTTTTGACATTCATCTGTCTTTCAACTAACAATATGCACTTATGCCCAGTTCACTTTTACACCAGGTGAACACCATTTTCTCATATGTTTTATCATCATTCTGTTCTAACCTGCAGAATGTAATAAACATACTGTCTGTAGTCAAGGACATTGTTAAAACAAAAATATGATGAGCAGACTCTGTGGGCTGTACATGCTGACCATGAATGACCGCGAACGTGGAATGAAGTTTAAGCACACCTGGTCATGCATTAGATGTCCGGGCTCAGCCATATCTCTTTGCAATTTGATATTGTCTGTGTTCAGTCTTGATTCTTGTGATCACACCCCAAGTTGTTGTTAATCAGGTATTTTTATAAGTTAATTTTATTTTTTAAATTTGTTATAACCTTTACATACATGATGTTTTCCCATTAAATATGCATCCTTTTCACCTGCTAGAGAAAACACTTTCCCACAGTGGGCATTTAAGTTGAATTGTGCTCTGGTGACAGAAACCGGGCATTTGAAAGGCTGTACACTGAAGGCTAACTAATGGAAATGCTCATTGAAATTCAACAGGGAATTATTTCATTTGTATCTTCATTCTTCATCACTTTATTCCTTTATCCTGTTTCCTCTTTCTCCCTTAACCTTTAGGGTTTGACTTATTAAATGCCAGATTTCTGCTGTGACCAGAGCATAATGCAATATAATTGCCCACTGTGGGACACTGGTTTCTCGTTCAGAGAAAAAGGATATACATTTAATGGGATGTTGTTCTGTTGATCCTTAAAGGTTAACACATTTAAGTTAAATCTTTATCCTTGGCACAGTTTTGAACCCACTGTTATCGAGACTACTACTGGTGGAGCAATGTAATGTACTTGCATAGTCAGATAACTTACTTGTCAGACTCTGGCCTCCAATGAAATGTACAAATCACACTATTTCTTTTTTGTATCATTCCTCCTCTTTACCTCTTTCAGTCTTTGATTTTTTATTTCAGTCAATTTTGATTGAGCAAACCAATTGAAGGAAGGTTGAATTCAAAGAAACTCTTTCATTAATCATATTTTTTTAGTCCTTGACATGATTTTGATATGATTGTTGTATTTGCCAGTCATACCTCTCAAGTGAGGTGTATCATGTCCTTTTTTGCCTAATTTAAATTTAGCCCTTCATTCCATGGGATAGACACCCTGTGTCCTTACCTCATTCCTGTGGACCAATTTTGATTATGTTTTACATAACATATCCCATAATAATCCTACAAGTCCTGCCAGAACTTCATATTGTCTTTGTTTTTTGAAGAGTTATGGCTCCCACAAGCACACATGGTAGATATTGTTAATGAGTAATATTATTCAGTCTCTCTCTCTCTCTCTGTCTGTCTCTCTCTTGCTTACACACAAGCACACAAGTACGTATGCAGAATCAAACATACTTCTGAGCATGAGCTGTTTTATTTGACAGTGTTAGTTATTATGGTGAACCAGGTCCTGAGTTGTCTTTTTATTGGGTGATACTTTGTTTCATCAGAGTTGCAGATAACAGAGTACAAGGATTCACATGTAATACATAATGTGAAAGTTGATGTTCCATGTGTCCTACGTAGGACAATTATGTTTGATGTTTTATTGCCAGTGAAATTAATACTGCAATGTGTCTAGAGCAGGTACTGTAAGATAGGCCAATGACCTACACTGTAAGGTAGTGTTTAGTCTTATTACTGCTATGGCATACTGACTATGAAAGGTGGCACTCAGTTCAATGACATCATCTAGGTGAAAGAATGTGCCCCCACACAGGCACCAAATAAAATGGTGATAATGACGATGATGGAGTAATGGTGGAATCTCTGTTTAACCTTTATTGTCCATGAATAGATTGAAGTGCCACCATTGTTCCAGGGCCAGATTTTAACTTTGAAATAATGGTATTGGTGTAGAAAATGTAGTACAGTCAGGCAGCTGGACAGCTTGTACCCTTACAGCAGTGGAGTATGCAGCACTTGAAGGTTAATGTGCCATTTAAGTTACAGTATCTGCAGTTTGAACACACTGTACAGTCTAGGTTAATATTATGTTCTGTCCTCCAAAGAAACATTTTGCTGTAGTGTCCTTGAGATGCCTGTAGAGGTGTCATAAGATGTGTTTTGCATTACATTGATTGTGGTGTGTATCTTGAACACATTATTTCAAATTCTTAGTTGGTAGCCCATGTTCTTGACATTCAGCCATGTAACTGTTACTGTGGTATAAGAAATGAGGTCTCAGTATTTGATGAGTGTCGGTGCAGATGTTTGCCTTAAAGGCAGAGATGTATGGAGGTGCGCCATATTTGAATATTTCCAGAAGATGGGGATGGGCAATTCTCCATTGGCCGGCTTGGCAGCTCTTGGTTTGGGAGGCCTGAACACTGGCAACACCGGTGGCCTGAATCCTGCAGGTAATTGTGATTCTTGAAGCATGCTGCATGCATTCTTTTCCCCTGTTTTTAAGAATTCAAATGGACAGGAATGCTTGATAAGACCAAGTGCCAAAAGTTTTATCTGTTTTGTGACCCAAAAAATACACAAGGCAGGTATTGAAGTTTAATTCCCACTGTACACTTGTTAGTCATATAACTGTTTAATACTTACCATATTTATACATTGTCTTTTTTTCTGGCTTGTATACCTGCAAATTTGTGTGTGTGCGTGCCACGTAGCTGGGTGAATCCCCAGAACTGTTGTATACACAAAGTCCTTTCCCATCTTTTCAAAGAAGGTGTCACAGTAACCTATGCAAGGAACTGTCACACTTGGTGTAGCACTGGCTTCTTAACATCTGCCCTGCTTGTGCATTAATTTTTCTTGAGGCAATAAATTGGCAGTTCATTTACATAATAGCAGTGCTGATTCCCCACTCCAACTTATCCAATTTGCCCATTTCTCTGACAGATTTAGCTTTGTTTTAATCCATATATTTTTCACGAGCACTTTACCAGGCATGGTGGAAACATAACGGCAACAGTTATTTTTAAAAATTGTGGAAAGCACAGTCCAGAGTACATTTCATATTGAACATTGTCTAGGTAGCTACTCTGTGAGACAGGCAAGCCTATGTAGCCCGTTGTGTGTTATTCTGCTTGCATATGCAAGCACAACCACAAATGAGTGAGGTTTCCACATCAGGATGCATGAGGTTGCCAAAATAATTCTTCTGTGTATAAGCAAAGGTGTGTGAACCTACATACTAGGAGGATTTGCTGTATTTTGTTTCAATATATTGACCCTTTGGAGCCAGAATTAAGTCACCATTGTAGCTACTCTGCAAAATACCCAGAATTTACATGGCTCTCCATTACTCTGCATGTTTTTTTGCTGATGACTTAGGTGCAGTTTTTTATTTTTCTCAGCATCACACTGCACGTTCTTTGACTGTAGTCAATTTCAGCGCCAAAGGGTTACAGGTACACATTTAGTGTTGGGAATTTGCATTTCTAGGTGGGGGATTAAGCCAGTATACTTCTGCTTGCATATGACACTATATTGTTAATTTATATTTGCAGAAAGTCACAAATTGTTCCTATTGGAAGCATTCCAAATTGCAAAGTTAACATATATGATATTTCTTTGAGCAGTATTATCTGTTGGCACAGCTCTTGCTGCTCTTGCTGGTAGTCAGCTGCGAACGAACAACCAAAACCGTAATCAGCCTGGAGCAAATCAGCAGACACATGAAATGACAGTTCCAAATGAATTGATTGGTTGCATCATTGGCAAGGGTGGCACAAAGATTGCAGAGATCAGGTATGTGTAGTTGGTAAATTCAGCTTTCTTGGAATAGTTATGAGATGCGTATGGTAAATGTGAAAACTTACCATCCTATGGTGCTTGAAATGAATGATAAAACTGAACAAAGGACAGGTTTTATTTGTGTGATGTCTGGTGGCAAAAGAATGAGTTTGTAGCATTTAATTGTTTTATATATTAATATTGTCATTTTGTGATAATACTGTGCAATAAGAGAAGAGTGTTGTGAAGTTTTTCTTTTGCTGGTGGGGTGTCCAGTTTTAGTATTTAACTGTCTGTAGTGATTGATAAAAATAATTATCATCTTCATTGTTGTTTGAATGGCTTGTACATGTCTTTGAAGGCCAAAAATTTATTATTGAGGGTACTAGAAGTAGTGCAGTACCCACTCATGTCACTGATACAAGCGTTTATCATATCAGGTTATGTCCCCTGACGTAGTTCCATAATAAAATGGTTGGGAAGTGCTTTGTAACACATTTCTTATAATCCAGACTTGGCTTCAAGTGGTTTTCTTTCCTTTGGGTGGCTGAAGGAATGAGTGGAAGACTAGAAGTTTGAATGTGATGAATGAGAATGGCTGTGTGTTAGTAATTTCTTTTGCAGGAACATCTTAAATTTTTGTGTGCAGTGGTGGATTTACAGAATTTATACAGTAAAGCAAAGTGTGTGTGAAATTGAAGGGCTGTTCCAAAGAAACTGACATCCAAAACACACAATTTGTGTGCAGTACAAAATTTAATCGAGTCCTTTAATTTATTGGTGTGCTGCTAGTAATACTGGCATTTTCATTGTTGGGAGGCTGTTTTTGTCAGTGGCTAATGAATTTCATAGTTCAAGCCAGATTCTTGGAAGCTGAATTGTGGCTCCCCCTTGTGGAATTGAGTAAAAATCTGTTAAGAGAAGATTTGATGTAATGCATGTACTTGTATAAATTCTGGCTTCTAATGCATATTTATGACAGCCTGCCACGTCACTTTGTATGTGAGACTAATCAGTGTGTGTCTGATAAATGTAACTTACTTTGGACATGCTTCATTGCTTCATATTTTTTTCAGAACAGTCTCTTCAAAACTTCATCTGTTTCATTAATTGCATGTTAGGAAGTCAGGGTTTTTGCTCATTTGGGCTAATTAGAAGTGGCTAGTCTTGATCAATGGACATGCTGAAGGAAATAACATCAAATATCACCATATGGAGGTCAGAATGGAGAAGCAGAGTATATTTTGTTTTACATTCACTGACAGTTGTTATGTTGTTGAATAAATAGGCACTGTTTACCATCTAAGACAACCACTATATTTGTTGTAGTCTATTACACCACATCCAACTTGTTTCATAATGTATGGTTTGTTATTATGGCTTCCTCAGGTTTCAGTGAGATTTTTTTTACAGCTTTGTCCAACCTTATTTTATGTTGCTTCTGAAGTCCTGCAAATATACATATCTCCAATTCAGCTGCCATCACAGTAGTCTAATGTCGTAGTAACTTAGTTGAATTTTGAGACTATGCCCAGAAGTAATTAAGCTAATAGTTTTTCTGTTGAATTTTTTGCACAAGTTATGTATACACAGAAAGTTCTTTTTTCATGTGTTATCTTTCAGCACAGGGTTTATGTTAGTGATTGTTGGCATTTTCCTAGAAAGGTAGTTTTTATCTCAGGACATTTATAAATTTCTGGGGTTGTATGGAGGTCTTTCAATGGAGATTGTTTTGACTGTTGCTTATTTAATTTCTGTGGGAATAATTGGTGCCTCAGTTTTGTATTTCAGCATTAATTTTCTGTTTGTACTAAGTGAAATAAAAGTACACACTGTATCTTTGTTGCTGAGTTTGTTGTATATAAATGTGGCACTCCCAAGAATGAGAACTTGGCTTTGGTTACAACCACATATTTTACACATTTTACACAGGACGTGAGAAAAGTGATGCACAGAAACAGCGGAGAAAGGTAGGAAACCTCAAAAGAAAGCAAAACTTAAAAGGAATAATTATAGAAGAAATAATTACAAACCATGCAGTGGAAAAAGAGAATGGCACACACAAACAACAGAAATTTGTAGAAAACAAAAAAATACAATGGAATATAAGAGCCACAGATTCTTAGAATGAATCTATATTACTATAAAATGGAGCAAAAGTGGTGCACGTGATAGGTGAATGGAACAAAACGTGAAATGAACCTAGGCCGAGAACACTTCCACCAGGTTCTGTACTACTTTGATTGTCCCATTTAACATTCCTTCTTACAATGTTATTTCAATTATGATTCCTTCAAGGGGTTTTTTTGTTTTGTTTTGTATTTAGTTTTAAAGTTTTCTATCCATCTGCACCCCTGTAGTTGGTGTGTGCCTTTTCTCTTACAGGCTGTTTGTTATTCAAAGTGTTTCTGTTTTGTATCAGCAGGTGAGTTATGTGAATCATGTTATACAGTGCTATATTCGTAACAGTTGAAAGCATCAGATAAACCAATAATAAATAACAATGATACCCTTTTTTGTCTAGGCAAATTAGTGGGGCTACAATTCACATATCAAACCATTAATCACGTGCATTGCAATAATAATTTTTGAAAGCATCAGATAAACCAAGAATAAGTGACGATACTTCTCTTTTTGGTCCAGGCAAATTAGTGGGGCTATGATTCGCATCTCAAACTGTGAAGAGCGTGAAGGTGGTAGCACAGACAGAACCATTACAATCACAGGCAATCCTGATGCAGTGGCGCTTGCACAGTATCTGATCAACATGAGGTAGGAACATTTCATTCTCTTGTAGTCTGGTAGCATAAAGGATTGAGCAGGAGGAATGCAGACCCATGTCCATGTCCTTTATTGATTGTTCAACTGGTGACACCATTGGTACACTCTTATTACATACCCTTTCTTCCATGAAATAAAACAAATGTGTATTCTTATTTTGGAAATATGTGACTACTTCACTGCATGTAAATTGTTTGTTTCATTCTACTTCCAGCGTCTGAAATGGGCCTTCATTTCATAACAACTGTTAAAACTGGAAAGTTTTCTCTACTTTAACATATGGCATGATTTGGAATATTGAGTGTAACCAGCAATATCATTTACTGCTTGCTGAGCTAAACTCAGGACATGGGTTCTGTGTTCCTTTGTGCTCATTAACTGCAAGTTTGTGGTTGGATGGAGGAGGTAGGGATTGCAGTGGGATCATCTGAAGATGAGAGTGAAGACGTCAGCATCAGTCAGCACAAAGAAGATACGTGACCTCTCATTCTTTCCAGGTCTCCTTTTCTTTGTTACATAGCACTAACTTCCTGTTCTCTGCAGTCATTCTTATGCCCCACTGCACCCTCTCCAGACAAGGACATTTTTCTGCAGTGCTCCTGTCTGCCCTCATCATAACTCCAGCTGGAATAATTCCTCTTTGTGTTGTTTGTTTTGTTTTGAAATGACCATGAAGTTAAGAATTAAGGATATGTTCAAGCATTACAAGTATATAACTTTTGAATGTTACAATGTGTAGCTACAAGCTTGAACATCCCATCTGTAACATGGCCATATGATATTGCCGTGTTGCCTATTCTAACTTTGGGTTATGTATGCCCCATGGGTGTAGAAAAGAGTGAGAGAAACTGAAGCTCATATTGAAGTATTCTCTCATATCAGACTGTTGGATTAAACTTTGGTAGTGTGAAATTTGAATAATAGTTTTTTCTTACCCCTGAATAATGAATATTGATAGTGCCATATGTGCAAGATATTGTCCCTCCACTATCTGCCACAGAATCTTCCAAGATCCATACGCATCTAATGTAACCATTTGTTAGGCCTGCACATAAAGCTAGTATTTGGTGGGACTGTGCTAGTACTTTCCACATCGTTTAGGATACATTGCTTAAAAGTTTTGTTTAATTTTATACCTTGCTTATTAACACCATTAAAACTCTTTTGAGTGTCAAAAATTTACTTTGTTCAACCAAATTGTCCTCCACGTTTGTCACTACTCAAGGACTGCAAATGTAGGTTTTGGTTTTCTTCATTTTTCAGTGTGTGGATGGCCTGTTTCTGCTCCCACATTTTCATAGGAATTTTTGTTTCATACTCATGGCATCCTAGTTTGACTTAAAGTGGCCATTTTGTATATGGCTACAGATCTTGCAGGAAGTGTATGATTGAAGTTCAAAGCCCCAGGTTATAAAACTGTTCTCATTGCTGCATATGAGCAGTGATGTTAAGCAGAGTGGTTAGAACTGAGTAACCACTGATGAAGCCGTGAGCAGGGGGTCTTATGTCACTGTGAGCCAGTAACTGTAGAATGTTGCACTTAACAAAATTTACTATAACATAGCAAGACCTCATTAAGATGAATGTTTTAAGCCAGGTTTTGTAACTCTATTGAGGGTGCATCATCATTGCTGTAGTAAGTTATCATTCTCTTTTATTATAGTTTTTATTTTACAGTCATGTAAACACACCAGAGCGTAACTTTTAAGAATGCCCATCACTTGTTTTGGTCATACATGCATGCAAATTTGGCATGTGAAACACATCGATAGTTGTAAGATTTTTGTGGCATTCTTAGGTGATGTTCAGGAGTTCTGTGCACTTACCTCACACTGTGGAAGTGCAGAGTGTGCTAGATTATTCCATTTGGTGCACATTGGCTGCATTTGTTTGCTCTGGGGTCTAGGGACAAGAGGTGGAAAGGCATCACCTTCCTACACAACCTTGCCATGCCCAAACAACTTGTTCCTGATTCCTGGTTAACAAATACACCCATGGTGTTTCACAGTATTACATATTTTTTTAATTAATTAAATTCACAACCTGGTTTTTTAATCCTTGCCATTATGTCCGTTGTCTCTTTTCCCCCAGTGTCGAACTGCAGAAAGCTAACCTTGAGGCCCAAAATCCCGCAACCCCCGGAGGTCCGGGCACTTCAACCCCTGGCTCAAGTTCGAGTGGTCCCTCTTCCGCGGCCGCCTCCCCTCTGGCCAGTGCTATTCCCCTCGCCCAGCTGCTCTCCAAACCTGGCGCCCTCAACGCACTGTCAAGTCTCAGTGCCCTGGGGGGACTCACGGAGCTTCTGGGGGGCACAGGTGCCTCAGCCCCTGTCCAGACCACAGGCGTTCACCGTTCACATAAGACCTATACACCCAGGTTGCGGAGCCCGGGTGGAGGCATGGGATCGCAGGATAGCGCCAAAATGAAATCTGAGAGAAGCAAGTTTGCTCCTTACTAAAAGGCATTCATTATCCTGCTCACCCAGACACCTGCCAACCCTGCTCTGTAGTACTGGGGTGCTGGCCAACAGGTTACGTGAATTACAGGACAAAATAATGTTTATGTTAATGGTAACTCACAAGTTAGTGGGATAGAACATGGTAAAATCTCTTCAATATTGATTGTATTTTTGTCATCTATTAGTCTTTGATAAATGTACTCGTTGAGTACATTCACTATTGAAAATTTTCATGTCAGATTGTGCAGATGCTTGCAGTAATGGCATTGTGCCATGGCAGCCAAACAGATTGTGTTCTGAATTGATGAGATTTTACTTTTTTGATCATTTTTGAAAGTGCAGTTGAATTAGCCTTAAGTTTTGACATTGTGTTGTTCCTCTGTAGCCTTATGGCAAAGAAAGGAGGAGCATTTCACACATCTTACTCTAGATACAATCACTACTATCATCTTAATGTCTCAGCAGTAGTTCATTATTATAATTATTACTGTTACATTTTCCTTCTGTAAGTTTTTATTATTCCAAGTTACATAGATTAAGCCGCAGGAAGACAGATTAGATGTCAATAGTGTGACTTTAATAGGAACCTTTGCCAGACAGTGTTTGTTCTTTTGTTAAAGTGGTATTGATTCCAAACTTTTTGTGATGTGTTTTAGGATGATTTTTTATTATTATTTTAACATTTTGGGTTTTGTAAAGTGGCCAGACTGGTGATCAGTGGCGATACAGTGAACATTTTGTGTTGAACATTTATGAGAAATCTGGACTCGAGAACATATCATATTGGTTTGCTTAGACCACTGCTTTTTGTTTCAAAGGTTCTGTGTCATATGTGTATTTAGTTTATTAAGGAAAATAAACTGAAAGATAAAGTAGGATTACTCTTGTTTTATATTGAAATTTATGAAGAGTCTTGCAGCAATTTAAATAAAATTTGTAGCAATGTAGTAATTGCAACAAATAACATTATTTCTTTTGTTGCATGACCTGATGTCCAGTGTGTGCAGTACAGGTTCAGATGCCAGTCCTTGCATCTGAATCATACCGTCTGTTACGAAAAGAACGTACCTTCTGCTAGGTCATGCATTATTCTGTTAATAGACACCATTCATTTGCATGAGTATGCTTGAAATAGCACTCCTTTTATTAGGCAACAGCTGTTATTAAATTTCTGATTTTTCATTACTTATCCCTGATTATCGTGAAATTATGTCCCGTACAACCAGTGGCAGCTTGTGTATTATTTTAGCATCTGTACAATGAACATGGTAAGGTCACATAATTTTAGTACTACTGTTTAACATTATCAGATGCAGGTACGAGACATTCTGGCATCAATGAAACTGACTGTTACTAAGAATGTGTAATACCTTAACAACGTATAAATATTACCACATCGTTTTTACAAAATTTGTATGACACCATATATGTGAATATTATTATTGCTCTTAAATGAAAAATATGAAGCAAAGTACTGCATTAAAATAGATTGAAATGTAGTTAACATAACTCCCCCAGTCTTATTTTCGTCTAGTTATAATGCACCTTCATCTCAATCTTTAGCCATCTGGGCTGGGTATTTAAATTTTTAGCTCATGATATATGAAAACTATATTATTTGAACAGGAAAGGGTATTATCAAAGAAATGGCTTTTTGTGGAATATACAACAGAGATGTCTTAGAAATGCAGTAAATTTCCTTTTTGCTTAAATGTATAAAATTAATTTCTAGAGGTATTTCCTACATGCATTCGCATTTGTAACACAGGTATTTTAAAGTATGTTAGTAAATCACTTCTCCACTATAGCTTTATAACATTACATGCATTGGCAGCACTAATTACTACCTAACATTTTATCCACATTCCTACATATTTCCTTACTTTTCATGCACCAGTTCACAGATGGCTAATGAATGTAGGTGACTATCACTCAATTTACTTCCAAGGAAGGACCTTACTGTGTTTGGCATAAAATTAGCCTTTCATGGTTTATGGTTGTCATCGGTATAGTTTTCAAAATTCCCAACTGACACACTGCTTCTAAAAAGCCTGCAAGAGAGTGTTTTTCATAAAAAGTATAGAAGAATGAAGAATTCTTTGATATGGTCCATTGGTGCAGTGTTCACTTCCTTTGGATGAATAAAGAGTAAGGTTCAATGGAATTTTAAGTACTGTACCAGGAAATTTATGGGCCTGCTGTTTGTTGGATTAATTTGTAGATGCTACAAAATAATAGTATTCCTTGGCATGGGCTGAAATAAAATGACATTAGTACGAGGCATGTGGTTTCCTTTGCTGGAGGTGGTGGCTACATATCATTTCAAAAGTGGTGGTGATTTCTGAAATTTCTGCTGGATCTGTGCAGCATTTGTGCACTTGATCATATGAGAGTGCCAGTTTGTGTGGCAATATTTTATAATTAATTAGGAAATGTCTGAAAAGTACAGTATTTCTGGCAAGTTACTCCTGTTATTCTCCCTAGATTTTATGTTTACAAACAATTTCAAGAAAGATTTATACACAGCTGTCTATACGTTTTTCCCATATCATGGTAGCAGCAGTACATTTCAGCATTTTACGATCTCATACTTGACTGTAGTGTTGCTAGAGTGTGGCGACAATTTATAGTAGGACTGCTTCTACAAACTGTAGAGTGATGTTACAGCTTCATGCTCTAACAGTGTTTTGCATAAGAAGCATAGGGAGAGAAAAAACTGTCCTTCAGTGCAGTCTGAATGCAGTTACCCAGCATGTTATGGTATCTTAGGCTGTACCATATTTATTATACTTACCTTTTAGATGGTGTATTATCACAAACAAATCTGTAGGTCTGTGTGTAAAATGTGTATTGCTTTTGGCCAATTTTAACCAAAACTGGGAGGTGTCACTAAATTTGAGGAGAAATTCCCAATATTAAATTTTACAAAATCCATCCAGTGGGAGTAGTGTTGTTACAGACAGACAGATAGGCGTGATGAGGATGATATGGTAGCTTTTCACAAATTTCATTGTGAATGCTGCACACTTTTTGGTTTTGATAGTAGCTAACAAGATAACTGGAGAGACCACTAGCCTATCTTGCACCTTTTAACCACTTTTAACTACATACATTTAGCTGCTTCATTGTCATCCTCCAGTGCTGCCCGTATTATCCCACTCATCATCTGTTTGGCAGTATTTATTTACATTATCAAATGAGCCTTGTTAACTTTGTTGTTTGTCATTTCTTTTGTCTCTTCTGCAACTCATTTAAAGTATTATACTGATGAGTACAACATAACCTACTTAGCTCATAACTGTTACTAACATTTAAAAATGGCTTCAGTTTGTTTTCTTGCTCTTGACATGGTTGTTGTTTGTCAGCATCAGGCCTCTTTTGCAGTTCAGATTTAAAACTAAGTATTACAAGAAGGCAAAAGAGGTGAAGTTAGTCTAGGGTGATAGATGCCCCATCCAGGCATAAATATGCATAGATAAATCCCATAGCACCAAAAATTACAGAACATACAATTTTGCAAAGTGTGGGAGTGTATTTAAGTTCAGTGATAGACTACTACCAGACCCTAGCCTACAAACTAGCAAAAACCTTAACTGAGATATAGAACACATTTATGCATCTAAAATGCACCTGCAGCATCATGTATTCAGAAAAAATGCACTGGTACTGACATATGTGTAAGAACATTGCACATATAGAAGCTGAGCACTACACATTGAAAATTATGTACAAGTATACCAGCATGTAAAGTGGTACATATTATATCCAAGAAGTAAATACTAAAAAAACTGAAGAAATTCCAACACCAACCCTTTGGTGCCAGAATTAATTCAGAACTGGCTATAAAAGCTTCCATCTCATTTGAGTGGACATATCATACCAGCATCAGGAGTGTCCATATTCCCTAGAGCTATGTAGAAATGTTTCATACTTGGCATGTTCTTGGCATCAGCTTTGGCCAACCTTTGGGTTTTTAACTAGGACACTGCACATCAACTGTAGGTTAGACTCTAAAGGACTAACTACAGTCACAGTACAACAAAATTACTTGGAAGTTAACACTGAATATTGAACATTAGTAGAGAGCCTTGGGTATGGCATTACCCATCTCAATAGTGTCACCAAAACTTTCTTGCAAAACTTCAGGAAGATATTACCCGTCAGCGACAAACAATATAGAAAGTCCTCATTTAATTAACACTAGGGTATTGTTTCTGAAAATCACAGCATACAGTGACTTGACACAAAACTGTATCATTGTTTCCTATGATTAATTAAAATACCTGAGAGTCTGGCCATGATGATGCTGCAAGCTGCCAGTGAAACATTTATAGTCCAGATAACGTTCATCAAATATTGGGTCACTAATATTTATCAGTGTTAAAGAACATCACCCGGGGTAATGTTGAATGAGGACTGACTGCAGAAGTGTTGTATGTGAGAATATATGTTGATGACATTAGAATTGACAGTGATTAAAAAAGACAACCACAGAACAGAATTTGAACAATCACAACAGCGCACAGGAATACAAAATGGTAGCGGAAAATGGCAGAAACCTACATTTTCTAGACTTTGACAAATTCAGAGGTGACCTGAACTTTATATTACAGACATACATTAAAACTACAGAGGCCAGCATCATAATACAGAATACATGAAATCGTCTGATGAAGGACAAGAAACCAACCTTCAAATACATATTGATTGGAATAAAACAAATACCATCCATACCTGAAGCACAACAAAAGGATTATTACAGACCAGCAATGCAAGACCAATCAATAATGAGGCAGTAAGAACAAAAAATTGTGTTCAATTTACAAATGTCAACAAATGTGAAGAACGCTATACTCGTAATACAAGACCTTAGAATCAATAGAAAACATCAATAAACATACAAGCGATGTCAAAAGTATAATAGTCACATCCACTAATACTAAACATATAATGGGAACAGGCCATGAATGTGTCTGCATACAGGCTGTGCAGGTGTGTGTGTGGAGGGGGGGTTAAGCATGCATGCATGTTCACACTGATTAAATGGGCGAGTTGCTGTTATCCCGGTACACAGAATGCACAATTACAGCAAGGAGCATTTTAACCACCTGGAGATGGAGCATACCCACAGGAAAACAATAACACACAAGCTGTAAGAACAGGCCAACGAATTGAAAGTGTAAAAAAATCATAGGACCCAATAACAAAGAAAGCTTTATAAAATTATAACTGGACAATGAAGAATGATGTCACCAAGAACAGGGGATATTGTCAAGGCATCAATGGGAACCAACAGCATGCAACCAGAAGTAAATGACAGTGAATACATGAAGTGCATTAGTGATTAAGAAGTTGTGCAGTATTCCAGGTAATCAGAGAATATGTAAAACTTACATTATCTGCAAAAAGGAAAGGTACAAATCATTTTAAATGACTAGTAATTTTTAAGAAGTAAACAAAGTGCTGTCCATCAGTGTAACAAAGTACTTTTAATTCCAAAAGAAGCCATGACAAATAGTGAATTAAGTGTAGACAATAGAAACATAGCATATGTGGAACATAAAAACACAAGTGGTACAGTAGAGGCAGCTGGAACCATCTAAAATCATTCAGAAAATACCTAGACAAAATGTCTGGAAGGCATGACATTACAGAACTACAGAAAATGGCTATATTGGGCACTTCACACATACATCAGACAGTACTCATTTAAAAGTGCAAAGTGTCTAACATGGGAAATAATATTATGTGTACTATATATTGTAACCACAGAATAGCCACAAAATTATATACCATAGAAACATTGTCTGTTTGAGGTATGTAATTGTAAATACCCTGTATAAATGTGATAACTGATGATGATAATGGTCCAAAGTTACTTTTTCCTAACAAAGAAATTGCTGCTATGTTGATTAGAATTTCATTTGAGTTTTCTTCTCCCACCCCCTTAGTGCACACTGAGCTTGTAAAACACTTAACATGTCACTTCGCATGGTCTGAAGACAGCTTGAGAGTCAGTAGTGTTTATTTGTGATATAATTGGTGGAAATAACCCATACATAACATAAAAAGCCACTATATAACATAAAAACCCACTATAACAGAGACAAAAACATTAGAAATAGAATACATTGGTTTGGGCATGTAGAGAGAATGGAAGAAAATAGAATTCCTCCAAAAATTTATATATGAATTTGGAAACAAGGCAGAGAGGTAGACCAAGAAACAGATGGCAAGATGAAGTGAAAGAGAATGGAAGACTAGTTGGTGGAAAAGGTTGGAAGGAAAGCGTATGTAAGAGAGAGGAATGGAAGTAGTTCCTGAGAATGGCAAGGAATCGTCGCATTCTGCACTTGGCAATGGAATGAATGAATGAATGAGTGGTGGACACAATTGTAATACCCAAATAAAGCACACATTTCAGCATCATCTTGATGGCTTAATTTGGCTTTCAAGGAAATGAGTGCCAAAGTAACTAACAATTATCTGCTTAAACCTATTATGCAGTGATGGTGAGACTAGCATATGCTTGGTTAGTACCTTGCCTGTGATTTCTGTCAATGTGCTGTTTATGTAATAAAACACTACATCCACGATGAGCTTCATGCTAAAGCAGACTTCAATAAGATACAGATCCATGGAGTTGCCAGCTATTCATAGAAGAGATCCATTAGGTGTTAATCAAATTAAAGAACTAAAGTCATGTTGTCCTTATGCACACCATGAAGCTTTTACCTGTGGGAAGATTGTGTCCAGTACGCATTGAATACGAGGCTGGGTGGGTTCCAGAGCTGGTCTAGACACTGGAGAAGAGATAAATCTCTTGTTACTGACAGCTAAATGGAATTGAACCACAGTTCCTTGGATGTGTAGCCTGTAGCCCAATCACTTCCATCTTAGCTACACCACCTCTCACTGGCATTGAGTTGATGAAAAAGTTAATCAGTTGAGGATTGCTGTGTGTTTGTCATTTTCTGAGAAACTTAGCATTACCTATCAATCATTGGATCAGTTATCTTCTGCCTTCGTATTGTTTTCTACCCAACTTTTAGGCAGTTTGTATGTAATGCTTCTTAAGACATAAAAATTGAGCTATCATTGTGCAAGATTTAACTCATTTTTCAGATTTCAGTTTACAAAACAGATACGCCTTATTTTCATGAACCATAGCTTGTTTGAAATTGTTAATATGCTGCAATTTCTAATAAAGTAAGAGGGAGATATGCATATAATATCCTAATTACAGGTGTGTTGTTTTCACACTGGTATAAGAATGATCTGTTCAGGTGAAACATGATAGACCACAGTCTGGAATTTCAGCTATGCTGGGCTGCAGAGAAATTGAATAATTTGTGCCACAGTTTGGGGCACAGTTGTAGTTGATGCATGACAAAGACAAGTGGTCATGTACCCACAATAAAAGAATGAGGTTTGGCCTAACAGAAAACTGTAGTAGATGTACTTTGGCATGTGAGCTGACAAAACTGATATTAATGCAATATGTTTTACTAGAATATATTTGTTGCCAAGAAAATAAAATATTAAATAACAGTGATTTGAATTCAGTTGCCAGTGTGACATTTTCATGATGTATAAATTTATCAAAACAAATGGAAATATAACTTTAGGTTTTTGGGATTAGCTGTATAGTATGTTACAGCTGTTGCAAGGGTATGGTACTGCTTTCATCATTGTCAGGTGAACAGCAGGCAGAAGGGAGAAATGGGCTGATAAATACATTCCGCAGTGGCAGTAAGGAAGGAGGTGGAGTATGGTAAATCTCCACTGGTTCAGAGTGTACAGAAAAGAAGCAAGACCAAACTGCTCAGTCTCTACCCCTCTCCACTTTTGAAACTGTGGGAATATTTTATTATTTAACTGCTTGCCTCATGCAATAACAGTAAGTGTAGATTTTACTTATGATTTGAATTTTATTAGGGGCATTTGCAAAATTGCAGAAAGTGACTGTGAGCTTCGTCTTGGCCGTCTTCATGGAACAGCTCAGCTCCCACTGGATGGATTTTTATGAAATTGATATTTGAGGTTTCAAAATTTGTCTTCAAGTTTGATTAAGATATGGCATATAACTGGTCCTTTACATGAAGACCCGTGTACATTTATGGTAATATCTCGTTGAATTCTTTACAGAATGAGATGTTTCAGAAACAAAATTGTTGGGAAAATCAAAACACACATTTATTTGATTAGTTTTTTTTTTCCAAAAATCATCCTTTGTATGAGATAATGTGGAAAAAATGTGGCAGGCTACAGATAGCAATGTAATGCAGTGCAGAAAAGATGCAGTTTTCATGCCAGATTACTTACTTACTTACTTTACTTTACTTTACTTTACTTACTTACTCCATGGTGCAGAGTCCTTCCTGAGCAGCTGACTGGCTTGCAGCTAGTCAAGAAATTCCCCACATTTCACGGAACCCGAAGGTTCATCACCGCACTCACAAGTGTACGCCACCTGTC
>Ga0209755_10002970_pt1 | contig 22011 bp, 16 predicted proteins | sample TergutCo191P1_FD_187301 | JGI IMG/M metagenome (GOLD analysis project Ga0209755, IMG submission 187301) | Cornitermes sp. P1 segment gut microbial communities from Petit-Saut dam, French Guiana - Co191P1 (SPAdes) (version 2) | ecosystem: Host-associated > Arthropoda: Insects > Digestive system... | reverse complement strand
GGATTATGACACCGCGTGGGATCGTCTTGAGCGGGCGTCAAACCGTTTAAGCGATTCTCTTGAAATACAGGAATCCGTTTCCATCAGGGAAATGCGCGATACTCAGCTTATCAACCTTGGAACAGCAATCGCACAAGCGCAGAACCAGATGATAATCGCCGAAGTGCGCTCTCTTGTGGACAGCGCGCGCAACTCATATTTTAACGGCAATTTCCAGCTTGCCGAAGACAGCCTATTAAGGGCAAGAAACAGATGGCGCGTAACGAACCCTTCAAACGAAAATGACGAAGTTATCTATTGGCTCGGTATTGTCCGCACCGCGCTTTCCGCCGCCTCAGGAAGGGTGATTTCCCCGACAGCGCCGCTTTATTCGGAAATGAGCCAGCTTTTAAGCCAGGCGCAGAGAAATTTTGAAGAAGGCGTCCGCTTTATTAACGCCGGGCAGAGATCGTTAGGTTTAAATAAATTTGACGAAGCGCGGCAGCTGACAATGGAAGTTAAGCTGATATATCCTGTTAATCAGGAAGCGGGTTTACTCGATCTGCGAATCGAACAATTTATAGATCCCAGCGCGTTTAATACGTCTTTTGAACAACGTCTTCAGGCGGCAGTCGTCGGAACAAGGGCGCGCTCGCTTGAAGCGTTCGCTGATCTTCAGAACCTCGCAGAAATCAATCCAAGGTATCCGAACATAAGAGCTATTATTACTCAGGCGGAAATTGACATGGGATTCCGTCCTCCGCCTCCGAACCCCGCTAACCTTGCGCGCTCAAGAGAGCTGACGGCTTCGGCAAGCAGGATTGTAGATCAAAGTCAGACGGCGCAGTATGATATCGCGCTTTTACAGTTAAACGAAGCCATTGTTCTTGATCCCGATAATACGGAAGCAGGGCGCGTAAGAGACAGGCTTTTAAGCAGAATGAGCGTTCCCGGAACAATTGTACTTACAAGCGAAGACGAGGAAAATTATCAGCGTGCGTTACGTGAACTTAACGCCGGAAATTATCTTACCGCGCACGCGCTTGTAGAAAGGCTGATGCAGAATCAGAGAAACCGGAATGTGCAGAAAGTAATTGAGTTACGCCAGAGGATAGATTCAATATTATGACGCGATTATTCAGATTTTTATTTAATATTTGTATTTTTCCCGCATTGCTTTTTTTCATTATGCCTGATGTTAACGCGGCGGATTTTTACTGGGAAGAACCGCAGATGTTTTCTTCTGTCCGCGGAACATTTCCCGTAAGCGCTCATTCGCAGAACTTTTCTGTAATTGCGTGGCAGGAAGCGGTCGTAAGCGCGGCGGGAGGAAGAATCAACATTAATCTTGCTGTAAAAGAAACCGGAAGCAGCTGGGAACAAAGAGGCAGAGCCGGCGGCTCTTATAATTTTCTTGGATCTGAACCTTCAATTTTAAGCATGATAATTGATTACCGCGGAAGAATTATAATTGCCGCGGCGGCAGGCGACGCGAATGCGGAGATTTTAATTTCAGAAGACCGGGGCCGCACTTTTACAAGTAATATAATTAACTTAGGCGCAGAAAATACAGTCGCGCCGCGTATTTATAACCGCTCTGACGGCGGATATCTGCTTTTTGTCACAAGAGGCCGCAGTCAGTCAATGACAATTTATTACTCCCGTTCTGACGACGGGCTTACATGGTCTTCATTTGTGCCGTTTGTAACAGAAAACAATTTAACGCTTAATTTCCTTCCTACGCACGCGAGTATAGGGCAGAGAGATTTTGTTATTTTTCAATCGCTTATCGCAGACCTTGACACTATGTCGGCGTTTCAGCTTTTCTTTAAAACAAGCGATGACGGAGGCAGAACTTGGTCGGAAGCGAGGCGGTTTACATCTTTTTTAGATCCTGTAATACAAACACAGGCATCGCCCAATAATTTTGACAACCAGCGCCCGCACATTATAAATCATAATAATAATTTATTTTTAGTCTGGGAAAGGCGTTACGCGAATCAGTCTCCGCATGTTTACTGCGCGACAATTAATTCTAACGGAAATGTCATAGGTCTTATTGAACGGGTAAACAGCGATGATGTTTACTGTCAGAATCCAATCGGGTTTATTCATGATAACACTGTATCTGTCGCGTGGTTTGACAACCGCGGAGGGAATAATAAAATAATTCTGGCGCAGAAAAGAGATTTAAGCTGGACAAATTATCAGCTGTCAGGCGCAGGAATCGAAGCGGCATTCGCAAGACCTGTTGTCACTTCTGACGGCGCTTATATTTTTTATCAGGTAACGGCGCGAAACACAGATCGCATTTATATTCTTTCTCCTGATATAACCGTTACAAGCCCGCGTATAACAGCGCTTAATTTTACGCCGTCGCAGGCAGGCAGAACAGAAAGAACGCGGGTTACCTGGAATATACCTGTTGATACTTCCGGCATTTACGGTTTTTCATGGTCATGGACGCAGGATGAAAGAATTAACCCGTCTTCAAACGTAATGATTTACAATACCGGAAATACCGCAGACCTCAGCCTTGAACTGAACGCGCTGGAAGAAGGTCCGTGGTACTTCAGCGTAAGCGCGCAGGATTTTGCCGGAAACTGGTCGCAGCCTTCGCGGGTCATGTACTATAAAAAGGCAACGCCTCCTCCGCAGGTTGCGATTATTACGCCGGAAACTGACGAGAACGGGTTTTTGTTATCCAATACGCTTAATATGCAGTGGCTGCCTTCATCTGATCCTTATGTAACAGGCTATACATGGAATCTGCAGTATCTTGGATTACCGTCATCCAGAATTGTGGTATCAGAAAGCGGTCATATTGATAACATTGAAAACGCCGTAATAAACACACCGCCTTCGTATGTTATGGGAAGCGGCAGTTATGTGAATTATATAAATCAGGATAACGGCATTTGGGCGTTTTCAATATCTGCAATTGATCAGGCCGGAAACATCGGGCAGCCCTCTAACGTATTCTTCGCCCTTAATAAATATATTCCATATACCAGCGTCACTTTTATTGACGCAAGACAGGATGAGCAGGGAATATTATCGCTTCGTCTGGCAGGACGCGGTTTTACAACAGACGGCGAAATTACTCAGGTGGTTCTGGAACGCAGCGGGTATCCTGATCAGACAACAAGTTTTTTTAATGTTGTTTCAGACAGAGAAATCAGCGGAATTGAATTTGATAATATCGAGGAAGGCCGGTACCGGCTAAGACTGCTTCATTCAGGCAGAGGATGGTACAGCGCAGAAACTGAAATTTCCACAATCAGAACAGGAACAGTCAAATACGGAGATTATACAAAAGAATGGAGACCCTTATGGTCAATTAAGGACAACGGGCTGTTTTCTATTGATCCTATTTTGGTTCTTGCCGCGTTATTAATTATTTTCTGCATGCTTGGATCAATCGCGATTATCCGCGGGATCGGCGGAGTTATTACAGAAGGCGCGTTAGTTCAAAAAGAAGCGCTTGCGATCATTACAGGAGATTTTATGCCAATGGAAAAGAAACAAAAAGTCGTTCAAATACAATTAAGAGGAAGAGGACTGCGTTTTAAGCTTGCGTCTTTTACAATCGGTCTTATCCTTCTTGTTGTTATAATGATTTCTACTCCAATGTATTTATTGATGACAAACAGCCAGCAGAGAACGCTGCTTACAGGTTTGTGGGATCGTTCAAGGGTTCTGCTGGAAGGAATCGCGTCCAGCGCGGCTTCAACATCGGCGCTGCCAAGAGCGCTTTTGACTATGGGTGAAAGCGGCGTCGCTGATCTAATGTTCCTTCCTTCGCAGTCAGCGTCAATTCCGGAAGCGAAATATTTAACCATTACAGGCTACGGGATTGGATCGATTTATACAGATCATGTCTGGGCGTCTAACGATCCTGATATATTATCTAAAATAAATACAGTTGAGCTTCTAAACGGCAGATCGCAGATAACAGACGATTTAAGCCCGTTCTATAATGAGTTAGCTGAAGCTTATAACAGTCAGGCGCAGGAAATGGCAGGTGAACGATCAAGAAACATCAGGGATTTATACACTGAAGGATTCGCGATTGGAACGCGCACAGACGCGGAAGCCGAGAGGCTGCGCGATGATATGCAGGTAACGATTACGGCGCAGGAAGTTATTCTAAATGAGATTTTATTTTCTATCGGAGAGGTCAGCTCTTACCCTGAATTTTCAACGGAAAAAATCAATTCAAGCCTTGGCTCAAACTACATTTTTTATAAACCGATACTATTCCGCCAGAACGCCGACGATAATTTTTTCCGCGGCCTTGTCCGCATGGAAGTCTCGCTGGATTCAATTGTAGAAACCATAGCCGGCGAACAGAGAACGCTTCTTATCACAATCGGAATCGTCGCGTTAGCTGTAATGGTAATCGGCGTCATCGGCGCGTTTACTTTCGCCGTTGTAATAATCAGGCCGATAAGAAGGCTTGTGCGGCATATCGAAAGAATCCGCGATACTGAAGATAAAACCAAACTTGCGGGAGTTGACATCACAATCAAGACAAAGGACGAAATCGCGATCCTTGGAAGCACAATAAATGAAATGACGCACGGACTTGTAAAGGCCGCAATCGCCGCTTCTGATCTTTCCATCGGAAAGGAAATACAAAAGAAATTCATTCCGCTGGATGTGGATCATGAGGGGAACAAGCAGTCAAGCGGCTTAAAGCGGACTGCTAACCTTAATTTCTTTGGGTACTATGAAGGTGCAAAGGGCGTATCAGGCGATTATTTTGATTACAGGGATTTGGACGGCCGTTATTTTGCGATAATAAAATGCGACGTAGCGGGCAAGGGAATCCCCGCGGCGCTTATTATGATTCAGGTCGCGACAATGTTCCTTGGCCACTTCAGAAGATGGAAGCCGACGGAAAAAGGTTTTCATATAGAAGATCTTGTTTATCAAATTAATGATTTTATCGAAGCGCTTGGTTTTAAAGGCCGCTTTGCCGCTTTTACTCTGTGCTTATATGATTCATTAACCGGAGTTGTCCGTTTTTGCAACGCTGGCGATAACATCATCCATTTTTATGACGCGTCGGAAAAAAAGGTAAGAACGCTCACTCTTCCGCAGACGCCGGCAACAGGAGTCCTTCCCAATTTTATGATAGAAACATCAGGCGGCTACACTGTTCAGACAGCCCAGCTTGATAAAGGCGATATACTGTTCCTTTACACTGACGGTATTGAAGAAGCGAAAAGAAGATTCCGCGATAATAATTACAAAGAAATTATCTGTACAGAAGGTCCTGTTGATACAGAGCATGAAAATCACCTTTGCGGACAGGCTGACGAGGAGATGACTCCTGAGCGCGTAGAGGCGATTATCAACGCTGTAATGGCGCGCGAAATTTACACCCTTCGTAAATTTCATAATCCCGAAGACAGCACGATGCAGGACAGCGGCCTTCAGTTTGATTTTTCTTCCTGCGAAGGCGGTCATGTAGAAGATGTAATTATGGCGCTTGTGTCAGTCGAAAAGATTTTCCGCTGTTACAAACCGGAAAACGCCGGAGAGGATTCCCGCGTGCTTGTTGATAAAAAAGTCGATGAGTTTTTAAAAAATCATTTCCTGCAGTACAGGCGCTATTGTTCGCATACGCGCGAATTTCCTGAAAATTCCGCGTATATGTATTATACTCATGTTATGGAGGATGAGCAGTACGACGATCTGACCATCCTTGGAATAAAGCGCAAAGAAAATGAGTAATCATGAAACTTTGTTTCATGTTCGATTTTATAGCGCAGCCATCCGGTTGCGCAAATTAAGGAGTAATCATGACATTCAGCGAAAGGATGAAAGCCATACTGGAACAGGGTCTGGCAGCCTCAAAAGAATTTGCCGTAAAGGCAGGCGCAAAAGCGCAGGATTTGGGCGAACGCGGTATTTTAATGTGGGACATCAAACAATATGAAAATCAAGCTCAAAAACTCCTGACCCGCCTTGGCAACGAAGCGTATATTTTATTTGTTGATAAAAATCTGCAGACAGCAGACAGGGATACTGTTGAACTCCGCTCTATACTGGACGAGCTTTCCGCAGTCAAGGATCAAATTGACAAAAAGGAATACGAGCTTAAGAACAGGCCGTCTGCATAGAAGGCAGCCGTCCTTATTATTGCTGCGAAGGATTATGAATTAAAAGCATGATGGCAAAAGCTGTCAAAAGCTGATACAGCAGCCGCGTGTTTTAAATATCCCAAATCCGCCTACTTGATTTTTTTTCAAAATTTTTATATATATAACAAAGACTTTAAATTAAGTCTTGGGCCGCTAGCTCAGTCGGTAGAGCATCGCCCTTTTAAGGCGGTGGTCGGAGGTTCGAATCCTGCGCGGCTCATAGATAAAAACAATTACGGGAAACATTAAAAATTATTATATTGTTTCTAAAGTAAAAAGGAGACCAATAGCAGGATTCGAATCGAATCCGCGAACCGTAGGTTCGGCGCGGCTCAAAAAATGTCAAATGCTAATCCCCCGCTAAAACCTTTTTTAAAATGGGCCGGAGGCAAAAGGCAGCTGCTTTCAGAAATATGGAAACATCTCCCGCAGGATATTGAAAATTTTACTTATTACGAACCTTTTGCCGGGGCAGGGGCTGTTTTTTTTAATCTGCAGCCCCAAAAAGCTGTAATAAATGATATTAACGCGCAGCTTATAAATGTTTACTTTGTTATCAAAGATAATGTTGAAGAGCTTATTTTGTATTTAAAAAACCACGAGAAAAATAATGATAAAGAGTATTTTTATAAAATCAGGAATCTGGATCGCGAGCCGTCAGTATTTAATAAATTATCAAATACAGAAAAGGCTGCGCGTTTTATTTATTTAAATAAAACCTGTTACAATGGTTTATATCGAGTAAACTCTAAAGGATTTTTTAATGTTCCCTTTGGAAAATTCAGGAATCCCGCGATTTATAAGGAAGATGATTTTTTTCATATAAATCATTATTTAAATTCAAATGACATCCGCATTTTAAACTGTGACTTTGAAGATGCAGTTTCTGACGCTGATAATAATTCTTTTGTTTATTTTGATCCTCCGTATCACAGCCCTGATAAAAAAAATTTTACATCGTATCAGGCGCAGGGATTTGACGAAAAACAGCAGGAAAGACTTTGCAATTTAATGATTAAATTGGCCGCAAAAGGCGTAAAATGCCTTTTGAGCAGCTCTGATACAGTATTTATCAGAAAGCTATATAACATAAAAACTTTTAAAATTTTTCCCGTACTGGCGAAGAGAATTATAAATTCCAGGGCTTCAGGACGTGGTTTAATTAATGAAATTATGATAAAAAACTGGAAAGATTGATATAATTAGCCAGAATTTCCGCTTTTTTTGCAAAATTTTATAAAAAATATAAAAAACTTGACTTTTGGCGGTATTGGTAATAAATTTAAATAATGAACCTCAAGACAGTTATTAGCGCTGATACGATTGATCTAAACCTGAAAGGTTCCACAAAAAAAGAAATTATCAACGAGCTGCTTGATATTCTTTACAAAGCTGGAAAGATTCAGGACAGAGAAGCGGCATTAACAGCGGTTATGGACAGGGAAGAAAAGATGTCCACCGGCATGAAACATGGGATCGCTATTCCGCATGGAAAAACATCCACCACAAAGGATTTAGTTGCCTGTATCGGGATATCTGAAAACCCGATTGATTTTGATTCATTAGACAAGCAGCCGTGCAGAATATTTATAATGACTCTTTCCCCGATAGAAAAAACAGGGCCTCATTTGCAATTTTTAGCCGAGATAAGCCTTCTTTTTAAAAGCTCCGCAAAACGCGATGACATTTTAAAAGCAAAAACACCTGAAGAAGTTTTGGAAGTTCTGGCAGAATAAATGCAGATTAAAAATAATTTGATTCTAGATAATGAGGGCAGGACATTAATCCTGCGCGGCGTCAATCTTGGCGGCGATTCCAAAATTCCGTTTTGCCCGCCGGGCGAAGAAACATCGCCTTCGTTCCTTGATAGGAAAAATAATGTTTCCTTTATCGGCAGGCCTTTTCCGGTTGAAGAAGCCGAAGTTCATTTTAAACGCTTAAAAAAAGCAGGGTTCACTTTTCTTCGTTTTCTTGTAACATGGGAAGCGATTGAGCATGAAGGCCCCGGTATTTATGACGAGGCGTATCTTGCGTATTTAAGAAAAATATTATTAGCCGCCGAAAAAGAGGGGATTTCTGTATTCATTGATCCGCATCAGGATGTGTGGAGTAGATGGACAGGCGGAGACGGCGCTCCTGCGTGGACGATGGAAAAGCTGGGCATGAATCTTGATCTGATGGACAGCACAGGCGCCGCTATTACAAGGCAGCGATACAGTGTTTATCATAACGAAAAGCCGTATCCTAAAATGTTATGGCCTTCAAATTACAGCCGGTACGCGGCGGCTACAATGTTCACCTTGTTTTTTGCCGGACAGGCGTACGCGCCGGATGTAACTGTAGACGGCGAAAATGTACAGAACTGGCTGCAAAATCATTACATTGCCGCCTTTTGCCACGCGCAGCGCCGGTTAAAAAACTGCGCGGCGATCATGGGCTGGGGCGTAATGAATGAACCGCACGACGGCTTTACAGGCTGTCAGAACCTTGAAAAGGCGGAACGTTATGTGATACCGACAGGCCCGCGCCCAAGCCCGTGGCAGGCAATGACTGCGGCGTCCGGCTATACTGTGAGCGTGCCTGTTTACAGCCTGTTAGGTAAAAAAATTTCTCATTACGAAACATTCAACGCGGAAAAAGCATCTCTTTTCAGGGAAGGCTTTAGCTGTCCGTGGAAACAATCGGGTGTATGGAAGGATTCATCTGCAGCGGATAACAGCGAACCGCGCCTGTTAAAAAGCAGCCATTTTAGCCTGTATCAAAGACGCATTCCTGTTTTTACAGATGACTTTCTTAAACCTTTTATTTTTAAATTTATTAACGCGGTTAAAGAAAGCGATAAACAAACTTTCTTTTTTATTGAAGGGCTTCCCAACAGCGTGAAAGAAGAATCGCATCCGTCATGGCACGCGGACGATCCTAAAAATACGGTTAACGCGTATCACTGGTATGACGGAATAACGCTTTTTTCTAAAAGTTTCCGTCCGTGGTTAAATGTGAATGTAAATACGGAAAAAATCATTATTGGAAAAAGAAAAATAGCTAAATATTTTTCTGACAGCCTTGCTGCGGGAATCGAGATTACAAAAAACAAAATGGGAAATATGCCGTGCTTTTTGGGAGAGTTCGGCCTTCCGTTTGATCTAAATAACAGAAGCGGTTTTAAAAAAGGAAATTATAAGCTGCACGAAAAAGCGGTATCAATGTATTACGACGCCGCGGACGCGAACCTCCTTCATTCGACAATCTGGAATTATACCGCGGGCAACACGAATAAGTACGGAGATAACTGGAACGGCGAAGACCTTTCGATTTTTTCCGAAGGAAAGGAAAGAGCAGCGGCGGGATGGAAGCGACCGTATCCGATGGCGGTTGCGGGTAAATTAAATTATTTTAAGTGGGATTTAAGCCGTAAAATATTTACCTTAAGTTTTTACGCTGATAATAAAATTAAAGCGCCGTGCATTATATTCCTGCCCTTTGAAACATTCGGCTCTGATGTTAAAGTAAATGCCCGCTGCGCGAACGGGAATGAAATTTCCCTTCGCGGCGAATATAAAAGCGAAGATCAGCTTTTATTTGTTTATAATAATAATTATTCTGGCGAAGCGCTGATCAGCCTGCGTTCTTCTTCGCGGATTAACCGCGAGTGAAAACGCGATTCAATTTTGCTCCGGTTTTCAAGAATTCGGCTGATGTAGTTCAACGTGACTTCCGGCGCTCCTGTCGATCTAACCCTTGATGTTCCCGCGTTGTACATCGCAAGCGCGGAGACTTCGCTTGATCCGGAATCAAGACAGTGCCGCAAATGGCTTACCCCGTAATAGGCGTTTTTTTCAATTTCAAAAAAACCGTTTACATCAATTTCCGGAAACGAGCGGTTATTAAGCTGGAATAATCCGCGATCTACGCTGCCGTCGCGGTTATTCCGGTTTACGGCATCGGGATCAAACCTGCTTTCTTCCCAGCATAACGCAAAAGCGAGCGCTGGCGGTACGTTAAAAATTTCCGTGTTTTTTAAAATCTCGTACGATATTTCTTCTCTTAAACAAATATCCGTGAAAAACTCAATTACCCATAGGCGGTAATCTAAATCACGGTAATATTCTAAAATGATATCCGGCGTTCTCTCTGAAGCTGAAAAAATAAATTCTTCGAATTCATCTTCATATATCTGCGAAAGATTATTTTCTGTAGTTATAACCGGCTCCGGTATGATAAATATTCCGTTAGACGACCCTATCAACACGCAAAAAAACAATGAAAATAACACCCCTGTGAAAAAAGGCATTACAAACATCATTTTTATTTCGCTGAAGGGCGTATCCATTTATATTTATTGTACAATCAGACGAACCTTAATTATTCCCTCGACTTTGCGGATCTGGTCAAGCATTGAGTTATCAATTTTTTGATCTGTATCAATTATTGTGTAGCCGTATTCATCGCGGTGATGATTAATCATATCCTGAATATTGATATTTGCGCCTGCGAGTTTTGTCGTAATCTGGCCGACCATGTTGGGAATATTCATATTAATGACTATAAGCCTTGTCGGGTAGCGCTGTTCAAGTTTACAGCGCGGAAGGTTTACAGAGTTTAAAAGTTCGCCTTTTTCCAGATAGTCCATAAGTTGTTTTGCCGCCATTACCGCGCAGTTATCTTCGGCTTCCGGAGTGGACGCTCCAAGATGAGGGATGCAGATAACTTTTTTGCAGGCAAGCAGATCAGCGGTCGGAAAGTCTGTTACATAAGAAAAGATTTTTCCGGCTTCCAGAGCGCTGACTATATCTTTATCTGCCACAAGTGCGTTACGCGAAAAATTTATTATTCGCGCGTCCTTTTTAATAATATTTAATTTTTCTGCGTTTATAAGACCTTTGGTCGCGTCGCTTAACGGCAGATGAAGCGTTACATAATCGGACTTTGAAAGAAGGCTTTCAAGTGAATCGCTTCTTACTACTTCGCGCGAAAGATTCCATGCCGCGTCGACAGAAATATACGGATCAAAGCCGATTACGTTCATTCCAAGGGATACAGCGTCATTTGCGACCATTACGCCGATCGCGCCAAGGCCGACAACGCCGAGCGTTTTTCCTTTTAATTCAGGACCTGTAAATTTTGATTTTTCTTTTTCTACCAGTTCCGGAGCGTCAGCCTTGCCGGATATTGTCTGCGTCCAGTTAATGCCGCCGACAATGTTACGCGAAGAAAGCAGGAGCGCGGCTAAAGTTAATTCTTTTACCGCGTTAGCGTTAGCGCCCGGAGTGTTAAAAACAGCGATTCCGGTCTTGCTGCATTTTTGAACGGGGATGTTGTTGTATCCCGCTCCGGCTCTCGCGATTGCGAGTACAGAAGAAGGAATTTCGATATTACCCATTTCCGCGCTGCGCACAAGGATCGCGTCCGGATTGGAAATGTTATCCGCTATTTCATACTTGTCTTTCGGAAACAAGTCCAGCCCCAGAGGGGAAATTTTATTTAACGTTTGAATTCTAAACATTTTACTCACCTTTTTTCTGATAGTTTTCCGGTTAAATTCTTTATTTAATTCCGGCGGACTTAATCACGCGAATTTTTTCATAAAGCTGATAAGCGCGCTGACGCCTTCGATCGGCATTGCGTTATAAATACTCGCCCTCATTCCGCCGACAAGACGGTGTCCTGCAAGATTTAAAAGACCTGCCGCCGCCGCTTCTTTTACAAACCTTGTTTCGATATCGGCCTTCTTTGCCTCGTCTTTTTCCGTTGTGATAAACGGAATGTTCATTAAACTGCGGAAGCGTTTTTCGACAGGCGAATGGAAAGCGGCCGATGAATCAAGATAATCGTAAAACATCGCCGCTTTTTCACGATTCAGTTTCGCGATAGCTTCGACGCCGCCAAGTTTTTTCAGCCATTCAAGCACAAGACCGATTATGTAAATGCTGTAGCATGGCGGGGTATTGTACATCGAACCTTCGCTTGAATGTGTATCATATCTTAGCATCACTGGAATCCAATCAGGCGCCTTGCCGATTAAATCTTCGCGGATAATTACAAGAGTCGTTCCGGCAGGTCCAAGATTTTTCTGCGCGCCGGCGTAGAGAATTCCAAACTTGCTTACATCAAGCGGCTCGGAAAGAATGCAGCTTGAAACATCGGCGGCTAGCGGAACAGAGCCGGTATCGGGAAGCGTATCCCATTTTGTGCCGACAATTGTATTGTTCAGCGTTATGTGATAATAAGCGTCGCCGGCTGACGGGGACGGAGCCGCCGGAATATATGTGTAGGCTTTATCTTTGGAACTGGCTTTTACATCAACGCCGGCGTATTTTTTCGCTTCTTTAATTGCCTTGTCAGCCCAGATGCCGGTATCGATATACGACACATTCTTCCCTTTTCCCGGCGCATCGCCTGCCGCAAGATTTAAAGGAATCATTGAAAACTGAAGCGACGCGCCGCCCTGTAAAAAAAGAACCTTATAATTTGACGGGATGCCCATCAGTTCCCTTAAGAGGGATTCAGTTTTTTCGATGATTGGCTTAAAATCCTTTGAACGGTGGCTCATTTCCATAACAGACTGGCCTGTGCCGTTTGTGTCAGTCATTTCGGCGGCGGCTCTTTCAAGAACCGGTAACGGAAGAACCGAAGGTCCCGGGGAAAAATTAAAAACTCGCATTGTTCACTCCTGCTTAGTGCGGCTGTATAACCGCAATTTTCAATATTAATTGAGCTTTTTCAAAAACTCGGTTAGTTTTGGAAAAGCCTCAATTGATTTTACACAAAAACTTGATTTTTGTCAGCTAAAAAGGCAGCTGCTGCTTTTTCAATTCATGAAGAGAGTCAAAGGGTAATAGCTCGCCGACTGTGGTATCTACCTGTTTTGATCCGCTGCCCCTGAAACTTACCGGGGTGTCAGCTGACATAAATTCGCCCATTACCTGACGGCAGGCGCCGCATGGACCGACGGGTTCTGCAGAATCCGGGGCAGAGATTGCTATCGCTTTAAAGCGCTGATATCCCCTTGCGACCGCGGCGAAAATCGCGTTTCTTTCGGCGCAGACTGTAAGTCCGTAAGAGCGGTTCTCGACATTAACGCCAGTGATTATTGTTTCGTCTTCACATAACAGAGCGGCGCCGACATGGAAGTGCGAATAAGGAGCGTACGCCGCTTGCGCGGCTTTTTGCGCTTCATTCAATAATTTATCCATTTGATTTTTATCCGCCATGCTTGCCTCCATCCATGCTTTTCTATATAATATACATTATTCTTGGCAGGTCATATAGGGGCGGTTGTGGCGCAAAAAAAGAAGAAAATCACTTTTATTATAATTGTAATTGTTTTTATTATTTATTTTTTAGCGGCTGCAAGGCCTGTTCCGCGTGAAATGATTCTTGCTCCCGGCTGGATTAGCTCTGTCCAGACGGATCAGCTGTCCGGTAGTTATTCGGGGCTTCTTCCTTTCACATTAGGAGATAATTACGGTTATGTTGATTCATCGGGGCAGTTTTCCGTCAACAAGGTAAAAGAAAATGATATCTACCTGAGCCGGAATATGTGGACGGAGTATGAAGCCGAACCTGATAACGTCACTATAAGCAATATTTATACCGGAGCCGAAATACTTATTAGGGACGCGGGCGGGTATCCTCTTCTTCTTGACAATAGGGTTTTTATTCTTGGGAATGATCAAAACTCTATTGCCGATATAAACACCGCCGGAAACACAATCTGGTCTTATGATTTTAGCGCGCCTTTAACCTGTATTGACGCGGCTGCAGGTTATGTCGTAACCGGTTCTCTGGACGGAGTATTGGAAATTTTTGATTCCGGCGGAGAGCGCATTCATTATTTTACGCCGGACGGTTCGCGGTATTCGATTATTCTTGGCTGTGCGATTTCACGCGACGGGACGCGCATTGGCATAATATGCGGAATCGAGCGGCAGCGTTTCCTTTTGCTGGAGCGTTTTGGAAACGAAGGCGACTTCAGGGTTATTTATCATGAGTATATGGATGATTCTTTCAGGCGGCCGGTGCGGGTTTTTTTCATTGACGGCGATCAAAGTATTATTTATGAAAGGGTCGGCGGAATCGGCTGTTACAATTTAAAGTCAAGGCGCGCTGTTAATATTCCGCTTGAAGGCGAAATTATTGCAATGGATGAATCTGGTTATCATGGAATACTTTTTTTAATTACGTCATCAGCCGGATATTCACCGGAAAAAAATCTTGTTGGTATAAGGTTTACGCCGGACAGATTCTTCGGTCTTTTTAAAACGACACCCCGTGATATGGTTTTTTTAAAAGCACCCTTTAAAAGCGATAATATTTTTCTTGGAAGAACAGATTCTATTCTTGTGACTGGCGGCGGCTCGGTTTTAGTTTCCTTCAGCATGGAGGAAAAATAAAATGAAACTGCTTCGTTTAATTCCCGTTGTTGTTATACTGCTTCTTATTGCCGGTTCAGTTTCTGATTACCTTGACGCGATGAGCTGGCCTTCACAGGACGGGGTTCTGTTCCGTAATTTTGGCTCTAATAATAACGGACAACCTGTTCTTGGAATGATCTTTTCCGGCGGCACTGATATTTTGGCTGCGGAAAGCGGAGAGGTAATTTTTTCACAGTCAAAGAATGACAGCGCTTCGCGTCTTCCTTCGCCGCTTGGCGCGTGGACCGCAATCGATCACGGAGACGGGCTTATAAGCATTTACAGCCGTTACGATAATTCGCAGCAGCCGGATCTTTCATACGTTTCAAAACAGCAGGCAATCGCCGTTTCAGGAATTTCCGGATGGTCATCCGGGGAAGGTTTTTATTTTATGCTTTATGACAGGCGGGAACGCCGCTGGATAAACCCGGAGCTCATTATTACTCCGGGGCTTGAAACGCGACCTCCTGTAATATTGTCTGTGAGTCTTAGAAACGCCCAGGGGCAGATCGTTCAGACTAATAATCTTAATCAGGGGCGTTACACCGTTATTGTTAATACAGCCGGCGGAACATCAAACGCGCCCGGGCGCAGCGTTCCCGGCGCATCATCTGTTCAGTACGCTCCTGTAAGAATTTTATGTTCTGTAAACGGCGCAGAAGTCGGCTCGCTTAATTTTGAAGCAGTTTCCGCAAGAGACGGCACTTTAATGGTGTACCGCAACGGACTAATTCCCGCGAAACAGGTTTACGCTGATATACCGTCTTATGAAGCCGCGGAAGTTTTTCTGACAAGGGGACAGGTGACGCTGGAAGTAATTGTTCAGGACATCAGCGGAAATTCCCGCAGCACCGTCAGCCGCTTTTTTGTAAATTAGGTGAAGACATGGTCAATGCCGGTTTCCGCCGGAAAGAGCGAGACGCTCCCGTGTAATTTGTGCGGCGGCAGTGTTTTTAAACCGGCCCTGAACTGCGAAGGATTTTCTTTTGTCCGCTGCGCGTCCTGCGGTCTTGTGCAGCGAAATCCCCAGCTGTTAAAAGAAGAAATAATTTCGCGTTACACAAGCGATTACGGAAAAGACTATCTTGCCTATGAACTTTCCAATGAAACTTCCTTTTTAAAACTTCAGCAGCTTGCCCTTAAAGACGCGGGCTTTAAAAAGATCGAGAAAGAATTATTTTCACGGGGGGGGGCTTACCGCGTTTCATGCAGTGATGTTTCTCTCAATGACGCTTCCTGCGACGCTTCCTACGCAGAACTCAAACATTGCGAAGCGGATAAACCTTCCATCCTTGATATCGGCTGCGCGACAGGCGCGCTCTTAGTGTATCTGCGCGGCAGCGGCTGGCGCGTAACCGGCGTGGAAATTTCACCGTCGGCGGATTATGCAGTAAAAGAGCGATCTCTTGATGTTCGTAATCTTCCTCTTGAAGAAAATAATTTTCCAGGCGATAGTTTTGACGTAATCCTCGCTTCTCACCTGATAGAACATTTGAACAATCCAAAAGCGTTTTTATCTGAAACATACCGCGTATTAAAAAATAACGGAAACATTTTTATCACTACTCCAAATATTTCCGGGTTTCAAGCGCGTCTTTTTGGCAGCCGCTGGCGCTCTGCGATTTTCGATCATCTTTTTCTTTTTTCAAAGAGCACATTATTCAAAATGATGAAAAACGCCGGCTTTAAAATTGAAGGCTGCAGAACATGGGGAGGGCTTGCCGCGGGCGCTGCTCCTCTGTGGCTTAAAAAACCTGCCGATATTCTTGCGAAACCTTTTGGCTTCGGCGATGTAATGATAGTAAGGGCGAAGAAAATAGAGGCTGTTCCAAAACTATAAATTTACTAAAGTACAAATACGGCGTATGTGTAAATCCTTGTTGGCGGGATGGCAGTGTTCATTACAGTGTTCTGTTACGAGTCCTCTGCTTCGTACAGGCAGCTTTACTAAATATTCATAATAAGAAACTCTATCCGGTATTATACTAAACAGCGGACTTGGAAACACAACTATTGTTTACGCAGCCAAATTCGCCACCAAGGCTTTCCACCTACGCCGTATTTGTAATTGATTAATTAATGTTTTTAGAAAAACTTCAGTTTATTAATTTTTTAGAAACATAACCGTTAATATGGCAACTGCACACAGATATGGCGGCTAATATTGCTGCTTTTATTAAAGGTTGTGTATACAAGTCTACTCAGCTTCAAAAATGTATGATTATTTTTCAAGCAATAAGTAAAACACATCAGCATTTGCGAATGAGTAGACTCGTCACCACAGCCGTGTCATAACTTCTGCCATCCTGCCGCCAGTCTGTACGCAGACGCCATATTAACATTTATTTATTATTATTAAATTCTGAGTTATTGAACAGATTAATCGATTAAGGTGTGACGCGAATTCGCAGGGCCGGAATTTCAAAACGGAAATTATTATGTGTCAGCGTCCGGGCGGGAAATATTATTTCGCCTTCTGATAGCGGGATAAGAATCATTTTTAAAATAATACCGCCTGTTCTTTCTATCGACGATACCGGCAGCGAAGAAAGAATCACGCCCTGGGGAACTTGCGGCATAAAAAACGCGGGCGGCGGCTGAGGCGAGCCCCAGTTTTCCGAGCGCAGCGTCAGCGTTATGCGTTCTCCCGGCGCCGTGGTTATTATACCGCCGGAAACGCCTTCCCACGCGATGCGCGGCGTGATTGTCTGGACAACCGAGCCGATTATTTCGATGCTGGCAGGTCTGGTTTCTATCGTTCCAAAAGGACAGACAACTATAAATGAATCCAGCGTAAAGCGTCCCGCCTTAACCGCCATAAATCTATATTCAGCGATTGTAAAGGTATGTGACGTTGCTTGCTGCGTATTTAAATTTCTTGCGTAAACAGAAAGCCGGTCAAGCGAAAGGAAATCGGAGTAAGACGGCACATAAATCGCGATATTATCAGGTATGGGATAATCGATAATCAATGTGATGGTCAGCATGTCGCCGTGATTTACGCGCTGCGAACTGATTGTCATGTTTACTTCCACGCCTGCGGGATTAGTGTCCTGAGCTGAAATGCCGTAAACAATTAAAAGAAAAAATATTACTATCTGCGCGTTTAAAAATATTTTTTTCATTTTAATAATCCGCTCCCGTATAATGTTCTTCCGGGTCCCATTCCCGGCTCTTCCAATGCTGCTGTTCTTCTTCTCTTAAATAATCAAAAAGAATTTCTTTTTGCTGCTGCCTGCTTTCCGTTGTGTTTTGCTCAACCTGCCGCATTGAAATTGACATCAAGCTTAATTCAAGATTCCGCTTTGCCTCGATTTTATCCGGGGCTGCTTTCAGAGCTTCCTTAAAGGCCTGCGCCGCTGAAAGATAATCTTCCTTTTCAAAGAAAATAATTCCTGAGTTGTAATGATTCCTGTACCTGAGTTCGCGGTGTTCGTTTTCAGGATAATTTTCCAGAAAGCCCTGAGAATCAGCATAGCGTTTTAACGCGACTTCGCTTTGATCCATTAAGTAAAAAACCAGCCCAAGGCCGTATTCCGCATACGGCGACGCGTCTTCATGTTCCGCCGCTTTTAAATATGAAAGGAGCGCTTCATCGTATCTGCCCTGTGAATGTAAATAATTCGCTTCCAATAAAGTCAATCTGCCTTCTGTACAGGAAGTAAAAATTATTAGAGACATAACGATTGACGCCAAGGTAAACTGCGGTTTTTTATACTGCCTTGTAATAAATTTTGATGCGACGAAAGCGATTAACGCGAGGATAATAAAAATTGTCCGCCTCTGTTTTGATTCTACGCGGCTTCCTCCCGGCGACATTTCCTGAGAGACCGATAAAAGATGCGATGATAACGCCGATGACGCGTCTTCACGATCGCCGTCAATATAAACACCGCCTGTTCTTTCCGCTGCGCCGCGCATTGCAGACGCATCCCTTCGGCTGATCACAGTAATTGAATTCGGATCGTCTGCCTGCACGGGTATTTCTCTTCCTTCATCGCTGCCGACAGCTATCGCGTTTATAGTAATGCCGTCCCTTATGCATTGATTTAATGCGTTTCTTAAAATGCCCGAATGTGATTCGCCATCAGAAATCAAAATAATAATCTTGCTCGCGGCGGATGTATTTTGAAAAGCGCCTGCTGCCGCTTCCACCAGCGACTCAAGGTTTGTGCTTCTTCCTGTCATCGAAGAGATATCAAGCGATTCAAGAAAGACGATTGCCGCTTCGTTGTCATAAGTTAACGGGACAGCAAGGTATCCTCTTCCGCGGCCGATTGCCGCGGCAAAACGCGCTCCTGATACCGAAGCGGCGGTTTCACGCGCGATTGAAAGACCGCGGTCAAGCCGGCTTTGAAATATTCTTCCCGCCTGCGCGTCTTCGATATCCATACTGCGTGAAATATCTATCGCGAAAACAATATCGAGCCCTCTTTTATATTCGTCCGGAATGTAACCTGTTCCCCATCTTGGGCCGGAAAGCGCGATAATTGAAAATGCCAAAAACAGGCGGAATAGTATAATCGAAATTAATAATTTTTTTTCCAGTTCGTCTGTCAACTTGGCTCTTTTTCTTCCGCGAAAAAAATCCATAAAGAACAATGGAATAAAAATTAAGAAACATACAAGAAAAAACGGGTAGTCTAATGTCACAGCATTGCCCCCAGTATATAGCGCCTGATAAATTTCACGGATACAAGAAGCACAACAGCGGTTATTAAAAATTGAAAAGCAATCGATGTAAGCCGGTTTACAATTCTTGATCGCTGTATTGTTATTTCGTTTTCATCAAGCACAGAGAACGCGGCCGCTAATAAATCCGCCGACGGCGCCGAGATAAATGTGCCGCCCCCTACCGCGCTGAGCCGGCGGAGACTTTCGATATCATAACGCGAATCGAAAATTCCTGTGCGGCGTATTTTTGTAAAAGGATCAGTGTAATCAATCGGAACTTCGCCTGCCGTGCCGACGGCGATTACATAAAAAATTATTCCTGTGTCGCGAAGAAAACCCGCGGCGGTTTCCGGGTGTACCGCGCCTGCGTTATTTTCCCCGTCTGTAATAAGAACCGCTATCTTACGTCTTGCTTCTGATTTTTCAAGGTGAAAGGCCGCAACCGAAATCCCCATTCCCAAAGCTGTTCCGTCCCCAAGTTCGCCGATTCGTAATTGTTCCAGTCTTAAATCCATAGCCTGCCTGTCCGATGTCGGCGGAAGAAGAAGGACTGCGTCTTCTCCTACCGCAACAAGACCGATGCTGTCAGAGGGACGTCTGTGCGCGAAGTCGGTAAGCATTTTAATACCTGTGTTAAACCGGTTATTTCCGTCCATATCAATTGCCGCCATGCTTGGGCTGACATCCAGAATAAAAATTATATCCGCGCCGCGGTTAAGAAACACAGTCTCTGTAGTTTTTATTGACGGACCTGCCGCGCTTAAAAAAAGCAAAAACACCCCCGCTGTTTCAAGGACTTTTAACAGATTGACAATTCCGCCGATATGCGAAGTTTTAAACGGAATGCCGCCCGGCGCGCCAAGGGGAATCGTCGCTACAAAGGGATTTTTGAAACGTGAAAAAACAAACGCGGCTGCAGGAATAATAATCAGCGCCGCCGCCGCGAGGAAAGGATTGTCAAAGATGAAACTCACGCGGCGTCTCCTTCCATTTGTTTTTCGTTTTTCTTCGCCTTTTCAAGTATATCAATTTTTTTTAACAGATCTTCTAACAAAGATGATATATCCTTATCGCTGATTTTAATTCCCGAAAATCTGTATTTATCGCATTTATGAAAAAAATCCCCGAATCTGACAGCATGCAGTTCGTTAGACGCAGGCTCCGGCAGTTTTAATGTAACCAGAGTGTTCTGTGTCACAAGAATCGCCAGAGTATCAAATTCGCTTGCTGTCATGGAGCGGCAGTTTTTATTTGTTAATATGGAAAGAAAATTTCTTGTTACATCTGATAATTTATCAAGAATAAATCTTTTTTCTATACCTTTTAAAAAGCCGCGCTGGATTTTTTTTATGGATACGCGTATGCCGGAAAAAAGCCGCAGGCGTTTCCATTTTTCACGGAGCTGCTCAAGAAAGGCGCGACCTTTTAAAATAAACCAGATTGTGCCTGCTATTAGAAAAATAATTCCCGCAAGCGATCCGTACAGCATTTGAGCTGTTCCCGGCATCGCAAGCGCGGGAGCCGCTCCGGAAAGCATGCGATCTGATTTTCCGTCGATTATTGAGTTTACTGTAATTGAAAGCCCGGAAAATATTTCCCCGCCGATTTCTATTGAAGGCAGCGCGATTTCTCCGGGAATAAAAGCGGTAAATTCTATTATCAGTCTGTTTCCCGCGGTACGCCGCTCAAGTATGATTTTATAAAAGTCGATATTTTCATGCGAAGGAAAATTATTTTCATCTGAAAGGTCGCTATACTTTGTAAGAACGATGTCTTCGCTGTTAAATTCCGATGCCGGCAGAGGTAAAACCAGTGTTGCCGGATCGCCGATATAAATCTGACGCGGGATAAGGTACGCACCGAAAGTCTGTAGAACCTGCGGTTCGAGGCCGGCTTGCTGTTCCTCAGATTCTTGCGTAAACGCGCAGTTTATTATCAATATAAATATAATGGAAGATATTATTCTCTTTTTCATTTCTTTTTCCGGTGCTGGCTTGTGCCGTGACGGCCAAAGAATCTTATTAGCGAAGAAGGCGCGTCCTCTTCTGTGGTTAACTCAAGATATGAAGCGCCGCATTTTTTACACAGGGATTCCCAATGCGTTGATCTTTGTTCGTGCCATTCCGCCCAGCTCTCTTTGAATGAATCAATACCTGCCGGAGCTTCAATTTTCATTCCGGTTTCCGGGTCTTCAAGTGTTATAAGCCCGGAATAGGGAAGATTCTTCGGGCTGCTGATTCTAAGCGCGATTACATCATGCTTGCGGCAGATGTTTACCATTTCCTGTTCCCAGTTTATGCTGTAAAAATCGGAAATTATAATGACAAGCGATCGTTTTTTTAACAGGCGCTGCGCTCCTGTTAACGCTGAAGCGATATCGCTTCCGTAGTTGGATTTTCGCTGTGTAACGTTGTTCTGATACTGAAGCGCCGCCATTACAAGTGCCATCAGCGACTTTCTTCCTTTTCGCGGATTAAATACTTTTTCCACGTCCCTGTCAAAAAAAAGCGAGCCTACCTGCTGGCCTGTATGCTCCGCGGAAAACGCAATCATTGCGGCGGATATCAGCGCCTGTTCGTAAGGGCTTAAACCCATGTGCGCGATATGAGTCCTGTGCATCGAAGGCGAGACGTCAAGCAATATCAATATTGTCAGTTCACGCTCTTCCCTGTACATTTTTACAAAAGGGTTTCCAAAACGTGCGCTTGCGTTCCAGTCTATCGATCTGATATCGTCGCCCGGTTCATAATGACGGGCTTCATCGAATTCCATTCCCTGCCCTTTAAAAATTG
>Ga0209755_10002969_pt1 | contig 22012 bp, 20 predicted proteins | sample TergutCo191P1_FD_187301 | JGI IMG/M metagenome (GOLD analysis project Ga0209755, IMG submission 187301) | Cornitermes sp. P1 segment gut microbial communities from Petit-Saut dam, French Guiana - Co191P1 (SPAdes) (version 2) | ecosystem: Host-associated > Arthropoda: Insects > Digestive system... | reverse complement strand
GGCGGCGGGGTGTATAGTCGTGGCAGCTTTACGATGACTGGCGGCAAAATTTCTGGCAATACAGCATCCAATTCCGGCGGCGGGGTGTATAGTCATGGCAGCTTTACGATGACTGGTGGTGAAATTTCTGGCAATAATATCACTGGCGATTCCACTGCTACTGGCGGTGGCGGCGGGGTGTACGTGGAAAGAGGTACTTTTACGATGAAAGACGGCAAAATCTTTGGTAATACAGTAACCAACCAGAACAGCTGGATGCCCTTTGATGGCGGCGGGGTGTACTTTAATGGCGTTAATGGCGAGACTTTTATTATGGAAGGAGGTGAAATCTCTGGTAATACAGCATCCAATTCCGGCGGCGGGGTGTTGATGTTACATGGCAGCTTTACGATGACTGGCGGCAAAATTTCTGGCAATACAGCATCCAATTCCGGCGGCGGGGTGTATAGTCATGGCAGCTTTACGATGACTGGTGGTGAAATTTCTGGCAATAATATCACTGGCGATTCCACTGCTACTGGCGGTGGCGGTGGGGTGTACGTGTACGGCGGTACTTTTACGATGAAAGACGGCAAAATCTTTGGTAATACAGTAACCAATTCCGGCGGCGGGGTGTATGTGTACGGCAGGGTGTACAATAGAGGCTCTTTTATTATGGAAGGAGGCGAAATCTCAAGCAATACAACTAACTTTGACGGCGGTGGGGTGTATATGTTAAATAGCACTTTTACGATGACTGGCGGTGAAATCTCTGGTAATACAGCATCCAATTCCGGCGGCGGGGTGTATGTGTACGGCGGTGCCAGTGATACTTTTATGACGATGACTGGCGGCAAAATTTCTGGCAATACAGCATCTAATTCCGGCGGCGGGGTGTATGTGTACGGCATTGGTACTTTTACCAAAACTGGCGGAACTATTTATGGCTACGATGGAGGTAACTATAGCAATATTGCAACCGAAGGCATAAGCAACAATGATAAAGGTCATGCGGTGTACTATGCTACCAGGCACAAAGAGACTACTGCTGGGTTGAATATTAATTTGGATTCAACCATAGATGGTGTGGCAGGAGGTTGGGAATAGTAACTTGAAAACGGAGTGAGAATATAGTTATAACCATTTCTCTACCTTTTTCGCAATAAACTCGATTATGAAAAGACTACTACTCACCTTGCTAATAACCATTCTTATGAGTTATGCCAATGAACATCAGAATATGGCCATTGATAGTATTAAAGCAGATATTGTTGATCTTAGAATGGCAGTAGATTCTTTAAATGCTAAGTTTGCTTCGGATAAATTTGTTGCATTTGGGGAGTTAGAAAAATCGCGAGAGTTTTACAGTTCGTCTTTTTCAGACCTTTTGACTACTGTTGGGATAGCTATTGCTTTTTTAGGCATCATTATGACTATTTTCATATATATACTTTTAGAAAAATTTTCTTTAAGAGAAATAGATAAATTAAAAACGAAAGTAAAAGAAGAATTTTCAATAATTAAAAATAAATCTGAGAAATTATCTGCTGATCAAGGTGGAAAACATTATGACGAAGCAATAAAATATCTTGACAAAAAAGAATTTTCCAAACACTTTTTTCATATGTACTATGTTTTTCAATCTTTACGAATAAGAATTGATTTGCTAGAATATGATTCTAAAAAATTTTTAAGCGATCTGAAAAAATATTGCGAATTCAAAAAAGAATATAAAGATTGCAAAAAAGATATAAAAGAAATAGTATGTAGCAATAATGATAAAAATGAATTTAGTGGATTTGTTAAATATTTGTTGGACTTTATGGGGCATTGTGAAGATTGTGGAAAGTTCGAATATATTGGAATAGTAAAGGATATGTACAATGAATTTTGTAACCAGTTTGACTATGATAAAATAAAAAAAAGACTTGAAAAGTATTTAAAAAAAGAAGATCCTAAAAATGCAGATAAAATTTTAAGGCTGGCAGAAAAATATAGGGGAATTCAAGTCAAACAGTCATGGGTAAATCGCGCCAAACAGTTATGGCGAAATCTTTGATTTCATTTAGTTTGAATAATTTTTCATTTTTCTAAATTACAAATTATGAGAAATTCATATATAAATCTGAAGCGACTAGAGTTTATAATAACTTTTTGTTATGCAGCAAAGAGGGAATATCACTCTATTTATTTAGACAGCACTAATATGTATCACTTCGACATTTGGAGAGTATATTATGTGTAGTTTCCATAAATGTGAAGTAGGAAAAGTATGTAACAGCTTCTATGGGAAGCTTATGTGCGAAGTTATGTTAAAATACAATTTTGTCAACATTAAATATCCAACTAGATTAAATGCCGATCTGCTTGATTTATCTAAATTTGTACCAAATGAAAAACATATATACCCAGCTGGAGAAATATTAGTTTCAATAAATAAATTTATAAATGTTACTACAAAATATCTTGGAAATAATAGCGGTATTCTAAGCACAAGTAAATCAACTAAACGAAAGGCTATTGTCAACCATGCATATAAACTTATGTGTATAGCACTTAATATTTCTCCTTCACTTCACATTGATGTAAATGATGACGATGTATTAAGGCATTGTGGATTTGGTTCAACTGGAGCAACTATTGGTGCGGTCTGCAGCTCTATTAACGAACTGTATGGAAATCCAATGAATGGTCTTGACATAATTAAATACATTATGGGTAACTATGGCGAAGAAATCAATGATAATGACATAGAAAACTTAAGACAGGTTCATTCAATTGGTGGTAGCGTTACAACAGGGATAGCAAAAGGAGGAATCATTGTCATTGCCGAGATGGGTGTGCCCATCGGAGCAACAAATTATAATGGGCAGGCCATTATAGGTATTCCAAATGATTACTTATCTGGCAAATTCAAAGAAACGCCAAAAATAGAAATAGAAAATTTTGACAGTCATAACATTGAGCCGGGCTCTGAGCTTAAAAAAAGTTATGCGATATCGTATGATCTAGTTCACAAAGTATTGCCACGACTTGTTTATGGAGATATATCATCTTTAAGTAAGATGGTTTTCGAGTTGCGTTTTACAAGTGGCAGAATTAAAAAATGTTCTTTTATTTTTCCTCGCGTCAACGAAATTGCCGCCAATATAAAGCATTTGTATGAAAACGGCAAATGTGATATGTTATCAATGTCGGCTATAGGTCCGACTTTCTTTGCGCTAGTCAGCAACGAAAATGACAAAAAAGAATGCATTAAGCAATTCGAGGAACAAAATATGACGGTTATAACTACAGCTGTATGTAATGAAACTTACTCTGTTGAGAAAGATTAGATTACACCGCCACAATCGAAATTAATAATCCTGCTAATCCCATAAATTCTGGCCAATTCTGTTCAAAACTGTCAACAAATGTTTGCAAAATGAACGCAAAACAACAAAAATGAGCCCAAGCCCTTGATTTTGCCTAAATAATATTTTCTCACTGGTGGCCAATGAAAGTTTAAACAAGAGCTTACGGTTGCCCACAAATATCGTTGCCCAAGGACACACAGGCAGGTGCGTCCTACGAACTTCTCAAAATATCCTTAATTTGCTTGTAATCGTAGCCTTGCGCCATAAGGTCAAGAACTTTGGCTTCGCCAATGGCAATGCCTTCTGCCCTGCCTTCTGCCCTTCCGTCATTCATGGCGGTCATCTTGATCGCATACTGGTCACGCTCGTTTCTCATTTCTGCCTCATAAGCCAATCTCTCTTCTAATGTAAAATTAGAAATCCGAGCGATGTCAAAGATCTTGTCAAACACCTCCTCCCCAAACCGCTCAGGCTTGCATTTCAATTTATGGGCGTGGCAAAGCGAGAAGAGAAGCTTGTCCTGAAGGGTGACGCATTCTTCCAATGCCTTTGCGAACCTGGTGAGCCTAACAAATACCATTCCCATGTAATCGTACCTTATTTCGGGGTGCGCATCGTTGGAAAGGGAAATATACTGGACCAGGTCATCGTTCTTGAAATCAAGGTCAAAGTTCATGAAGCTGATGGAATATACAGGCGAGAAGTCGAAATCCCACTCTCCCTTCTTGCCGCTGTTGGCTATTGCCATGCAGGCATAGTAAATAACCCTCTTGATGAAATAAGCCTGCTTGCCAACCTGCACTTCCACCAAGAACTGCTTACCATCGCTGTCCTTGCAGTAGATGTCAAAGATGCTGTCTCTGTTTTCCGCTGTCTGGCCAGCCACGTATTTTCTATATTCCCTAACATGGATACCTTTGATATATTTTTCCCTATTTTCATACTCGTGCTGATGGCTGTGGCTGTTCCTTTTGGGATGATGTTTGCCAATTGGGTGCTTTCACCCCAGACTCAGATTAAAAATGCGATTAAAACTGATGCCTACGAATGTGGGCTTTCAAATGTGATTGGAACTGCCTCGGAAAGGTTCCCAATAAAATATTATATTGTGGCTATGCTCTTTTTGGTCTTTGATCTGGAAGTAGCTTTCCTTTACCCGCTGGCTATTGAATTTATGAATGGTGGCTGGGAATTGTTTGCCATTTTGATGGTGTTCCTGCTGGTGCTGGAAGTTGGCTATCTATACATCGTGCGCAAAGGCGTTTTGGACTGGTCAAAAATCAGCGATAGAATGGAATAGCCTATAGCTACAGCTCCTAAACTTATAATCTCAACATGCATCTCGCCTGCAGTCGCACCCATTTGCTGAATTGAAATCCACGCCGGAATTGCGTGCTCACATGGCACCCAAAATAATGCGTAGTGCAAATATTCCGGTATAGACGACTTTGGCCAGCTAAATCCCGAAATAAAAAGAAACGGAAGCGAAGCGAATAAAAATATCTGCATCACACTCTCCTTTTGCTTGAAAAACCTGGCGAAGAAAAATCCCATTTCCATGCACGCCGCAAAAAAGACAAGCGCAAAAATCGCTATATCAAAAAGTTTGCCAAACGCATTAAAACCGAAAAACGGGTAAACCACAAGAAGATAAAAACACAGGATAAGTGAGTAATGCAATATATACACAAACCTTCTAACGGCAGCTCCCAAAATGCATATCCCTATAACCATAGTCTGTTGCATAATAACGATCAAAACCGCAGGAACCACGTAATTATCATAACGCATGGAGCCGTTGAACATGGTTTTTGTGCCAACCTGCATGGGCATGCCGTCTGTTTGCGTACGGGCAAGCCTAACCCCTACGCCCATTGTTGTTGCCGCAAGTAGAACCGCTCTTGAAATCTCGCTGTGCACCATAAAATAACTGCCGTTGCTGAATAAGCCTATCGTTGAACTGCGCCCGGCCCGAACTTCTCTTTCAAAACCTGCGGAAATTTCCAAAATGCTGTAAACCTTTTCCGAGGCAAGTGCACGCTTTGCAGAGTTAATATCTTCGTAGGCTAACACTTTCAAATTGCTTGAGGCATCAAAAAATCCTATCAGCTGCCTGCTCATCGCCGTGTTGTCAAAATCCACCACTGCAACCGGAATATCCCTCACCACGCCGTTCAAATAGGGGAGCGGATAATAAAAAGCGTAAAGAATAACGGCAACAGCCAAAACCAAAACGGCATTTCTATCCTTAAAAAACAGCAACCATGATTTCATCGCTTTGCTCCGATAATAGCCGCAAACCCACACCAAAAAATAGCAAATCCCGCTAATATAATCAATTCGTCTCTGATAAACGGCAAAGCTATACTCCCCATTCTCAGAGCGTTTTGAACTTTCAAAAAATGTGTTAGAGGCAAAAGCCATGCGAAAATTTGCGCAGCAAAAGGCATGGCAAAAATCGGGAACGCCAAGCCGGAAAACGCAAATGCCGGGCCGCCGATCAAACCACCTGCAGAAGTGGCTATGCGCATTGACCTGGTGATTGCAAATACTGTTGCGCAAAAACCAAAGCACGCAGCCAACATTAAAAAAGAAGCTAAAACCAAAAGCGCCCATTGCCACAGCGCAAAGGATATGTATGTCCATGAATGGAAAATATATGTGTAAATTATATGCTGCAAAAAAGTTATTAAAAATGCGGCAGTACTATTTATTTTTGTCCAGCCATTGCCCAAAACATAAGCCGCTATTATCATCGCCGCCAAGTGAAAAGTCGCAGCTACTATACCAATGCCTAAATATGCTCTGTAATCCAAAGAAGCGTTGTTTATAACATGAGACTCAACTTTAATAGGAATAGGCAATGCGTAAGACATTATTATGTTTTGAACCGAAAGTTCCACCATATTGTATGCGATAAGAGATTGACCGTTCAGGTAAAGCCCTATAATCGGCTTTTCGTTGCGCACAACACTTTTCTCCAAATCTCTGGGCAAATGCACAACACCCAAAACTTTTTGGCTTTTCAATGCGCTTTCACACTCAGCTTCCTGTGCGCAGACTTTTGCTACTTTCAGGCCCGGAGAATTTTGAAATGCGAAAAGAAGTTCCCTTGCGAGCTGAGAATCTTCTTGAATAATAACGCCTATCGGTAATTTATTCGGGAGCCTGTCAGAAAATATGAGGGCTGTGAAAACCATCACCGCCCCCGGTAAAATAAACAACAACATCCATGTTAAAGGACGCTTTACTTTCCCGACAAAACCCAATCCACTCGTCCCCAAGGATCAGTTTGAGCACGTCCTCGCAAATAAAAAATTTCACCCATGGAACTTTTGATCAACTGCCTTTCCACAAAACCATCCGCATTTGCCAGGATGCTGAACTTTTCCTGAGCTTTTATCTCAAATTTCAGGGCAGCTATCTCCTCGTCTTTCCATATTATCGTAAGGTCTTTAGGGAATTTTTTAGGATTATACGCTTCTGCTCCTTCTAAAATTTGCATCGGTAGCACAAGCTTTCCTTTGGAAATGGCATAACCGAAAATTTCTCCTTTTGGGCTCATGTTTATGCGACCCGCAATTCTGTCTTTATTAGAACCGGTGAAAAGTAGAGATCTGGCAACCATATTCGTAGCAGCGTCTGTTAGCCATGAATGATCCATGTATCCGTAGCCTTTTACCGAGATAGTATCATTGTTCAGGCCAATGCGCCCTTCAACACGTCCGTAAGGTATGTGAACATAAAGCCCGTATTTTTGCCCGCTTACATTAAAGGTGCTTTCACTGGGAATTTGCGTTGGATCTGCGCTTGTGAATTTTAAATCCAAAAAGAATTTACCGTTTTTATCTGCTGTAAAAAGAACTCGGTGACCTTTGCCCGGCAAATTTTCCATCAAGTATTCGTCTTTAATGTTTATAGTATTTTTGCCTTTCTCTTCCTTGAATCTTTCCGTTGGGTATTGCCGTCCCACGCTTGCGCTCTTTCCGTTCAAATTCCATACAGAAAGCTGCGTTCCGATTTTTTGCCCGCTGCCCGGAACATTCATCCAGGTATAGCTGACATAAACTTTTGCTCCATTGTCCAGAACAAAAATATAATCCCATGATTCGCTGTAATTTTTAGCTCCACCTTGCGGATGCCTAAAGAAATCGTTTGCAAAAGCAAAAGTAGCCAGAAGTAATATTAAAAATAAATGCATAGGGATAATGTAGAAATTTCTACTTTTAAGATATGTTCAGAATTTATATGATTTTTGCGGTTTTTGTGCTGACTTCCTGCAAAGAAGAGAATGCAGAAAAAGGCGTTATGGAAAAGGCAGTTGATTCTTATGGCGTTGCAATAGAAAAAGCCAAGGAAACCGAAGCCGTTTTGCAAAAAAAAGCCGATTCGATTATTCGCTACACCGATTCGCTGGGAATTCCTCGCTAACAGATAATAGTGCCGCTATTGGCATTGCCTGCAATTTGGTTTTTGAAAATTTCTGCGCCTTCCCATCCCACTATGTGTATGGATTTCAAGCCTCGCTCTATGGATTCCAAGGCTCCTTGGACTTTGGGTATCATTCCGCCGGAGATAACTCCGCTTTGAATTAAATTGTTTGCAAGCTCTTTATTCAAGCTGGGAATTACCTTTTTATTTTCATCTAAAACACCGCTGATGTCGCTTATCAGAACAAAGCAATCTGCTTTCAAGGCAATCGCTATTTCAGAGGCTGCGGTATCTGCATTTACATTCCAGGCGTTTCCGTTTCCGTAAGACACGGGAGAAATAACAGGAGTTATGTTTGCGCAAAACAATGCTTCTAGAATTTGCGTGTTCACCCTGGCTATGTCACCTACCGCTCCCAAATCTCCCTTGCCCTGCATGGGCTTGGCTTCCAGCAACTTTGCATCCACTCCGGATATTCCGGCAACGGTTGCGTTGTTTGCGAGCAGCATTCGGACTAGTTTTTTATTGACCCTGCCGCTGAGGGTCATTTCCACCATATCCATTGTGGCAGGGGTTGTGACCCTTAGCCCGTTTATGAATTTAGGCTCTTCGTTAAGCAGTGCCAAATTCGCATTTATGTCTTTGCCGCCGCCATGAACAATGGCCATGCGAAAATCTTTTGATATTTCGGCTGCGGCAACCGCAAAATCCAGCAACTTAGCGTCATCAACAGCCAGCGACCCGCCAATTTTAACTACAATGGTTTTCATAATGGGGAATTTAGAAACTCATTGAAAACCCAACTCCGGCTAACAGCACAGAGAGCGTTATTAAACCTGCGCCAACACCGGTTTTAAAATCTCCGTCTTTTACGGCTTTGTGGTTTTCATTCATTTTTCTTGTGAAATTAGGTCCTTGAACCCAAGGCTGGTCCAGTTCGTTTTTTAATGTTTTGGCTTTTTGATAATCGTCTTGCCCAAGAACGCAGAGTATAATGCCCATAGCAAGCGGGCCAACGCTGCCACCTAAAAGTCCAAGACCTATGTTTCTTTTGGATCGGTTTTTTACAAACAGATCCTGTTCATAGATTTTTTGCGGATCTGAAATTGGTGTGAGTTCCACAAAGTGAGTTTGCTTTTCCATAGCATCTATTTTTACGGTTATTATAGTGTCGTTGTAGCCTCTATGAAACAGCCTGATTTGCGTTTCTCCGGGCAAGCTCTGTATATTGTAAGGGGTTTTGCCTATTGGCCTTGAATTTACGCTAAGCATTTCCGTGGTAAAAACCAGAGCTTTGCCGGGATTTGTGCGAACTTCCGTTCCTGCGTAAGAGCGTTTTAATTCCAAAAAAATTCTTGCGGTGTCGCCGCCGAGTTTTATTGTTCTTTTTTCTGCCCACAGATTGTCGCCTGAGCTCCAATATGCGGCTATTTGCGCAGTGGAGCCGCTGTCTGAAAATATGCACGGTGACAGGCAGATGGCATTTCCGTTGAGCATAACAACTGCGTGTTCCGGGTTAGTTTCAACGCTTATATGTGAGTTTCTATTTCCCGTATATTCGATATCTGCATTTTTTCCTGTTATTCCTGATAGCAGTTTCAATATAATCCCGCTTTTTAGCACTTCATCCCATGCAAGCGGCACAATTCTCTGAATTTCCGTTTGCGGGCTTGAGTTCCCTGCGAGCCAGTCTATGCGAAGCCTTATATTGATGGAATCTTTGCCTTCTGCCCGTAAGCGTCCTCTGAATATTCCTCCTGCTCCTGCTGCTCTTGCCGCAGAGATTACGCATTCTATGTTTTCGCACTCTGCAAAATGCCCTTGTTCCACTTTTACCGGTTCAAAAGCAGCTTCTTTTAAGAGTTGCATAACGGAGTTTTCCCATAGAGCCGAAATATTGCTATCGACATCGGATTCCAGCGGCAACATCATCAGTGGAGCTGCGCTTGCTGTGCCGCTGAAGAGAGCCAAAAGCAGGAACATTATGGGCATAGCTGGTTCCCGCTGATCGTTTCGCTTTGGATTTTAAAGCTGTTTTCTGCGATTACGTTAACGCTCCAGCCATCACTGGGTATAATAAGATTGGGTATATCCGGTCGCCAAGAATTTGTCGTTAAATAATCCCTTTTTATAGGGCTTGGATAATTATCGTCTGTGTATGAGAAATGGTAAGTCAAATCATCGTTGTCTTTTTCAGAGCATTCCCATTTAAAAGTGTTTGAGTAAAAGTCATAACAGATGTTGTTGCATTCGGGTTTATGCGCAACGGTTATGGTAACTTGCTGGGAGGATAGGGTGTCGTATAAATTGTCAACTAAGTGAAATGTAGCGTTATAGACTCCGCTTTTGCTAAATGCGGTGTCAATGTACCAGCGTTCAAATTTCTGGGAATTCAGATACCAGTAGACTCTTTTCGCATATTCTCTTGAAGGGTTTATATCTACTCTGAATTTTACAGAATCTCCTACTGTAACCGTATCGGAGGCTATTAAGAGATCTATGGTGATAGGCTCGGTTCCTTTATTGTAAGTTAAGCCGTCTGAGCAGGCGGCGAGAAAAAGGAATGGCAATATTATGAAATACATTGTTATAAATGTAGAAAATGTAAACATTTGTTTGCAAAATGCATTGAAATGTAAACACTTGTTTGCAAAATAAGGCAAAAACGGCAATAATAATATATAATTCATGGATGTAAATCTTAAAAAGGAGTTTTTATGAACATATCCGAGCTTTGGCTTGAAAATGCGGATTTTGTCCTTAGAGTGGTGCAGCGCTATGTGAGTAGCCTGTCGGTGGCAGAAGATATTCGCCAGGAAGTTTTTTTAAAGATACTCAACAGCGGGGAATCGTTTCTTGAGCAATCTTCCTTAAAAACATGGCTCTATTCCATAACTTATCATTGCTGCATTGATTATTTCCGAGAAGAAAAAAGGCAGCAACAGATATTGGATGAGTATTTGATTACGGAGCCTATGGTTATGAATGATAGCCAATCTCCGGTATGGTCGGTAAATGACATTGCCGAAATGCCGTGCCCGCTTTCGCAATTGTTCGTAGAGCTTTTCTTTGGAGAGGGCTGGAGCAAAGAAGAAATAGCGCAGGTTTTTGGTTATAAAATTAAATATGTATGCAAAAAGATACAAATTGGCCTGCGGCAATTGGAAAATGTGTTGTAATCATGGTTCGGGAATTTTTCTAAATTCCCACTTTAAATGGACAAAATTATTTTCTTGCTGTTTGTTTTGGCCCTCTCAGCTTTCGCCCAGAAGATTTCGGTTGCGGTGCTGCCTTCTGAAAGCATGGATGCCTCACTCAGCAACACGGAAGAAAATGCCATTACGAATAAGATGCGAGAAGCAGCGTTGAATGTTTTGCCGTCTGCAATGTTTACTTTGCTGAACCAGGATGCTGTTGTTAAGCGTTTGGGTGGCGCAGAGAATTATATAAAGGAGTGCAGAGAGAGTTCCTGCATTGTGGACCTTGGCAAGAAAGCGCAGGTAGATTATGTTGCAAAGGCCGTTGTTAGCAAGATGGGCGGCAAATTTATGCTCAATGTAGAGTTGTACAATGTAAGCACTTCGGGTTTGGTTGGCGTGTACAATGGTGAGGCGGACAATGCTTACGGTTTGCTTGGCTTGATAGGCAAGAATGTTCCAGATGCAGTATTCAGGAAAATCCCCGGCGCATCCAGAGCTGGAGTTGAAGCTCCTTCTATTGCCAGAGGCATAAGCGGTGTGCAGAGTGGTAGCAGCAGTGGTTTTGAAGTGGACTTCGGCATTTTGCATATAAAGCCTGCTTATTTTGATGATGGTGGCAAGAATGAAAATTGGATTGCAAGCATAGACGGCAGAATAGCCTCTTCTATGGAAAATATATTGTCTCCCAAGAAATACAGCGTTAAACTTAGCCACAGGTGTTATGAAGACATAAGCTTTGATGTTGTTATAAGCAAAGGAAGTCGCGAGGTTTTCGATATGTCAAAGCATATAAGCTCTAAGCAAGGTGGCTTGGCATTAAGCGCAGAGAAAGACGGCCAGCCGGCGAGTGAGCCAGTTTTTGTGGACGGCAAGCAGATAGGCGAAACTCCATTCAGCGGCACTGTGGCTGTTTGCTCTGAGATTGAGATAGGCAGCAGCCGTGAGAAGATTGCGGTTAAGCTTGAGAACAGACAAACAGTGCGGCATACGCACAAGATTGTGGGTAGCGGCGTGTTGACTGATGCAAGGGATGGAAAGAAGTACAAAACGGTCAAGATAGGCAGTCAGACTTGGATGGCGGAGAATTTGAATTACAATGCGAGTGGCAGCAAGTGCTACGCTAACAAAACGGATAATTGCGCCAAGTATGGCCGTTTGTACAATTGGCAGATGGCAAGGCCAGTTTGCCCCAAAGGCTGGCACTTGCCCAGCAAAGCGGAATGGGAAAAATTAACTTCGGCAGTTGGTGGAGAAAAAACGGAAGGTCTAAAGCTGAAGGCTAAAAGTGGCTGGAATAGTCATCAAGGCAAATATGGCAATGGTACAGACGATTTCGGTTTTTCGGCCCTGCCGGGCGGTCTCGGCTATTCTGATGGTAGGTTCCGCAATGTCGGCGACTACGGCTACTGGTGGAGTAGCAGTGAGAGCTATAGCTTCAGCGCCTACTTCCGGTATATGTACTACTACGACGAGTACGCCATCTGGAACTACTACGATAAGTCGTTCTTATTTTCCGTTAGGTGCGTACAAGACTGAAGAACTGTGAGCGTTTGTGCATGGCAATCTGTGAATTTTTCTAAATTCATTCCCATGCCTAAAGAAAAAGAAGAAGAAGAGGAAATTGACCTGCTGGAACTGGTGCTTTCCATAGTGAAACGAACCTTGAAGCATAAGGTTTTGGCGGTTTTTATATTTATCGTGATTTTGGGGCTTACTTTTGCCGCCGCAATCATGGCTGTGCCATTCTATAAAACAGAGGCAAAAATCATTTACCAGACTTCCGGCGCATCGCAAAGCAATTTAAGCGCACTTGCCGCCCTCGCCGGAGTATCAACCTCAAAAAGCGATGACCCATCAGCTTACTTGGCAGATATAATACTGTCTAACTATATGCTGCAATCGATTTTGGATGAAAAATGGAGGGTTTCCAAAGCCCTGCCGGATACCATAACCCCGATTAGCCTGCAAACCCTGTGGAAAGTAAAACCGGACACAACCAAGGACGATTGGCAAATAAAACTGGAATACGGCTTGCTCGGTTCCCTTAAAGCCGACAAATACATAGTTTTTGCTCAGGACAAAAAAAGCGGAGTAATAACGCTCACAACGGAATTCCAAGACCCCCAGGTTTCTTATGATGTAAATAACTTCGTGTTCAAGCAGTTGAACGATATTCTGCTGAACAGAATGCACTTTAAGGCATCTGAAAACCGAAAATTTACCGAGGAAAGACTTAAAGAGGTAAAGCAAAGCCTAAAGGAATCAGAAGAATCTCTCCGTGCATTCAGGCAAAGAAACAGGCTTCGCATTGACCCTACAGAGCAACTGGAAGACTCAAGACTGCAAAGAGAAGTTCTTACGAACCAGGAAATTATGATCCAATTGCAAAAACAGCATGAGCTTGCGAAAATAGAAGAAGCGCGCGATATGCCTGTTTTGGATATTATAGATGCGCCTATGAAGCCTATTTACAAATCCAAGCCCAAGAAAAAGATGATGGTTATGGTCGGTGGCATGGCGGCGGTGTTTTTTGCGATTCTATTCGCTACTCTATATGATTTGTTTTTAGAGAAAAGATCCGGTTGGAGAAAGTATGTCTCATAGCGAGCTGTGGGTTGGCGTTGATGTTGGTTCCACTACTGTTAAAATCGCCGTTGTAAATTCGGAAACGAGGGAGTTGTTGCATAGCCGCTATCAAAGGCATAACGCAATGCAGTCAAAAACCGTTTGTGAGTTGCTGAACGAGGCTCACGGCATATTTGAAGGTAAAACATTCGCTGTTTCCTTTTGCGGCTCAGGCGGGCAGCCTTTTGCTGAGAAGTCCGGTTCGTTTTTTGTTCAGGAAGTTGTTGCCAATGCGCTGGCGGTGCGGGAGATGTACCCGGAAACCCGTGTTGCAATCGAGCTTGGCGGGCAAGATGCCAAGGTGATATTTTTTGAAAAAGACAAGACCACAGGCAAACTCCTTGCTGGCGACATGCGAATGAACGGCGTTTGCGCCGGTGGAACGGGCGCATTTATAGACCAGGTTGCAGAGCTTTTGCGCATAAAAACAGAGGATTTTGAGAGCTACGCCTCAAGGGGCGAAAAGATATATGAGATCTCCGGAAGATGCGGAGTTTTTGCCAAAACCGATATTCAACCGCTTTTGAACCAGGGCGTTGCCAAAGAAGACATTGCGCTTTCCAGTTTCCATGCTATTGCAAAGCAGACTATAGGCGGTTTGGCTCAGGGAATGGAAATAAAGCCGCCTGTGCTTTTTGAGGGCGGTCCATTGACTTTTAACCCTTCGCTTGTGGGGGTATTTCAGCAACGTTTGGGAATCTTGAGTTCGCAGGTGCTGGTACCAAAACATTCGGAGGTTTTGGTCGCATGGGGTGCGGCGCTTTCTGCCGGTGCAATGTATAAAGACAAAAAATGCGGATATAACAGGGAAAAGAGCATTTATGCCCTTGAGCACTTTTTAGAGAGAAAGGAAAGGCCCGGAGAAGAAGAGGCTCCGCCGTTTTTTGCCGATGAAAACGAAAAAAGCGAGTTTATCAACAAACATCCGCTTTTTGCCGGCAATTATCCTCAGCCGGAAAGAGGCTCCGTTGTAAAAGCGTATTTGGGGATAGATGCTGGCAGCACAACCACAAAGTTCGTGTTGCTGAACGAAGACGAAGAAGTTATAGACAGCTTTTATTCCGGCAATCAGGGAGATCCTCTTGTTGTGCTGAAGAGCGCATTGATACAGCTTAACGAACGTTACAAAGAGGCCGGAGCAAAGCTTGAAATTTTGGGTGTTGGAACAACCGGCTATGGGGAGCTTTTGTTTTACCGTGCTCTCAGGGCCGATTATCATACTGTGGAAACGGTTGCTCATGCGAGGGCGGCAAAAAAGGTATGCCCGGATGTGAGCTTTATTTTAGACATAGGTGGCCAGGATATGAAGGCTATTTCGGTGGCAGGTGGGGTAGTCACAGGCATTATTCTGAATGAAGCCTGTTCAAGCGGTTGCGGTTCGTTTATAGAGACCTATGCCCGCAGCCTCGGCATTAAAATGGAACAGATAGCGGAAATGGCGTTTCGTTCAAAAAATCCTTCAAAGCTGGGCAGCCGTTGCACGGTATTTATGAACAGTTCCATTATAACGGAGCAAAGAGACGGAAAAAAGCCAGAAGATATAATAGCGGGAATTTGCCGCTCTATTATAGATAATGTATTTACAAAGGTTATCCGTTTGCGAAATTTGGATTCTTTGGGCAAAAAAGTGGTGGTACAGGGCGGTACATTCAAAAATGACGCTGTTTTGCGCGCTTTTGAGCAACATACAGGCTTAATGCCTATTCGTCCGGAGCGTCCCGGCGAGATGGGTGCCATAGGAATTGCGCTTTTGACTAAAGAGTATATGAATAAAAATTAATTCTGGCACGATTTTTGCATTTCTATCCGGTATGGATATTAGGGCAAAAGATTTGATTGGCGTAGGCGTGGCTTCATTGCTGCTTTTTCCTATAGTTTTCTTTGCCGTTTTGCTGGCAACAGGAACTGCAAAACTGGAAGTTGGCGGCATGGACGAGGCAACCAAAAGGAAAATAGCGGGTTATTTAGAAAGAACTACCCCCGAGCAGCAGGCTCAGGATAATGAGCAGAGCAGGCTTTTTGAGGCAAATCGTGAGTTAGAGGCCAGATTAGAGGAAGAAAAGAAGCTTCTTCAGGAAGAAGCGGCCCGTTTGGAGCTTTTGAAACTGGAAGTCAGCCAGAATTTGGCGCAAATCAACCTCAATAGAGAGGCAATAGATAAAAAAGTAGGGGAGTCGCAGGTTCTTTCTGACCAGAAGGTTGAAGAGCTTGCACAGATATTTGCGGGTATGAAGCCGCTTGAGGCTGCTCCCATTTTGATGAATTTGGATGATTTGTCCATTGCACGTATAATAAAAAGAGTTCCCGATACTCGGGTACAAGGCAAGCTTTTGGCTGCAATAGGAGCTTTAAACACTAAAAAAGCATCTGCCGTAACAAAAATTTTGGGCTGGAAGGAGAGGGGATTATGAACAGCGAAGTATCAATATTGCCGGGACCGGTGGCTGCCGAACTTTCGGGTGGTGGTTCTTTTTTTGGTTCTTGCCAGATAGCATCAAGCAATTTTGGCGCTTTTTTAGCCGAGGCTGAGACCGAGATTGGTGAGACTAACACGGGAATAGCAGATGCCGCACATGAAAACAATGTAGGTTTGGTGGAGCTTTTCCTGAAAACTATCTTTAAAACGGATGATGAGACGGCAGAGGAAAAAGGAAACGAAGTGCTGAAGCGTTTGAAGGAAGTGCTGGGCGAAGAGGCCGGCGCAGAAGCTTTTAAAGTGATGCAGGATTTTTTTAATAATAATGAATTGCTCTCCGAATACTTTGGTCCTCAGATGGACCTTTCCAAGTTTCCCGAATTGGCTCAGGTTTTGAAAATATTGAAGGGAGAAGCCCCTGCTGAAGATTTGAAAGCCTTGCTGGAATATTGCGTTAAAGAGATGAAAAAAATGATGAGCGACAAGCCAATTGTTTCGGAATCCAAAGAGCAGCCGGCAGAAACGGAATTTATTATGCAGCCGGAGAAAGCCCAGGAATCTCTTGTTGCTTCAGAAGATTCAATTGAGCAGAAATTGTTTATTATGGCTGAGAAGCTTGAAATTCCGCCGGAAGAACGAGAAAAGTTTTACTGGTTCATTAATGATTTGCTGAAAGACAGTTTGATTGCTCCACAGGATTTGGATGATACTATTGCGGAGTTTGGTGAAGAAGGTACAGAACCCGAGTTTGATTTTTTCTGGGTGACTTTGAAAAACCTTTGGGATAGCGTTAAGAACGGAGATGAACCGAAGAAAGAAGAATTGCTTGCGATGCTCAAGGAAGTTGCCGATATAAAGGAATCCACCAAAGAATTGAAAGATGTTTTGCAGGTGAGCCAGGCAAGCCAGGAAAAGCCGGCTCAACAAATTCAACAGGCTTTGCAGCCTCAGCAAGCAGTTCAACAGACTCAGCCGCTTAGGCAGGTGGTTCAGCGTCCTCAGCAGGCGCAACAGGCACAGCAGCCTGGGCAGGCGCAACAAACCCAGCAAGTTCAACAGCCTGGGCAGGCGCAGCAGCCTGAGCAGCCTCAACAGGCGGCGCAACAACCTCAGCAAGCTCAACAGCCACAGCAGGCACAACAGCCTCAAGGTGTGCAGCAGCCTGAGCAACCTCAGCAGCTTCAACAGGCGCAACAACCTCAACAAGCTCAACAGCCACAGCAGGCGCAGCAGCCTCAAGATGAGCAGCAGCCTCAGCAACTCCAACAAACTCAGCAGCAGCAGGAGCAGCCGCTCCGGCAGGCACAGCAGCCTCAAGAGGCACAGCAGCCTCAGCAAACTCAGCAAACTCATGAGGAGCAGCCGCTTCGACAGGTTCAGCGGCCTCAAGAGGCACAGCAAACACAGCATGTTCAGCCCACTCAGCAGGCTCAACAGGTTCAGCAAGCGCAGCCTGAACAGCAGGCACAACCTGCCCAACAACCGCAACCCGAAGTTCGGGCGGTTTGGGATGGCGGCGGCATGAAGATAGAAGTATTTGACGCAAAAACAGGCGAAAAACTGGAAAGCGTTCCTACAAGTCCGAATATGCAGGAACGTATTCATGAATTGGAGGTTATTCGCCAGGTTGTAGCAAAGGCAAAATTTATCACAACGCCAACAGGCGAACAGAAAATGACACTCCAGCTTCGCCCTGAGCATTTGGGGCAATTGGATTTACGTGTTGTCTTGAACCGTGGAGAAATGCAGATTTTTGCCAAGGTAGAAAGCGCAACTGCGCAACAGGCTTTGGAAAACAATATAGGGCTTTTGCGTGATGGCCTGGAAAAGCAGGGCATACATCTGGATCGCTTGGAAGTTTCAATAGAACAAAGGGAAAAGCAAGACGCATGGTCTTTAGCTCAAGAAAGACGTGAGCAAAAAGGCCACCACAGCAAGCATCACAAGCATGGAAGGGAAACTCGCCTAGCGGTTTCCGTTAATGGCGATGCGAAGGCAGATACCGGAAGGCGGCTTGGTTATAACACAATGGAATATTTAGCATAAGGAGGACATATCATGTCTAGCGTAGAAGGAACATCAAATTCAGGTTTGACAGATTACACAAAGAAGGTCGAACCTCGCAAGGTAACAACAGGCGGTGTTGTAAACGAAGGCGATACCAGAGCTTTTACCACTCCAGGTGGTGAAATGGGCAAAGATCAGTTTTTGAATTTGCTCGTAGCTCAGTTGCGATATCAGGATCCGCTTAAGCCGGCAGAAGACACTCAATTTATCACGCAGCTTGCCCAGTTCTCGCAGCTAGAATTTACGCAGAATTCAACTTCTGCCATATCCACGCTTGCAAGCAATATGCAGGCATTTATGGATATGCAGAATATGCAGGCCCAGAGCATAACAAATGCCAGCGCAACCCCACTTTTGGGCAAAGAAGTTCGCATGATGGAAGCCACTTTCAACTACAGCGGCATGGAAGGCAGAGAATTTAATATATTCTTAGCTGAAGGCTATAAAACAGGAATAGCTGTGATTAAAGACTCGGACGGAAATATTGTTGCGGAGATTGACGTGGGCGTTGATAGCATTAAAGGCGGTGAAACCACGGCAAAATGGAATGGCAAGGATGGAGATAAGACTTGCATGGGTGGTAAATATACGATTGAGATTATGGATGCAACAAACAAAAAAAGTGTTGGCTATGCTTATCAAGACGGTATAGTGTCTGGAGTCAGTTTTCATTCCGGCGGCGCAGCCTTGACAATAGGAGATACGCAATTTGGGCTTGGATATTTGGTAAATGTTAAGGATGTTAAAGATGCTAAAAGCGCTGAAGAACCGGAAGCTTAGTGGTTAGGATTTGGTTTTGGCACGATTTTTGCAAGGAGTATAAGTATGGCTAGGGTAACTTTCTCAACGATGTATGATACGACGATGCGCTACTTGCAGCGCAACGCCAATAATCTAACTAAGCTGCAAGAACAGCTTTCCAGCGAAAAGATGATCAATCGTCCTTCTGATAATCCTATAGGTTTTGCCAATGCTATGAATTACAGGAATATCCTGAGTTCACTGTCTCAGCAGCAGATCAATATGGATGACGGTGAGATTTACATGACCGTTCTGGAGACTACCCATCAGAGCATAAACAATATCTTTGCACGTTGCCAGGAGCTTGCGGTTCAGGCCGCAAACGATACTCAAAACCATCAGAACAGATTGTTCTCGAATATGGAAGTGCGTGAGCTTTTGGAGCAAATGGTTGCAAATGCGCAAACCAAGCATAAAGACAATTATATTTTCAGCGGCAAATGGGCAAACCTGCCTCCTTATGAAATTAAAGGCGGCCAAGCAGAGCTTAGGTTAAATTCCGATAACTCTAACAGGAATATTCCGATAAATCTTGCCTATGATGCTACTGACTCGAATTCTCTCTTGTTTGCGCAGGGAACTGTAACCATTAATATTTTTGATTCGGAGTTTTGGGATGCAAACGCAAATCCTCCCGGAAATCAGCGTGCTCAACGTATTATACCAGGCTCTTTCCGTTTAGATGGGCTTATGGAAAAACCGAACAGATATACGGATCTCGCAGAAGATGATCCGAATTATCTTCCTATAGAACACCCGGATCATTATAACTCGGATTATGAAGTGGATTATGTGAATGGCACAATAACTCTTATAAGTGATGCGGCAAAAGCTCGCTTTTATGATCCCGCCACAGGAGATGCGCTAACAAGAACGAGAATAGATGATGCCGGTAACGCTATTGAGATACTTGATAATATGCCAACCGTTTCTTTTGAGTATATTTACCGCAATTCAATAGATATGAGCGGTGAGATTATCAGGGAAATAGATTCCGGCATAACTGTGAAAATAAATACCAATCCGGATGACCTGTTCGGCAAAAAAGGTTTGGATGATTGGGATGCTTTTAAGGAAATAATAAGCTTGATGCAAGGTCTTTGGCACAATGAGCAGTCGGAGATAAATGCAAGCATAAAAAATCTGAATACAGGCCGTGAAAGAAATTTGGAGCAGCAGGCTATTGAAGGCGCCAGGCTGAACAGATTTGCGTTTGTTTTTGAACGCAATATGGATTTAACCGAAGCAAATACCGATGCGCAGTCCAGAATAGAGGATGTCAATTTATATGAAGTTCTTACAAAACTATCTATGGCAGATACTGTTTATAACATAAGTTTGCAGGCTGCGTCAAGAATTATGCAACGGTCTTTACTGGATTATTTATAACAAGGAGGTTATATGCAAGGCACAGTGTTCAATGTATCTTCAATGATGTTGCAAAACAAGCTTCGCATTCACAATGAAGCTTTAGCGCGCGCAACGGAAAGGCTTTCCACGGGTCATCGCATAAACCATGCGAAAGACGATCCTTTCAGGAATTATGAGGCAGAGAATGCCTTGAGTGAAATTAAAAATGCGGAAAAGGCCAAGCAAAACTCCGCCGATGGCGCAGCTCTTTTGCAGGTTGCCGAGGGAACTTGCAATGAGCTGGAAAGCATTTTGCAACGTGTTAGAGAGCTTGCCGTTCAAGCTGCCAACGATACTGTGACAAGCACGGAGCGTTATTATTTGAATGAAGAAGTTGGCGCTCTTTTGGATGAGATAGACCGCATAACAGCCGTAACTACATTCAACTCAAAAACTGTTTTTGGCAATGAAGGAGATTCATTTTCCAAATCCGATGTTGGCACAGAAGGCGGCAGAGAGCTTAAGGATTGGGCAAAGAATCCGTATCTGAGAGCCGATGGAATAAGAGCCGGAATTTTGCATGTTGGTCCCGATGCCAATCCCGGCGATTATCACGATACAAATAAGGTTAGAGTTTCAATTCCGGAACTTTCTTCAAGAACTCTTTTTGGGCCTGATGAACCTGATGGCCGCAGAGCTATTGATCTCTCCGATAATGCAGGAGCCACCAGTGCCATAGATAAGCTGGATTCTGCGATAGATTCTTTGGGTAGTGTTCGTTCTTATATGGGTTCTTTGGTGAACAGGATGGACAGGCAAGTTGATGATATAGAGGCTCGCAACATAAACAGGAATGATCATGTGAGCAAGATCAAGGATACTGACTTTGCAAAGGAGTCCACAGAGTTTATGAGTGAGCAAATTAAGCAGCAAGCGGCGACTTCAATTCTTGCTCAATGCAATGCAAATGTTAACAAGGTTTTGGAGATATTAGGCCGTTAAAAGCTTAGTTGCCATTTCACCGAATATTCTTGCGCCGGCACAGTTGGGGTTTGCAAGCACGGCAGGCAGGCCATTTTCTCCGCCTTCCATTAGAGGAGTTTCAATTGGAATTTGCCCCAAGAGCTCAAGCCCCATTTTTTGGGCAAAGGTTTTTGCGCCGTCTTTGCCAAAGATAAAATGTTCTTTTTCGCATCCGTCGCAAATAAAGCCGCTCATATTTTCAACCAATCCCAAGATTGGCACTTTCATTTCCCTGAAAAGGTCTATGCCCTTTAAGCAATCGGCGAGAGCCACAGACTGAGGGGTGCAAACCATAATAACGCCATTCAATTTGCAATTCTGAACGATGGAGAGCTGGACATCGCCGGTTCCTGGCGGCAAATCTATGAACAGTATGTCCATATCTCCCCAATTCACAAAGTTCAGCAGATTGTTTATAAGAGCTGCTGCTCGTGGCCCTCTCCAAGCATTTGCCTTTTCCGCAGGAAACAGTTGCGCAAGGGTGACAACGTGCACTCCGTGCGAGAATGTGGGGATTATATGCTGTTTTTCATCCATTTCTGGGGCATCTTTCAGGTCGAACATTATGCCCATGCTGGGGCCATATAGATCGGCGTCCAGAATGCCAACTGATTTTCCTTCCAAAGCAACAGCCATAGCGAGATTCGCCGTAACGGTTGATTTCCCGACTCCGCCTTTGCCGCTGGCAATGGCGATGATGCTTTTAATATCTTTTAATGCCATATTTTTATCAACTCGGAATAGCGAGATTCGAACTCACGACC
>Ga0209755_10002968_pt1 | contig 22027 bp, 16 predicted proteins | sample TergutCo191P1_FD_187301 | JGI IMG/M metagenome (GOLD analysis project Ga0209755, IMG submission 187301) | Cornitermes sp. P1 segment gut microbial communities from Petit-Saut dam, French Guiana - Co191P1 (SPAdes) (version 2) | ecosystem: Host-associated > Arthropoda: Insects > Digestive system... | reverse complement strand
GCTTCATCGAAAAATATAACCAAAGGCTTGTCTAGCGAACGGCAATAAGAAACAAGGCTTCTGTTTATCACATTGGATACATTATTATAATCGGCATCTTTGGCAAAGCCTTTTGGCAAGCCTTGATCTTCAATATAAGATTCTATTTTTTTTACTATTTCCGGGATTCCTCTTTCCGGTTCCTTAAGGTCTTGTATTGCTTCTAGAGAACAATATAAAGCATAATATTTGCCTTCTGCGTTTATTTTATCTGCAAGTTCCCATAAAAGCGTTGTTTTCCCGCTTTGCCTCGCAGCGTGAATGACAAAATAATATTCCCGCTCTATTAAAGCCATCAATTCGTTGCCAATATTGCGCAAAGGGTCAAGCATATAATGCTTATTTTGGTTGCAAGGACCGGCAATGTTAAATTCTTTTGACATTATGGTAATATAGTAAACGCAACTTCACGGCACAAACCTAAACTCTTTTGTAAATCTCTGCTGAACAGGCACGCCGCCCACTAGCGCAGGGGAAAACTTATACTGCCTGACCGCCGCCAAAGCCTCGGTTTCAAAACCAAAACCAGGCGGCTCAATCACCGTTGCAAAGGACTCAGAGACATTTCCGCTTCTGTCTATCACCATATAAACCTTTACAAAACCTGCAACACCACGCCGCTTTGCTTGCGCAGGATATTGCGCAAAAACTTCCTTTAACATCTTCGCTTCAACTTCAACATCTTCCGCATTGTAAACCGTGTTCTCCATTCCACCGCCGCCTATTGAAACTCCGCTCTCACCAACGCCAGCTAACGACAAGTCCATTGAAAATCCCTTTATGCCCTTGTTCAAACTGCTCTGCGCCTGATTCGGCTTAAACTGATTGCTGCTGCGTGGAACATCCCTTATGGTTCTTTGCTGAATTTCCTTTTTAGGCTCCTGAACCAAAATTTCAACTTCTCTTGGAATGATTTTATCCTTCTCCTCTTTTACATATTCCTTTGAAAAAAAGAGCGCATTTATAATGGGAACAGCCAAAAAAAAAGCCGCATTTATAAGAAAAGCCAGCGGAATTATGGCAACTATTCTAAGTATATTGCCCACACCCATGTTTTCTCCAGCAAATCCATCCACGGATATATCAAACTCTTGCCCTTTGCCATAGATACAAATTTATCGCTAAATGAATAGCCCAAATTATTTATATACTCAATATCTACTCTAGCTCCCTTTCTTATGCCGGCACTTTCCATTGCCAATTCAATCGCACGCTCAAAACCGCCGATTTCATCTACCAAACCGTTGCTCACCCCGTCCATGCCTATAAATATTTTGCCGCCGCCCAACGGAAACACCTGATTCTTTGTCATGTTCCTGCCCTGAGCAACAACATCTGCAAAACGGGAATAAAACTCATCCATATATTCCTGAAGAGCCTGAAGCTCGTCCTCGGAAAAACTTTTGAACACGCTTTGCGAATTTGCGCTCTCGTGCGTTTTAACAACTTCGGCTCTCAGTTTTAATTTTTCAAGCAAACCGCTCACATCCGCTTTGCCACCGTAAATTCCAATGCTCCCAACAATGCTGCCGGCCTCAGCCACAATCTTATCCGCAGCGCACGCCGCATAATATGCGCCGCTTGCCGCCATATCGCCAACACTTGCTATGATCGGTATTCCGCTCTCCTTCAAGGTTTTAAGAGCATACCAAAGCTCATCGGAAGCAACTGCCGAACCACCCGGCGAATCTATGCGCAAAATCAAAGCATCGTAATTACCGGAATACACAGTCCTGTTTATTGCCTCTATCAAATCACCAACTCCAGTCACGCTTTTTCCAAACAGCGGATCATTTGAGCCATAACCGCCAACTATCATGCCGTCTATGTTAAGCACTGCGATTTTAGTTAAAGGTTGCCATGATTTTGAAATCAATTTATCTGCGGTTAAATACCAGTCCTCAAAATACGCATCTTTATTTTCCCTGCCAAGCAACGCTTTGGAAATGTATGCAGGAGCCTCCTCCAAATAAAGAAGCGTATCTGCCAAACCGTTCTTTTTTGCAGCGCTGGCAGTGACTCTGGGGTTGTTCGCAATGCTGTCCAAAAATTCCGGAGCGAGCATCCTAGAGGCAGCAACAGTATCTCTAACCACGCTCCACCATCCGCCTAAAATCTCCTGCAAATTCTCTCTGGCTTCCCTGCTCATGGAATCTAAAGTATAAGGCTCCATTGCAGACTTGTACCTTCCATATCTGACCATTTCAAATTTTATGCCAACCCAGTCAAATAAACCCTTGTAATACAAAACCTCGCTGGAAAGCCCTTTAAAATCGACAAAAGCCGAAGGCTGTAAAATTATCTTGTCTGCTGCGGATGCGGCATATATAACTGCCGGTCTATAGCTGTTGGCGTAGGCTGCTACTTTTTTGCCTCTTTTTTTCAAAGCATGAATTCCCCTGCGAATTTCCTGCGAAACGCTGAGGCCGCCGCTGTAATTTGAAAAATCAAAAACTATGACTCTTGAACTTGACTTTTCAAGCAGAGCCAATGTATTTCGCAAAGTTTCCAAATCGTCGGTTTGCCTGCCGAGCAAGCTCCAGCCGCTGTTTTTCTCGTTTATGCTGCCAAGAGGAACACGAATCATGTTTGCGCCGTCCAATGCGCCGTGATTTAATGCTGATTGCCTGATTAAGCTGAACTTTCTGAAATCCAAATTCAAGTTCAAATCGCTGGAAGTACCGGCAACCGCAAGGTTTAAATGCGAAAAGACATCTGTGGAAAGCAAAAGGCCAAAACGACCGTTGTTATCGGGTTCTACCAGCGGGAATTCCATGCCAAGAGTCCAGTCAAAGGCACTTAGCTCAAGCAATAAATTTTGCTCCGTTTGCGAAGTGAATCGCTTTAAATGCTTATATTTGCCGAACCTCATATTCCAGCTCGCAGTTATTCCGCTAACCGGCCTTATTGAAAGCCCAGCGTTTTGCATTCTAGTTTGGTAAAAACCATATTGCGCCAGATGTTCGCTCCAAAACCCAATTGATATCATAGAGCCCGGGCGAATGATAAAACCGGGAGAATAAGAAAAAGAGGTTCCCGCTTCTTGCGAAATTCTGGTTGCGGAAATTCTGTTGCCCAGAAAAAATGAACGGCTTGAAAAGAATCCGTTATGCACAAAAGACCACTCGCTTCTATCATAGCCGTCAGGTCCGGTTGTCCAGTCAAAAGCAGCTCCGTAATCCGTTCCCTTGACTCCCCAAAATCCGAACAAAAAATTGTCATATCCGCTGGCATTTCCAAAGTTCTGCTCATAGCTGAAAATTGTACCGGAGCTTCCAAAAGCACTTAGCGCAGCCGGGTTTCCCTGCATCCCGCCGTTTTGCGAAAGCGAGGCATAGCGGCTTTCACCGGAAATTGCGGCAAAGAGCGGCACTGCAAGGAGAATTAAAAGGAATACAGGCATGGGAAAGAAAATAGAATTTCTATATTTAACAACATGAAAAAGAAACAACCTGAACAAAAGCAAGATGAACATAGCGGCTGGTGGGGCGATGGGCCCGTATTTGTGTTTCTATACAACAAACGCAAAAAAGAAGCCTTGACAAATGGAAGCGCAAAGGAAATTCTACAGTTCGTAGAAGATTCTGAGCTGGTTTTGCACGAAGACGAAGCCCTGCGCATAATACGAATTGACAACGAATATTCGCACCCCGTTCTATTTGTAAACACAGGGAAAGAAGCCGGCTTGGATTCATTGGACCACCTTCGCATGGCAGGTTACCGCCTGGCGAAATGGGCAGAAAACAATTCCGTCAAAACATTGCTCATACCTTCTCTAATAGAAGACGGTGAGAAAAAAAGACGTGCAATTTTGCAAGGACTTTGCCATGCAAGCTACTCGTTTGACAAATACAAAAGCGAGAAAAAGAAAAAGGCAGATATTGAATACCTGTTCACAGACGACATTGAAATAGACGGGAATTCACTCCAAACGCTGTTCTCGGGCATAGATCTGGCAAAAAATTTAATCAATGAGCCGGGCGGCACCATGACTCCCACGGTGATGACAAGCGTAGCCCAAGATGTAGCCAAAAAATACGGGCTCTTTATAAAAGTACGCAAAACCAAAGACTTGGAAAAAGAAGGGTACCATGGAATCCTGACAGTCGGGCGAGGCAGCAAAAATGAACCTGCAATGGTCACGCTAAGCTATAAACCTAAAGGACGTGTAAATTTTCCGTTGCGCCTGGGTCTTGTGGGCAAGGGCATAACTTTTGACACCGGCGGAATAAGCCTCAAGCCCGGCGAAAAGATGCACGAAATGAAATGCGATATGTCTGGAGCAGCAATAGTGCTGGCTGCCATTCAAGTTATAGCCCAGCTTAAGCTTCCGATAAAAGTGGATGCAGTTCTTTGCCTTGCAGAAAACCGTCCCGGAGAAAACGCAATGCTGCCGGGAGATATTTTCAAAGCGAAAAACGGAAAAACCGTGATGGTGGAAAACACCGATGCAGAAGGCAGACTAGTTTTAATTGACGGGCTTGAAGAAGTTACTGCACTCGGCGCAACTCACATCATAGACATTGCCACCTTAACCGGAGCCATAAAACGTGCGCTCGGCTCTTCAATCGGCGGGCTGTTCTGCAATGACGACGGGCTTGCCTTAGCCATAACGGAAGCCGGTGAGGAATGTGGAGAAAAATGGTGGAGAATGCCGCTGGACGAAGAATACCTCGCCGGGCTCAAAGACAAAGTAGCAGACCTTCGCAATATTACGTCTGATGGCCCCGGAGCCATAACCGCAGCCCTCTTTTTAAAGGAATTTGTAAAAGAAGGAACGCAGTGGGCGCACCTGGATATAGCAGGAGTTGATTTTACAGAAAGCGGCTACAAGTACACAGAGCACGGAGCAACAGCATTCGGATTGAAAACCATAATTGAAACTGTCAGGAGGTATGCGACAGATTATGTACACCGCGACTGAAAAATCTCTTCCGGCTGCACTGTTTCAAGCTTTTAAAGAGCCTAAGTTCAAAGGGCATTTTCACAGAATTAACGATGAGTGGGTTCGCTACGAGCCCAATGTTTTGCAAAACAGCATTTATTATTTAACCATAGCTTTGCGAAAAATAGGCGTTGGCAAGGGAGTAGGAGTTGGAATAATCGCACCCAGCTCTCCTAAGTGGATTATGGTTGATATTGCAACGCAAATTTGCGGAGGCTATACGGTTCCGCTTTTTTCAAATATATCTTCCAAGCATTTTGAGTTTCAGGTTCAAGACGCAAAGGTAAAGGTGATGGCCATAGATTCCTGGGAAAATCTTTCCGAGCAAATTCAGCCGCTGGTAAAATCCATGGATCATTTAATTAATTTTAATTCACCCGAATGGAATGAATTTTTGGAAAACGGAAAAGAAATGGACTCGGAAACCGAACAGCAAAAATTTGCAGAACGGCTGGCAAGCATAAGCGAAGACGAGATTTTCTCAATTATATACACAAGCGGTTCAACGGGAAAGCCAAAAGGAGTTCCCTTAACGCAAGCGAACATTGTTTCGCAAATGGGCGCAATCGCAGAATTTTTCCCGGTTAAGCTAACCGATGTGTGCATGAGCATTTTACCCATAGCGCATATATTTGAACGACTGGTGGTTTATTACTTTGCCTGCAGCAAATTATCCATTTATTTCGCAGACAGCCCAAACAATGTAGGAAAATACTTGCCGGAAATTCGCCCTTCAATAATGACCGTTGTGCCGAGGATTCTGGAAAAACTTTACGAAAAATTGATAGAAGGCGCAAATAAAAAACCTTTGCCCATAAGATGGCTGGTTAAATATGCCATAATCAAAGCCAAAAATACAGACCCTATGAAAAAGAGTTTGCGCCATACAATCTGGGATAAACTGGTTTATTCAAAAATGCGTGCGGCTCTGGGCGACAATTTTTATCTGATGGTTTCCGGGAGCTCTCCCTTAAACATATCGGTTAACAGGTTTTTGAGAAACATAGGCTTGGCACTTTACGAAGGCTACGGATTAACGGAAACATCTCCTGTTATTTCCGCAGAATGCCCGGCAAATAAAAGGCTTGGCTCTGTTGGCAAACCGCTTAACAACCTGAATGTCAGAATTTCTCCAGAAGGAGAAATACAGGTTAAGGGACCGAGCGTATTCAGCGGATATTACAATCGCCCGGACTTAAACGCAGAAGCTTTTACAGACGATGGCTTCTTTCGTACGGGCGACAAAGGCTACATAGACGAAGACAATTTTATCTGGATAACAGGTCGCTTAAAAGAGATGTTCAAAACGAGCACCGGCAAATATGTAAGCCCAATTCCAATAGAACAGGCTCTTAGCCAACGTGCCTTTATAGAAGCCGCACTGGTTTTTGCGGAGCAGAGAAAATTCACATCAGCAATTCTGTTCTTGAATAAAGACATAATAATGCACAAATTAAAAAAGAACGAAGCGGATTTTGACCTTAAAAAAGCGCTGTACTCCCGCAGAATACAAGTTGAATTGCAAAAGCATGTGGACACTGTGAACAAACGCTTGAGCGATTGGGAAAAGGTTAAAAAGTGGACAGCGGTTTTTGAAACGCTCACGCCGGAGAGCGAGCTTTTAACGCCAACGCTAAAACTTCGCCGCAAAGCTATTGAGAGAAAATTTGAAAAAGAAATAAACGAGATGTATGAGTAAGTTAGAAGAGATTTCCCGCATTCGCCTTGCAAATGTTCGCGGGCGCGTGGTGAAGATCATAGGCTTGGTAGTTGAATGCGAAGGCCCCAATGCAGGCATTGGCGAATTTTGCGCTATTGAGCAAAACGGACAAACCGTTTGCCATGCGGAAGTTGTGGGTTTCAGGGAAACCAGAACCTTGGTTATGCCGCTAGGCCCGCTAGAAGGCATAAGGCCCGGAATGATCGTTGTGGCAAAAGGAGAAACAATAACCGCTCCGGTTGGCTATCAGCTTTTGGGGAGAATTCTTGACGGCATGGGGAAACCCATGGATTCTCTGGGCGAAGTGAAATGCGAAACCCATCACTCAATTTACGCAACACCACCAACCGCCATGCAAAGAAATCGCATAAAAGACCCCATGTTCACCGGCATACGTGCCATAGATGGTTTTTTAACCATAGGGCGAGGGCAGAGAATGGGAATTTTTGCCGGTTCCGGTGTTGGCAAAAGCGTTTCTATGGGCATGATAGCTAAAAACTGCCTGGCAAAAGTAAATGTTATAGCATTGATCGGCGAAAGAGGCAGAGAGGTCCGGGAATTCATTGAAAAAGATTTGGGGCCGGAAGGATTAAAGCGTTCTGTGGTTATTGTTGCAACCAGCGATCAACCAGCTCTTGTTCGCTTAAAAGCAAGTTTTTTAGCTATGACCATAGCGGAGTATTTCAGAGATGCCGGCGAAGATGTGTTCTTTTTGATGGATTCCACAACACGCCTCGCAATGGCTCAACGTGAAATTGGCCTGGCGGTTGGCGAACCGCCGGCAACAAAGGGCTACACGCCGTCTGTTTTTGCATTTTTGCCAAAGTTGTTTGAGCGAGCCGGTTTCAGCGACAAAGGCAGCATAACCGGGCTCTACACAGTTTTAGTCGACGGAGACGATTTGGACGATCCAATCGCAGACGCAGTTCGCTCAATTTTAGACGGGCACATTGTGCTTTCCAGAGCACTTGCGAACAAGAACCATTATCCAGCGATAGATGTTTTGGCAAGCATAAGCCGTTGCCGCACAGACATAGTAAGCAAAGAATTCAAGGATCTCACAGCAAACCTTTTGCGAAGCCTTGCCGTTTATCGCAAAAACGAAGATCTGATAAACATCGGTGCGTATGCCAAAGGCTCTGATCCCGAAGTCGACGTCGCAATCAAAAGGCATTTGGCATTGGAAAAATTCTTGATTCAAGGCATGGGAGAAAATGCTACTTTCGCAGAGACAGAAGCTGTTATGAAGGAAATTGCAAACATCATTTAACGCTGGGCAAAAGCACCATTTCGCCGTCAGAAAAAGAACTCACATCAACACCGGGGTTCAATCTTTTTATCATTCCCTCCGAAAGATTTTTAGGAACTCTCTTAACTTGCGAACCATAAATCCTCAAAAGCAACTCCTCCAGATTTTCACCACCCTTTGCCTTGTACTTTTTCCCATATTCACTGCTACCGGGATTTTCAGAAAGGTTGTACAAGGCGTTAAAAAACTTGTCAGGAAAAGATTCTACGCTTTGCTCAGGCATTCTTTGCTCCCTTTTTTCAGGAATCTTCGCCGTTTTCTTTTCTTCTTTTTTAGGCAAGCTCATAATATTATTGCCCATATTCATGCTTATCTCAGCTTTTTTCTTTTGCTCCCGAACATATTCCTTGGCAAAAAACCGTTCCAAAGTATCTATATACGCTTGATCCGGCCATTTTTTCAATTCATATTTCTTGCCAACTTCCATGCGAAAATTCTCACGCTCGTAAAAGCACGAAAACGTCTGAACCCCGATTAGCAGGATTAGCAGGATTTTCAGGATTTTTTTCATATCACAGCCTTGAATGCCTCCAGTACTTGTTCTTTTGTTGGCTCGGAAGTTTTTTCTACCTCGCCTATCCTTAAGGGTAAAATATAAAAACGTGTTTTCTTTTCTGCCTTTTTGTCTGAAGCCATGGCATTCCACACCGATTTTAGCGAAAGCTCAACTTTGGACTGAGTTAAGGTCTTTGGTATGCGGAATTTGGTTAAAAGCTCGTTTTGCCTGCTTTCTTCTTTTGCCGTCCAGCGCCCCGTTATTGTGGATAGCCTGCCGGCAACCCTCATGCCCAAGCCCACGGCTATTCCATGCGAAAACTTTTTGTAATCGGTGATTTTCTCTATTGCATGGCCAAAGGTATGGCCGTAATTCAAAATAGCTCTCAGGCCAAGCTCAAATTCATCTTCGCCAACAACTGCAGACTTAATTTCGCAGGAACGCTTGACTATGTATTTGAGGGCGGCAAAATCCTTTTCTATAATAGCGCTGGCATTCTTTTCAATCCACTGGAAAAAATCAGCATCATATATAATCCCGTATTTCACAATCTCGGCAAGACCTGCACGAAACTCCTCCTTAGGCAAAGTTTTCAAAACAGCCAAGTCGCACATCACCGCTTTGGGCTGGTAAAATGCACCTATCATGTTTTTGCCTTCCGTGTGGTTAATAGCCACCTTGCCGCCAACGCTGCTATCCACCATTGCCAAAAGCGACGTTGGAATTTGCACAAAAGAAATTCCTCTCTGGTAAGTTGCCGCAGCAAAACCCGCCATGTCGCCAACCACACCGCCGCTGAACTGCAAAAGACAGCTCTTGCGGCTGTAGCGGTTCTTTAGCATAAAAGTCCAAAGGCGGTTCAGCACTTCCAGTTGCTTGCTGTTTTCACCGGCAGGGAACACAAAGCTTTTGCTCTCCCCCGTTTTTTTGCAAAGCATTTTCAAATTATCATTTTGCTTCTTGGCTATATTTGAATCCGTGCAAACAAGTATCTCATTTTGCGGAAAGAGTTTTAGCTTTTTAAGCAACACATGAATATATTTCAAAATATTTTTCCCTATGAAAATCGGATAACTTGCGCCGGAAGAAAGTTCCACTCTGGCAACCAGATGTTCCCACAATTTCAAGGCTTCAATTATTTGCGGAAGAACCCTCTCCTCCGGAGGCCCTTCATTGCTGTCAATGCTAAAATCCGCAAGGGCATAATATTTTTCCCTGGCAGATAACATGGTGTTTATCTTTTCAAGCCTGGCATCCGGCTCCAATCCAGCCATCAAAGGCCGAGAATTGTTTCGCCCTATTCGCTCGCATAAAATTTCAGGCTCAGCCTTCATGCATATCAAAATGCCGGAGCTTCTGATAACATGCACATTTTCGCTTTGTGTAATGGCACCGCCACCAAGGGAAACCACCACATTTTTCTTTTTTGAAATATCCCTTATAGCTTCTTTTTCCAATTCTCTGAATTTCGCTTCGCCGTCCTGTTCAAAAATTTCCGCTATGCTTTTTTTTGCCTTCTCCACAATATAAGTATCGGAGTCTATGTAAGGTCTCTTCAAGTGCGAAGACAGCAGTTTTCCTATGCGGGTTTTTCCGCTCGCCATGAATCCTGTGAAATAAATGTTATCCGGCACTTAGCACCTCAAATACGAGTTCAGGGTTTGGGTTTGAATTGGGGAACCACAGCTTGAAGCTCTCCAACCCTTGATATATAAGCATCCCTATTCCGCTCAAGGTTTTGCATCCGGCTTCTTCGGCTTCCCGTAGCAACCTTGTTTTGAGCGGGTTATACACTATGTCAAAAACAGCCATGCCGCTTTGCAGCACGGATTTTTCCACTGGGGTTTGGTCAATGTTGGGGTGCATTCCCAGCGGAGTTGCATTTACAAGCAGGTCTATATTCTCCTTTGCTTCGCCAAAATCGTGCAGGCTCAGATTTTTGAGGCGCAAAGTCCAGTTTTCCGGTTCTATTGTGTAAATTTTCAGGCTTGCAGCACCGGCTTCTTCTAAAAAAGCGTAAGCCAGGGCTTTTGCCGCTCCGCCGCTGCCGAGCATGGCTATATTTTTGCCTTTTATGCTTATGCCTGCGGCTTCCAGGTTCCTCAAAGCGCCCAAGCCATCGGTGCTGGTTCCGCAGAGTTTGCCTTGCTCCCAGTAGAGGGTATTTACGCTGCCTGTGGCCTTGGATACCGGGGATATGCAGTCCAATAGCGGTATTACCTGTTCTTTGAACGGGATGGTCACATTTGCCCCTGCGAAGCCCATGGCTCTAAAGCCGGCTATTGCGGCTTTTAAGTCTTGTTTTTCAACGGAAAGGGGCAAATAAACAGCATTTAGCCCACAATCTTTCAATAAAGCATTGTGAATGGCGGGAGATTTTGTGTGCTCCACAGGGTTGCCAAAGACTCCTAATATCCTTGTTTTTCCGTCGATCATGGCTAAAATTTAGAAATTTATCCCCTTTTTTTAGCATTTCGTAACCATTTCTTTGCAATTCCTTGACAAATATGCATTTTTTTTCTAAATTTCTTCCATAAAACTTAAATAAGGAGTGTTTTATGAAAAAAGTTCTAGCTGCCGCTCTTCTATGTGCAGTATCTGCTTTTGCTACTTGGGATTATTTTCCGGTAAAAGATGCAGGAAAAGGTGAAGCCAAACTCGGTTTAGCTTATGGTATGCAAGGTGATTGGAGCACCTTTGGTCTTAGTGCCCAAGCACGTTTCAGCGTTATTGAAGGCTTGGAAGTAGCCTTATTTACCGCGTTCCCGATGACAGTATCATATGACGGAGAAAGCTGCGATTCCGATTTTATGGATTGTCCGCCATCTATGGCTAAACCTGTTATCGGCCTGCGCTATTGGCTGCCAATGGGTCTTGGCATTGGTTTGGATGTAGATCTTCCTTTCCAAGGTGATTATTATGGTGGCGGCGATGCAGCCAACTTAGTTTTCACTCCAGCAATACAATATTCAACCAAACTTGGCGCTGAATTAGAGCTCGGTTCTCAAATCAATTTCTCTATTCCATTAGAGAACACCAACAAAATGGCTCCTCCAATGGAACTTGGCATTGGCTTGGAATTGGATTACTCTATTGGTTCAGTTACTCCATTCGTTGGTGTTGATGTTGCTATTGAGCTGACCGGCCCGTCATATGATGGCGAAACCGATGATGATTATAAAACCGCAACAGGCATTATGCCTTACGTTGGCGTTATCTACAAGATCAACGACATGTTCGTTGTTGATGCTAGTGTAGCCTTTGGTATTGGTGAAGATTACTTTGGCGAAGATATGCCAATCTCAATCGGCGCAAGCTTTGCTATAAACTTCTAATCTTTAGATTTTTAAAAAACGCTTCCTCGCAAGAGGGGCGTTTTTTTAATTGCCATTTTTACGGGAGGCGAAACGTTACCGTAAAAGTTGCTCCCTTGCCGGGGGCACTTTTTAATGCAATCAAGGCTTTGTGCGCATCTGCAGTACGCTTTACAATAGCTAAACCCAAACCAGAACCCTTTGTTTCTCTTGTAGATTCATCGCCTATTCTGTAAAAACCTTCAAATATATTTTTTTGCTCACTCACAGGAATGCCCTTGCCGGTATCTTCAACGGAAAAAGATATCGATTGCTCTAAATGCTCAAGATTAACAAAAACATGACCCGTAGCAGTATACTTAATAGCATTATCCACCAGATTTTGAACAAGGCTGTAAATAGAAGAATAATCTCCTGTTATCTTGCAATCCGGTGCCACATACCTCTTTAACTCCAAACCCTTGCCGCTCGCAATAACTTCCAAAGAATCGCACACCTTATTCACGCACTCAGACAAATCTATGCTCTCCCAGCGAAAAACCTTTTTGCCGCTCTCCATCCTGGTATAATTCAAAATAGCCTCAATCAAACTCTCCAACCTGTTCGTCTCCTTGAGCACAACTCCCGTATATGCAGAAATTTTCTCCGGCCTCCTAGTCATAAGCTCGGAATACATCTTTATGGAAGTAAGCGGTGTCTTAAACTCATGCGACATGGCAGAGAGAAAATTGTCCTTCATCTTTCTTAACTGCCTTTCCCTAGAAATGCCTCTATACACAACAACAACACCTATAACGGGAATTATCAACGAAAAAACAAGCATCAAAAAAATTATATTAGTCTCATCCTTTTTTGAAGCAGCCAAATCCTCTTCAATTACAATATCCTCTTCCGTTAAAACATTAGACTCCCCAAAAGGAAACTGAGCGGAAATAGAATACGGAATAAAACTCCACTCCTTTGCCGTTTCCTGTATAGCCCTGTTCATCTTGTCTGAATAAAATGCGCTGTCCAGCTTTGCCACAATAGAATTCACAACAAAAAAAACTTCACCCTCATGCTTAATGAAATAATAAGGAGTATTTAAATAACTCGCATAAGCTCCGAGCGCAAGCAAAAAATCCCTGTGATCCGCATAAGTGTTCAAATTTCTCAAAAGCCTCTTTGCCCTGCTGAAAATCTTTCCGAACTTTTCCTGTTCCGCCTTGTTCAAATTCTGATCGCAAAGAACATCGTTCAGCATCTTTTCCAGCATATAGCTATCCCAATCCAAACGGACAATGCTTGGGCTGCGCATAAAAGAATCAACAACTTCCAAAGCGTATTTTCTAGCCTCCGCAAACTTACCGGCTTTCTGCAAATCCAAAAACCTCTTCAAAACAAGCGCATCGGAATGTTCCAGCAAATAAAACTCGTTATCTTCGCCCTCGCTTATCTTAGGGTGAATCAAAATCCCGTCTCTAAACACAAATGCAGATAAAATTCCCGGCAACGAATCCTGCAAATAATCCTCACTAAAAGAAATCTCTCTTACAATAGCCTCCGTCTCTCTTTTAGTGCTTTCAATTATAGCTATTTTTAAATTTATCTTGTCACTCTCATACTTCTTCACTATTAGCTGTTTTTTATTTTCAATGCTTTGAAACCCAATGCCTGCAAGCACAAATGTGGCAATCAAAATACCGATCAAAAACAGGAGTAATCTGAGAGGAACCGCTACCGAAGCAATTCTGCGAACCATATCCCTGCTTCCGGAAAATTAAAGAAAACAAGAGCGCACAGCAAAAGCCCCGAGCAAATGCATAGGCTCAGAAAAAAGAAAAGAGAAATTATACGAAATAAAAACGGATTTTTCACCTACAATACCGGCTGATGTGTCAAAGAAACCGGAGTTCCGATATCTATGCGACGAGTTGCGTTATAAAGATCTCTTATTAACACCGTTGAACGATCATTATCAGAATACAGAACCAAACCTCTGCCCAAAAGTCTTGGCGGCAAAGTATGGTCTCTTGTGTCTATATCCCAGAAAGCCACTGCGCTGCCCGGCACATAATCCTGCTTTTTGCCCATATCTATCAATACATAAGAATACAGACTCGGAACTATGCTCTTGTCCATAAACAAAACAACCTCAGCCATATCACTCAGCTTGGCCTGCTTAATCGCCTTAAATGATTTTACATTTATGGTTTTCACAGGAGTTTGCGGCTTGGTAATCGCATCTTCCACAACAAGCGTAGCAAAAGACTGTACTATGGTAGCACGGGATTTAGATTCGCCTACAGCAGTGATTTTGGCAATGCTGGCAAGCTGGCGCAAATAATACTCATCTGTTGTACCTTCATGGTTTGGAACAGAAACTTTTCTGCTGCTCCAAAGTTCAGCCAAATCACCGTTTTTTAAATTGGGGAATGCTTTTGTGCCATAACCAAGCAGCACCCCGTGTTCCAAAGAATGTTTAATAGGTCTGTTCGCTTCATCGTTATAAACCTGATACCAGCCTTTATCGCTTTTGTCATCTCTTGATTCCAATATGGGCATTAATCTTTGATAATAAGCGTTAAAAGTCCTGGGAGGGTCCGGCACCCTGTATTCTCTACCAGACTCGCTTGGCTGATAAGTCCGAGCATTGCCTCTAACTAGCGTTTCTTTGGAGCCTCCGGTATTTCCTCCGGTTTCCTTAGTAGTTTCTCGTCCTCTGCCAATCACCGGGCATGGCCCTTCACCCGGAAAGCAAATTGAATCACCGGGATAAATCCAATGGGCATCTTCTATATGCGGATTCGCTTTCCACAAATCCGGCCAAAGAAAAGGATCTTTTAAATACTCCTCGCTCAAATCCCAAAGAGTGTCTCCCTTTTGCACTCTGTAAGCCATAGCCAACAGAGCGCAAGCGGAAACCAACAAGACAATATTTCTGAGCTTCATGAATAGAAATATAGAAAATTACTTAATCCTAACGCTTGGAACATGCCAAATATCCGAATTATACTGCTTGATAGTACGATCCGAACTGAATTCACCCATGCGTGCCACGTTCAAAATAGATTTCTGAGTCCAGATCTTTTTATCTGCGTAATCTTTCGCAACCAAAGCCTGAGTCTCGAGATAAGATGCAAAGTCTGCCAAAAGCAGATACTGATCTCTGCCGAGCAAACTCTCAACTATCGGAGCAAACGGGCATTCCGGGTAATTCAGCGTACGGATAAAATCAAGAATCTCACGAATATCGCCAGAAGATTCATAATATTCTCTTGGATGATAACCCTGAGAAACTATGCGCTGAACCTCCTCAACGGTTTTTCCGAATATATAGATGTTATCGCTGCCAACGGCCTCATACATCTCAACATTTGCTCCGTCCAAAGTACCGATTGTAAGAGCGCCGTTAAGGGCAAACTTCATGTTTCCGGTACCGCTTGCTTCTGTGCCGGCTGTTGAAATTTGCTCTGAAAGATCTGCTGCCGGAATTATTTTCTCTGCGTAAGAAACCCGGTAGTTCTCAAGGAACAAAAGCTGCAACACTCCCCTTGCGCGAGGCTCTTCGTTAATTCTCTCCGCCACAGCATTCACAAGCCAGATAATCTGTTTTGCCATCCAATAACCAGGCGCAGATTTTCCGCCTATTAAAATTGTTCTTGGCTGTACAGGCTGTCCTTTTTGAATGCGTTTTAAAAGATAAATCGCATGCATAATGTTGAGAAGCTGCCTTTTGTATTCGTGAATGCGCTTTACCTGAACATCGAACATCGAATCTGGGTTTATTATATCTATGCCCTGCGTGTTCTTTATAACGGAGATCAGCTTCTTTTTGTTATCGCTTTTAGCTTTCACAAAATCGGCTTGGAATGCGGCATCATTCACATAGTTCTCTATTTTCTTTATGTCGTTTAAATCTCCTATCCATGAGCCGCCTATTCTTTTGGTAATAGTAGCAGACATAGCCGGGTTTGCCTTTGCAACCCAGCGACGAGGAGTGACACCATTTGTTTTATTGTTAAAGCGATGCGGCCACAACTCGTAAAAATCCCTGAACAGGTGAGTTTTCAAAAGCTCGCTGTGCAAAGCGGCAACGCCGTTCACGCTGTGCGAGCCTATAACCGAGAGGTATCCCATGCGAACCATCTTTTCGCCGCCTTCCTGAATTATGGACATGCGAGCGACACGTTCCATTTCGCCCGGCCATTTTGTCCAGACTACTTCGAGGAATTTCGCATTGATCTCGTAAATGATTTGCAAGTGGCGAGGCAATAGTTCTTCAAACAGGTTAACCGACCATTTTTCCAAAGCCTCCGGCATAAGAGTGTGGTTTGTGTATGCAAAAACCTGAGTTGTTATGGTCCATGAATCTGCCCAAGAAAGCTTGTAAATATCGAGGAGCAAGCGCATGAGCTCTGGAATTGCTATTGCCGGATGAGTATCGTTCAACTGGATTGCGATTTTTTTCGGGAGCTGCATGAGGAGTTCTCTGCTCTCACTCGGCGGCAAGTTCGCAAGCGTTATGGTTTCCTTTGGAACTTTCTTTGCCTTGGCCATTTTTTCAATTGCAGCCTGAACATCGTTTCCACGTTCGTAGCGGCGAAGTATGTCTTGAAGCGAGGCAGAGCAAAGGAAGTGCTGCTGTTTTAAGCGCAGTTGCTTTCCGTTCACTGAGGAGTCGTTTGGGTAGAGAACCTTTGTTATGGATTCCCATTCTTCCGTTTTGGAAGCCGCATCCACATACCTGCCTTCGTTGAAGGTTTGCAAGTTGAAACGGTTGGATTGTGCGCTCCAAAGACGAAGCGTATTCACGGTGTTGTTTTTATAGCCCGGTATTGGCGTGTCGTGGGGCATGGCTTCCACACTTTCTGCGGCATGCCAGTGGTGGCGAGTCTCCCCGCCTTCTATATATGTTTCAATGTGGCCGCCAAACTGCACCTGCATAACGCCTGCTGTACGGGCAAACTCCCACGGATTGGGGAAGCGCAACCATTCATCCGGATATTCGGTTTGCTGGTCGTGTTCAATTTTCTGGTTGAACATTCCGAATTCATAGCGAAGTCCCATACCCATAGCCGGAAGCTCCAGCGTGGCCATTGAGTCCAGGAAGCATGCAGCGAGTCTTCCCAAGCCACCATTGCCAAGTCCTGCATCACGTTCCACATCCTTAATCTCTTCCATGCTCAAGCCGAGTTCATCAAGGGCCTCAGCCACTTCTTTTTCCGCATCGATGTTCAATATAGCATTGCCCAGCGCACGACCCATCAGGTATTCGAGCGACAGGTAATAAACCCGTTTCACATTCTGGTGGTAATAAGTTTGCTGGGTTTTTATCCAGCGGTCAATCAAGCGGTCGCGAACTGCATAGGCTATTGCCTGGAACTTTTCATAGTCTGCGGCCTCGTAGCTATCACGGGCCAGTGTGTGCCGTAAATGCACATTAAATGAGTCTATAAAAGCTTGTTTTGAAATTTCCAAATCTGCTATATTAGCTGTATTAGCTTTAGCTGTAGCAGTGGTTTCAGTAGTTGCAGTAGTCGTAGAATTCTTCTTTCTAGCAGCCATATTGGTCTATCTCCTGAAGGTTAATCTGAGATAAATATAGAAAACGTCTGAACCACGGTTCAGACGTTTTCCTATATTTCCCCAGTGCTTAACACATTAATTTTAGCAGCAGGCTTGGGAACTAGGCTCCGGCCCTTGACCGATAGAATCGCAAAGCCACTGATCCCCATCGTGGATAATTCGCCGCTTGCAAGGCAGGCTGCTTTGGCAAAAAAACTCGGTTCGGGGAAAATTCACGCAAATGCGCACCATTTGGCGCAACAGGTGCAAAATGCGGCTCCGGAAATTGGAATTGACAAGGTTTGGGTGGAAGAAGAGCTTTTAGGCACAGGTGGCCCAATATGCAGAATGTGGAAAGAAGGTGAACGAGGCGAGCTCTTGGTGCTGAACGGAGACTGCGAACACAATTTGGATGTGGAAAGCTTTTTGCAAAAAGCGAGAAGCTCAGGAGCAAGCTGTGCCCTCTTAGCCATTGACAACCCAAATGTGAACACGCTTTGCATAAATGAAGAAAACTTATTGTGCGGCATAAAAAATAAATTCGGAAAAGACGGCAAAAGCAACGCAACCTTCACCGGCATATCTTGGTATAGCGCAAAAGCATGGGAAAAGGTAAAAGAAAAAGACATAAGAGATTTCTGGCAGCACGAGATTCCATTCGTTTACACAACAAAAGGCAACTGGATAGATATAGGCAACCCGGAAGGATTGATGAACGCCATAAACTCTCAACTCTCAACTTTCAACTCTCAACTTGAAATTGCAGGCTCCGCAGGTTCAGGCAGAAAATATTTCAGGATGAAAGCTGCCGGCCATTCATTAATTTTGCAACAGTCGCACAGCGAAGACAAGGATTTTGAACGCTTTGTTCGCTACGGAAAATTGTTCTGCAGCTTGGAGCTTCCAACACCGGAAATTTATGCGGTATCGGAAAATGAAAAGCGTGTTGTTATGCAGGATTTGGGCACTACCCGCCTTTGCGATACCCAGCAACCGATGCTGCATTACCCACGAGTTTTGGAAAAGCTGATTGTGTGGCAAGAGGCAAGCGAGCGAACCTTTGCGGCAGACGAGGAACTTGCCGGAAGAGCGTTTGATGAAAAGGATTATGCTTGGGAGCAATCATATTATGCGGAAAATTATTTAGGCACAGAAAAAGCTTTTCCAGATTTGATAAAACGAGCCGCCGCACAGCCAAGAGTTTTGATGCATAGAGATTTCCAGTCGCAGAATGTGATGGTTAATAATTCCGAAATAGCGTTTGTGGATTTTCAGGGCGCAAGAAACGGTTCCATCTATTACGACGTAGCTTCTCTTTTGTGGGATCCATATATGATGCTTCCGAGCGAAACGGTAAAGCAATTATTTACGCTTTGGCTCAATGCGAATCCGCTTTTGAAAGGCATTTCTTTTGAAGTTGCTTGGGAAGATTTTTTGGTTGCAAGCCTGCAACGAATTATGCAAGCGCTGGGCGCATATTGTTTTTTGAGCAAGAAGAAGGGAATAAAATCCTTTGAGCAATATATTGAACCGGGGGCCAAGAGGCTGGAGGAGATTTCTTTGCTCAAAACGATGGTATAATATTGAAAATATTAGTGCGCTCCATCACCAACTGTTCGTTGTATGAAAAAAATACCGTTCCGTCTATTTGTGAAACTATTTGATCAATCACATTGCCTTCCAACGGATGAATTATTTCGCAAAGCAAATTGCCTTCCTTTACATCATCTCCTACCGAAACATGTTTCTTAAGAATGCCGGCCTTGCTGGTATTCACTCGGCATATTTTTTCTTCGCTCAATATGCGAGTGTGCGAACCCGGATGGATGTCGCATTCAAGAATCCCTTTGGCTACGAGAAAACGAAGCGCTGCATTCACAGCGGTTTGGGTAGATTGCCTCCCTATGTGATCGGTGTATGCCGCAAACAGAGAAAAGGCTTGGCAGTGCCATAACTGCCAATTGTAGTTGAGCGTTACGGTGTCGTAGGGTTTAGGGGCTCTTATGAGGCCGTAAGGTAAACCAAAATCTGAGAGCGATGCGTAAGATTCCTGCTTTCCGTTGGTTGTATCCATCACTTTGACATGAGGGAAAAAGTCTCCCTTCTGGTAAAAACTCGCCATCTGTATGCCGAATTTATAGTCTTTTATGGACTTGAACAAGCCGTCTGCTATGCGCTGAGTTGTTTCACCCAAATCGTAGCCGGGGAACATGCGGTTTATATCGGTGTTGTCCATAGTCCAAAAACGCTTGCCTATGTTCATGGAATAATAATTTGCGCAGGGAATCACCATTATGCTTTTGTTTTTAGCAATGCTTCCTTTTTCTTCCAAGTTCTTTAAGGTGTCCACTAATTGAGCGCAAATTGCCATTTGTTGAATTTCATTGCCACGAAGCGCACCGACTATGCAGCACGATGGTTCGCCGGAGCCAAATGTATAGCCTATAATATCCATGCTTTGGCGATATGGTGATTTGATTGAGTATATGATATTTTTAACCATTTTCGTCTCCAAGAATTCTAGCAAGCAATGAGCCACCGAACACCACAGGATATTCCCTGAGCGTAAATAGCAAACCATCGCAGGGAGATATCGTCTGCTCCACCGTGTTGCCTGTTATCGGATTCAGCACTTTGCCTATTAGCTCACCTGTATTTACATAGCTACCGTGAGCAACACAGGGAATGAATATTCCGGCAGCATCCGAGTTCAAAAAATCAACTCCTCGATCTTTTGAAACTATGGGCATTCTAACTTCCCGAACAATTCCGTTCCACATACCGAGTTCATGCAAGAGGTTGAGTATGCCGTCAACAAGCTGAACGCAGTAACCCTCAGTGATGCGCATTCCAACGCCCATTTCAACCACAAGCGTTTTTACGCCACGCATATTGAGCGTATGCGCAAGCGTTGATTCAAGCACAGTGGCCGCAGAATGTATCCACACAAGATCCACATTGAGCATAAGTGCGTAGTGGAAAAGTTCGTCTTCGGTTTGCTCGCTAACGCGAACTTGTGGTATTTCACGGAGAAATATATTGCTGGAATGAATATCTATGCAAATATCTGCGCCTTCTATGTCGCGCACTATATCGTGCGCAACGGATTCTGCAAGCGAACCTGTTGTCGAGCCTGGAAAAATACGATTCATGTCCAGATCGAACATGGGGAAGCCTCTTGTAATGGAATCTATTCCGAGCGGGTTTATGGCTGGGTAAATATCCACTATACCTGAAAGGTTATGTTTTTCATCGCTTAAAAGTTTTGCGAGTTGTGCGCATACATATTGGCCTTCAAGCTCGTCGCCGTGCGTGCCCGTTACTATGCATACACGCTTGCAACCAGGCTTTGCATTGTTTTCTATGCGGTTCTTTTGTATAACGAGGTCTTCCATGACAGGAAGAGCTGCTACAGATACAGATTTTATCATTACAACTTAATATAGTAATTTAATCGGCAAAGAGAGGTTAGCGGATTTCCATGCTTAATTCTATTGTCTGCGTTCCTGTGCATGAGCCTTTGAATACTCCTCGCTCAACGGAGGCATCCTCAAAATCTCGCCCTCTGGATATTGCTATGTAGCCTTCGTCTATCAATTTGTCCCGTGTGGGGTCAATGCCCAAGTATCGGTCTGCAATCCACGCTTCAACCCAAGCGTGAGTTTCGCCGTAATCTGAGGCAAGGCCCGCAACATATCTGCAATGAATGCCACTTTGCCGCAAAAGAGAAAGCAGTATGTGCGCATAATCCTGGCAAACTCCTGCGCCAATGGAAAAAGCTTCCGATGCAGTGCTTGCATTTGTTGTGGCTCCACGCTCATAACGGATATGCGAGTGAACCGCATGAGCAAAGTGCTGCACTCGTTGCAAAGTGTCGCTTGGGGCAGAAGATTCAATTTCTTTATACAAGTCTGTGAGTTTATTGTCGGGCTTTGTTAATTCAGACGGATAAAGCAATATGCGCTCAGGTTCTCGGCCTTGAACATAAGGCTCATCTGATACCTCTGCGACTCCCTGTACTTCAAAACTGAAATGCTTATGCGGAAATTCAATATGCCCGCATAAAACGGCGTTGTCAAAACCATCTTTTGCATTCCAAATTACTCCCAGCGGCTCAATATGCGAGGAGAGTTTTTTTATGTGCTGCCTTCCGTCGTTCTGCGGTAAAATTTTGAGCGAAAAATTATGCTCAAAAACAGGCGAAGGAAAGGCCAGCTTTGTTTGATATTTAAAATTTACAGTTTTCAAGACGCTAACTCCTCAAACAATTTATTCAAGTTCTCGAGCACCTCTTCCAAGCGTTCCTTGTAACTGTCTTCTATGGCTAATACTTGAACCAGTACCGCCAAGTGATTGGCATTGCAAAAACCTTTGTTCGCACGAGCGATAATATGGCACAGTTTGTCGTATTCCCTGTTTATCAGATTGTTGTCGTAGGAAAACCTGAAATAGAGATCCAGCCGCTCAACAAGCTTGCCGCATTTAATGATGGTTCCGGCTTCCCCGAATGTTAGGTGATCGTCTATGCACCCCCAATAGGAGAGCAGGTAATCAATAACAGGCATAAACGCAAGCCGAAAATTTTTAGTGTCTTTGTGCGAATGAAAAACATTTCTTGCGAGTTCCAGATAAGCAAGCGCTTCGCTGCCTATCATAT
>Ga0209755_10002967_pt1 | contig 22027 bp, 13 predicted proteins | sample TergutCo191P1_FD_187301 | JGI IMG/M metagenome (GOLD analysis project Ga0209755, IMG submission 187301) | Cornitermes sp. P1 segment gut microbial communities from Petit-Saut dam, French Guiana - Co191P1 (SPAdes) (version 2) | ecosystem: Host-associated > Arthropoda: Insects > Digestive system... | reverse complement strand
AGGAGCGGATCAAATCAATATCGCTGTACATCAGGTAAATGAAATAACCGTAAAAAATCATGAGAAGGTAGAAACCTTGATGGGAGAAGTATCCAAATTTAAGGTTGAGTAACAGTTTCGCTGCTTTAAAGTGGAATAGACAAGTATTAACCCTTAATTTACCAGAAAAGACCGGTTTTTGCCGGTCTTTTTTTATCCAAAAATACTCCGAATTTCCTTGCCTTCGTTTGGATTATTTTCTTAATTTTAATATTGAGTATAAATTCATGCGGTAAAAAACACATATTTTAGGAGGAAAACATATGAAACTGAAATTTAAACTGAGCATCATGGTAATTGCCATTCTGGCGGTTGTGGTAACGGGGGTTTCAATACTTTTATTGAACCGGGCATCCGGCATCAGCATTGATCTGAACAGGCAGGTAATGAAATTTCTGTCCGGGGAGCAGGCTGAATACTGGAAAGGCAGGCGGGACGGCCATTTACGGATGATCAGCACTCTGGCTGATATAATGGCGGATTATTCAGGAATACCTGAAAGGGAGAGGCGTGATACATACGATCGAATGCTGCTGGGTACATTGACTTCTCAGCCTAATATTATGCAAATTTATACTGTTTGGCTGCCTGACGCTGTTGACGGCATGGATTCGCAAATGATAGGGCGTCCCGGTTCCTCTCCTGCGGGGCAATACGCGATTTCTTATTCAAGAGAAAATGGTTCGATAGAAGCTGTCGTTTTTCCTCTTTTGGATTCAACAATGCAATGGCTAAAAGGTCCCGACTCAAGGCAGCCGTCTGTTCCGGATCCGTTTTTCAGAAATATTCGGGGTAAAAATATTTTAATGGTCAACATGGTTACTCCCATTATAAGCTCTGATACCGACAAGGTGGTAGGAGCCGTAGGTATGCTCATGGATGTTGAAATGATGCAGCCAATTGTCGAGCAAACCATTAAAGCCAATGATGTAATCGCGGCAATGGCGATCTACTCCAATGACGGAACTATTTTGGCTCACGCGTATCCCGATCGTATCGGAAAAAATATGAAGGAAGCGGATACTGTTTACGGCGATTATATGGAAGAAGCGCTGAAAGCAGTCGCCGAAGGTGAAGTATTTACCTGTTCTTCATATTCAGAAGTAATGGATATAACATTAGAAATATTTATGTCGCCTTTTAAAATTGGTAATTCGGATACAACCTGGTCAGTAATGGTCGCGACAACAGACGTCTATATTTTATCTGAAGTGCGCGATATAACAAATTTTACAATAATCCTTGCGGTAATTATTATTATTGTGGTAGCCATGATAGTATATTTTGTTTTAAATCTTACAATGAAACCCGTTGTGAATGTCACGGAGAATTTAAAGGATATCGCGCAGGGCGAGGGCGATTTAACCCGTTCTATTCCAGAAAAAGGCAATGATGAAATAGCGGAACTTTCCCGTTATTTTAATCAAACTCTGGCGAAGATACGAAACCTTGTTACGAATATTAAACGGGAAACGCAGATGTTGGCGGGTATCGGCTCCGATCTCGCAAGCAACATGAATCAAACAGCCGCCGCTGTAAATCAGATAACCGCCAATATCCAGAGCATTAAAACAAGGGTGATTAATCAGAGCGCCAGCGTAAGCCAGACAAACGCGACAATGGAGCAGGTAACCGTAAATATTAACAGGCTGAACGGACACATCGAAGATCAGAATATCTGCGTTTCGCAGGCTTCCTCGGCTATTGAAGAAATGGTAGCCAATACTCAGTCGGTTACGGGAACTCTTATTAAAAACAGCACTAATGTAAAACAGCTCAAGGATGCGTCGGAAGTAGGGAGGGGCGGTTTGCAGGGAGTAGCGTCGGATATAATGGAGATTTCCCGCGAATCGGAAGGTCTTTTGGAAATCAACTCCGTAATGGCAAATATCGCAAGCCAGACAAATCTGCTTTCAATGAACGCCGCGATAGAAGCGGCTCACGCCGGGGAGGCGGGAAAAGGTTTCGCCGTTGTCGCGGACGAGATAAGAAAACTCGCCGAATCTTCAAGCGAGCAGTCAAAAACAATCGGCGTGGTATTAAAGAAAATAAAAGATTCTATCGATAGCATTTCTTCATCAACCGGAAATGTTTTAAACAAGTTTGAAGCTATAAGCGCAAGTATCGACACTGTAGCGCAGCAGGAAGACAATATCCGAAACGCGATGGAAGAACAGGGGGAGGGCAGCAAGCAGATTCTGGACGGTATCGGAAAGGTAAATGTTATAACAAAACAGGTAAAATCCGGTTCCAATGAAATGTTAGACGGCGCGAAAGAGGTAATTCAGGAGAGCAGCAATCTTGAAAAGGCAACACAGGAAATTACCTGCGGCATGAATGAAATGGCTTCGGGCGCGGATCAAATTAATACTGCGGTGCATCATGTAAACGAGATTTCGATTAAAAACCGCGAGAGCATTGACGCCCTTCTTAAGGAAATATCACGCTTCAAAGTAGAATAGAAAAAAATGAAAGATACTGCAAAAGCCTGTTTTCGGACAGGCTTTTTTTTAAAAAAAACCAAAATTACCGCGGAATTTGCGGATTAAGCATATTTCTGTAATAAACATTAATTTTTCAATTATAACTACCGTTCTCGCTAAAAATATGCTATAATTATAGGATAAGCCTTTTATCTGGGATAGAATTATGGACAAAACCCGTAAAAATAATATTTTAATTGTAGACGATGATGATTTTAACCTGGATGTATTAAATGAAATATTAAGACACGATTACACAATTTATACTGCGGCAAAAGGGCAGCAAGCCATAGAGATGGCAAATACAATTACTCCTGATTTAATTCTGCTTGATATTATTATGCCTGATATGGACGGTTTTGAAGTTCTTAAGATATTAAAAAGTTATGAAAGAACAAAAAATATACCTGTAATTATTATTACAGTGCTTGAAAATGTTTCCGACGAAGAAAAATGTTTTGATCTTGACGCCGCGGATTACATACATAAGCCTTTCAGCATAAAAGTAGTTAAGCTAAAAGTCCGCAATCAAATGCAGATTGTGAATCAGATGAGGGAGCTTATTAAACTGCATGACGAACTGGAAGCCGCCGTTGTCGAAGCGAAATTCGCCAATAAAGCCAAATCGTCTTTCCTCGCTAGGATGAGCCACGAAATACGCACGCCTTTAAACGCGGTGCTGGGAATTTCCGAAATACGTCTTCAGGATGAAGATCTTCAGGATGAAATAAGAGAGGCGTTCTTAAGGATTTATAATTCAGGCGATTTGTTGTTAAGCATTATTAACGACATTCTTGATATTTCCAAAATAGAAGCCGGAAAGCTGGAACTTGTGAACGAGCAGTATCAGGTTTTAAGTATTATTTATGACACTGTTTTTGTAAACATGATTAAATACGAAAATAACGGCGTTGAGTTTTTGGTTAATATTAACGAAAACATTCCGGCGTTTCTCCGAGGAGATGAAATTCGCATTAAACAGATTTTGAATAATCTTTTGTCAAACGCTTTTAAATATACTGCCGCGGGCGAAGTGGAGCTTTGCGCGGAAGCGGAAAGATCGGAGAACGGCATTGTTAATATAGTTTTCCGCGTGCGCGACACCGGGCAGGGGATGACAGAAGAGCAGCTTGATAAACTGTTTGACGAATATACGCGTTTTAACATGGAGTCGAACAGGTCAACAGTCGGCACTGGTTTGGGGATGGGCATTACGCAAAACCTGATACGCATGATGAACGGTGAAATTAAGGCGCAAAGCGAATTCGGCAAAGGTACGGTGTTTACTGTCCGTCTGCCGCAGGGTATTGTAAACGACGATGTTTTGGGAAAGGAAACGGTTGAAAAGTTAAGGCAATTTAAAAATAATTACAAACCAAATGAAAAACGAATTCAAATTAAACGGGATAAAATGCCTTGTGCCAAAGTGCTTGTTGTGGACGATATTGACATGAATCTTTACGTTATAAAGGGGATGCTTACTCCTTACGGTTTGCGTGTGAATACCGCTTTCAGCGGAAAGGAAGCAATCGAAAAAATTAAAAAATCCGTGGAAACAGGCTCTATATACGACATTGTGTTTATGGATCATATGATGCCGGGAATGGACGGCTTTGAAGCTGTTAAAATAATCAGAGGATTAGGATCCGAATACCAAAGGCTTCCGATTGTCGCGTTAACCGCAAACGCTGTTTTTGGCATGAAAGATAAATTTTTAGAAAACGGATTTAACGGTTTTGTTTCCAAGCCTGTCAACCTTATGGAAATGGACAGTGTTCTTAAGGAATGGATTTCGCCGGGTAAAATTATAAAAAGTGATGACTATGCTGAAGCTCAGGAACCGGACAGAGGCGAAGGTTTTTTAAAATCGCTTGAAGGAATAGGAGTGATTAACGCTGAAACGGGCTTAAAATACGCCTCGGGCAATACAGAGGTGTATTACAACTCTTTGAAACTATTTTATAACAAAATTATTGCGGAAACTGAAAATTTAACAAGTTGTCTTAAAAAAAATGACGTAAAGAGTTTTCAAATTTCAATCCATGCGATGAAATCAATGCTTGCGTTAGTCGGAATTCCTTCCTTGTCTTTAAAAGCGCGCGAAATGGAAGACGCAGCCGCAGAAGAAAAAATAGAACACTGCAGACAGATGTACGATTTATTTAAAGAGAATCTTTTAAGACTGCATGAGAAATTATCAGGCATTTTTACTGTTTGATAATTTCCTGTTTTCCGCGCGTTTTTCCAGCATTAAATAAACAACAGGAATAAAAAACAAAGTAATAAAAGTTGAACTGAACAATCCTCCGAAAATGCTCTGTCCCAAAGGCGCGTATATTTCCGAGCCTTCTCCTGTCGCCAGTGAAAGAGGAATGATGCCGAAAAGCGTCGTAATAGTTGTCATTAAAATCGGTCTTAAGCGGGAAACCGCGCCTGTCATAACGGCTTCTTCAAGAGGAAGATTGTATTTGTCCCTTAAAAGATTAATGTAACTTATCATTATAATCGCGTTATTCACAACAAGCCCGGCAAGGGTAATGATTCCCATTATGGAAACAAGGTTTATAGAAGAGCGAAAGAGAAGCAATCCGCCTGTTATTCCGATTAAGGTGAAAGGAATGGAAGACATTACAAGCAATGGCTGCGTAAAACGCTCAAACTGGATAACCATTACGGAATATATTAAGAAAATCGCAAGGACAAGAACAATAATAAGCGAACTGAAAGACGAAAGCATTTCCGCGGCGGAGCCTCCCAGTTCCCAGCTCGCTCCGGGAACTATACCCTGGACGCTGAGAAGGTTTTCAAGGCGGCGGGTGCTTTCGCGGACATTCGGGTCTTTTAAATTCGCGCTTACAGTAATGGAACGGGATTTATTTCTGTGATTAATCTGCGAAAGAGTTTCTTCAATATCGAGTTCCGCGAAATTGGCGTAGGATACCTGATTCCCCGTTTTTGTATTAATCCCAAGCGAATATAAAACATCGTTAGGTATATTGCCTTTGCCTAGATTTGTTCTAAGTTCTATAGGATAATTTTTATCTTCTCCGTAGAAAGTGCCTAGCGAAATGCCGTTAAAAATAATACGGCTCGCCAAAGCCGCCTCGTATGAAGAAAGACCAAGCACTCCCAGATACTGATGCTGAATGTTCGCGTTCATTTCACGCTGATTAAACCTTATATTTAAATCCGTGGATGCGACATTCGGGTCAAGTTCCATATACTGTTTTATCTGATGCGCGGCTGTAATAACAGTCTCAAGTTTTGTGCCGTATACATTTATTACAAGACCTTCGCCGCCTGTAGCCAGAGACAAAAGATTTGACAAACCGCCGTTTTTAAAATTTGCCTGCATGTCGGGAATCGCCTTTCTTATTTCCTCGTTAAGTTCGTTAATAATTTCCACAATGTGGCGTTTTCTTTCGTTAATTCTTTTCAGTTTAATTGTTCCGTAAGCCCTGTTGGGCTCGTTGCCCATGTCGAAAGCGCCGGCCTGCCCGACTATAAAATAGGAAGTATCAATTTCGTTTTTAATCGCGTTTTCAACTGTTTTTTCCAATGTTAAAACTTTCTCGCGCGTCATTTCAAGGGTATAGCCGCCGGGAGTTTCTACGGTAACGATAATTTCGTTCATATCAGTCTGCGCGAGAAATTCAAATCCAAGCAGGCGGATAGAGAAGAGGCTTAACACAAACAGAACCATGATGCCGGTTAAAAAAGATATTTTATTTTTAATTGCGCCCAACAAAAGCCGTTTGTATTTTTCGTTCAGATTCTCCATAAACTTTTCCACATGAGCGGAAATAAGTTTTCCAATTCCTTTATCTTTATCATGTTTCAGGAAAAGACCGCAAAGGAACGGGATTACAATAATGGCTGCAAGGATTGAGAAAAAGATCGCGAAGATGATTGTCCATGCGACGTCTTTTAAAATAATTCCGGCAAGCCCTGTCAGGAATAATACGGGGAAAAACGCCGCCATTGTAGTTGTCATCGAGGCTATAAGCGCCTGACCCGTTTCCTTTACGCCCAAAGAAGCCGCTTCCTGCGCGTTTAGTTTTCCTTTGTTAAAATGCCTTTGAATCATTTCAAGCACTACGATAGAGGCGTCAATGATCATTCCTATCGCAGTGGTCATTCCTCCGAGCGTTACAAGGTCAAGGCTTGAGCCTTTTACCCATAACCCAAGCATTGTAAAAAGAATGGATAACGGTATGGAGAAACTTATCATTAATGTTGTGCTGGTGTTATGCAAAAATATAAAAAGAACAATAACCGCGAGAATCGCGCCGAAAATGGCTGATTTTACAACCGAATCTACCGACATGGAAATATTAACAGCGTCGTCTTTGATAAAATTGAATGACAAACCGCCTGAGTATTCTTTTTCCATTGCGGTTAAAATGGAGCGAATCTCGCGGCTGATCGCGATACTGTCCCCGCTCTGCGATTTATTAACAGACAGAGCGATAGAATCTTCGCCGCCTGAAATTACATAATTGCTTCTGCGGTCTTCCGTAATTCCTACGCTCGCGGCGTCTTTCAGGCGGATAAACTGCCCGTCCTTATACGCGAGAACCTGATTTTCAAAATCCTGCATGGAGGTGAATCTGCCGTCGGTGCGTATGTTGAGGTTATATCCCTGATAGATGCCGTCTCCTCCTGGAAGGGAAAAATTGGCGGCAGGAAGAATTTGCGCAATGTCGAGGAGAGATACCTTAAGCGCGTTAAGACGGTCTAAATCGACCGCGATTTCCACAATCTCATTCGAGCCGCCGTTAATCTGCACGTTCGCGACCCCTGTTACGCGAGATAACGCGGGAATTATTTCATCATTGCAGAGAGTTGACAGCTCGCTTCTGCTTCCTTCGCCTCTTACAATGATTGTCATAATCGGAAGTTCCGATGTGCTGTATTGAAGAATGCGCGGAGGAGCGGGAAGATCGTCTGGAAGACTGCCCATCGCGCTGTTGATTTTTTCTCTTATTTCATAAAGTCTGTTTTCGGCTTTTTCGTTATAACCTAACTGAAGTTCAATTACAGAAACAGAATTTCTGGAAGTAGAAGATATCCTGTTAAGCCCTGAAAGAGTGCTTAAACTTTCTTCCAGCGGATCTGTAATTTCTTTTTCAATGTCGGCGGGTCCTACTCCGGGCCATGTTGTAATAACAACCAAAGTGGGCATTGCCATGTCCGCGATAAGGCTTCGCCTTAAATTGAAAGCCGACATTAATCCGAACACAAACAGGATGAAAAGAAACATTATAATTACTTTAGGATGCTTAATCGCGAAATCGGAGATTTTCATTGCCTTGTACCTAAAATATTCAAGCGCTGCCCTGACGTGATAAAATGCTGCCCTTCAAGAATAAATTCCATGTCATGTAATTCCGAGGGAATCTGAAAATAATCGTTATTGAAAAAATCAGCGGTAAATTCCATGTACTGCGCTTTCTTGTCTTCAGTGACATACCATAATCTGTTTCCCGACGCTATTACCTTAAACGGAAGATAATATACATCTTCTTTTTTTTCCAATGAAAATACCGCATTGACAAACATTCCGGGACGCAGCCCCTGATCGCTAGTCGAAGGAATTTCATATTCAACAAGAAAGGTTCTGTTTTCAGGCGACACATACGGCGCGAGGCTCAAAGGCTTAAGATTAAAAGAGTCGTTTCCAAGAGCGGGCGCGAAAAGACGCACCGGCATTGATTCCCAGTTATCCGTAAAAAACCTGTAATGAATTTCAGGAATGGCGGCTTTTATCATCAGGTTGTCAAGGTCGCCGAGCGTAACAAGCGGCGAGCCTGCCGCGACAAGGCTTCCTTCCGTACCGTGGCGCATTAAAACCGCGGCATCCATCGGAGCGCGTATCTTCGTGTAATCCAAATTGAGCTGCGCAAGTTCATACTGCGCTCTCGCGACCTCGAATGTCATTCTCGCCTCTTCATAATTCTGGCGCGAAACTCCCTGAGTCTGATAAACCTGCCTGATTCTCTCGTAAGTGGCGCGCGCTGTCTGATACGAAGACTGCGCCTGAAGATGCGTTAATTCATAAGGCGCGGAATCAACCTGCGCGATGATTTGATTTTCTTTTACAATGTCGCCCGCTTTAGCGCCGAGCGAAATGAGAGTGCCTGCGACACGCGGAACCACAGTGATGAGGCGGCTTGTCTCAACCTGACTTGTAATTCTTAAAGTTTTTTCAAGGCTTCCGTTAATTGGTTTGGTCGTTATTACCGGCGCAAGAAATTCCTCATTATCCGAATTGTCTTTTTTTATGATTGATATAATTATAACCGCCGCCAGCAGAGCCAGAGCCGCGAAGACGCCCAATTTAACAGGGGATATTTTACCTTTTAACGCGAAGTTCATTTTATCAAAATCCGTTTATATTAGATTGTATATTATAACTGATTCTGTTACTTAATGAATAGTGTTTCCCTAAATATACTGAAAAATCCCCTCGATTTTTACATTAAACCCGCTTGGGAACGATGATCCTTTCTTGCCGCCGTAACCTGCGGCGAGCATAGCCGCGGCAAGCAGTAAACCGCCGTTACCGGGGAGGTATAACGGCAGAGCATCGTCGCCTTCCTGCCTGTTATGACCGTTTTCAAGCCATGTGTTTTTGGAACTGTCCATTAAAAGAATATCCAGCGCATCCTTGTGCCTTCCAAGGCGGCAGGCTGTCATTGCCATCATTGGAAAGTCCCATCCGTAGAAGGTTTTTTTATCCCATACGGACAACACTTTGTCTAATGTGGCGGACATTATTTCAGGATCAATTCTTTCGCTGTTTAATACGCCGTACATCATCAGCATGGAAGGATGATCCGTATAAAACGGGAGTCTGGTAAAAGTATCGGGGCAATTTTCATGCGCAAGGTAAACTCCGTCTTTTAACGCCGGAAGACTCATTTTTTCCATAATTTCACCATAACGCTTTTGTTCGCCCAGCTTTTCAAGCCATTCATCCGCTTTTTCAATGGCGAAACGAAAATATTCAAGCTCAAAGGCGGCGTTTAATACATTTTTTGGATCATGTCTTTCCTGGGCGGGAATATACGGCGGTTCAAGCGCGAAATGTTCTCCGTCCCAATGGATAAAACTTTTTATAAACTCAGCGGTTTCCGTTACAACTTCGCGGTATTCACGAAGGAACGCGTCGTTTTTTTCAACGCGCCATATCAATTCCGCAAGCAGGATCGGATGAGGCTGCTGCCATATTAAAAAAACCGCGACAGAGGACGGCGTATTCTTACCGGAAGGATCGCACATCTTGGGCCAGCGCGCTCCTGAGTACCCCTGCGAAGAAGCAATCTCTTTTGCGATTGGCAGTATCTTTTTAAAAAACTCAAGCGACCTTTTTAAATCATCAGTTCTTCCCCATAGCCCCAGATACGCGTGATGCCAATAAAGCATTTCCAGATGAAACTTCCCGTACCAGCTGTTGCAGGTTAACCCTGTTTCCGCAGGCGGAATCTTACCCATGCTTTGAATCGCTATTAAATACTGCGAAAGCACAATCCTTCGTTCCAGTTCTTCCGCCCGAATGTCGGTAGAATCTGAAAAATCCATAAACCCGCCCGAAGACCAATAATTTTCCCAGAAATTTTCGCATTTTATCTTTGCGTCATTAAACAAATCGCATTGAGAATTATTTACGTGTTGAGTAAATCTTACGCAAAACTCTATACATTCGGATTGCGGAGTTAAAGTAATTACATGCTTTTTTTCGTCTATATATGTTGTAAACCCAAACCCACTAATTAAAACTTTATAAAATGTATCATCCAGTTTTCTTTCAATGCATATAATTCCTTCTTTTTCATTATTATCGCCGCAAGGTATAGTGCTGTGCAAATCTATCGCTGAAAAATCCGCGCCTGTCTTTTTATGACTGGCGTACGGAAAAGTAATATTTACGCGCAGTTTTCCGCGTTTTAATAACGGCGAACAGATACGCGCAAATACAGTATCTTCGTTCGGATGAACAAATGTTTCTGTGTTTACCGTTTCAGATTCAATTTTAAACTCGGAAAATAATTGCCCTTTCCATAAAGAGAGCGTTTGACTCACAGGTTTACAATTATCAAATGAAAGCGTTTTATCAGAATATTCAAAACCAATTTTTCCCAGATGAAACTTGTGCGCGTTAACTCTGACTCTTTTAAATCTTTCCTCTTGTCCGCAGTCATCTGCCGCGTAAAAAACATTTCTGCCATGCGTATCGTAAGGCGTTAGCCGCAATAAAGTTTCATCATCTTTTGGATAAGGATAGGAATGCCAACCCCACTCAGCCATGGTGCAGAGGGGAAAAGCGCCGCTTCCGTCGGAATATTCATCAAAAAATGTCTGCAGCCCGGTAAAATCGGCGGTTAAACAAAATCCGCCGTTTCCAACTGATAAAGGAGCGTTTTTATTTAATTTTTTATAATGCGGATTGTGTCTTTCTACAACTGTTTTTCTGTCAATCACAGCTTTACCTTCGTTGCCGCGCACATTTCATCAAACAGCAGCCGCGCGTCGGTAAGCGGTAATTTTTCTACGGCAAAGTCATGTGAAAAAACCTGAAACGCTTTTTCGATATCCCCTTCAAACGCCGCTTCAACAATTCCTTCGTGACTGAGCGCGTGATGTTTTATAAGCTCCAGCAGATCGGCGGGGATAGATTTTGAAGTAACAGGCTTAATATTATTACGACTAAAACATGCGTTCGTTTCAACGATAGATTCCAATGAAAGATCAATTAATTGTCCCTTATTCGGCAGGTTTACATTTGTTACAAGATCGCCGTGTCCCAATAGAGCTTTAATAATTTTAAGACCTTCCTCGCCGGATTCGACAGGCGTCATTTCGCAAGAGCCGCCGCGGTAAACAACGGCTCTTTGTTTTAACTTTTCCCGATCCCTTATGCGCCATGAAACAGGGGTCAACGCGAAATCCCAGCTTTCGGCAGTTTGCGCGGATGACAAATACCATGAAGGCGGACAAAATTCCGCAAGATGCCTGTCCCCTGCGGCGGCGATTAGTCCGTAACGGCGGAAAAGATCCATTTTAACGCGGTCAGATGAACCGAATAATTTATTACGTTCTGTTTGCTCTTCGCTTAGATTTGAATTTACACTTTGCTTTTTAAAACCTGTGTCTGCGTATTTGTCAGTAAAATTTTTATAGAAGGGGAAGATATCAATATCATTCCATTCTGCCTTGTCTATCCATGTAAAATGATTTATACCAATCACATTAACCTTTATATCTTCGCGTTTTATGCTTCCCGGCTCCGCAAGTCCCGCTTCTTCAAGGACGGAAGCCAGAAGTTTTTGAGTATGAAAAACCTCATGGCAGCAGCCGAAAGCTTTAATATCCGCATACTCTTTATACAAAGCGCGCGTGCAAACGCTCATCGGGTTAGTGTAATTAATAACCCATGCGTTAGGAGAATATTTTTTGATTTCACGCGCAATCTGCCTGAATTGCGGTATTGCTCTTAACGCGCGGACAATTCCCCCCGCGCCTGTAGTATCCCCGACAGATTGATAAATGCCGTATTTTTCAGGCGCATGAACGTCAACTGCCATCTCTTCAAAATCACCCGGCAGAATGGAAATAATGACAAAATCGCTGCCGCTTAACGCATCCGAAAGCGAAGGATTTGCCCGGAATTTCCACATTCCTTCGTTATATTGGCTCATTAATCTGTTGCCGATTATCTCGTTAGTTACTGCGTCATCGTGTTTTAAATCATACAATTCGATGGTTCCGCCTACGTCTTTTTCAAAAGCCAAATCCTGCATCAGCACCCATGCCCAATTACGCGAGCCGCCCCCGATGTAACAGATTTTTATTTTATTCATATTTAAAAGGTTATATCCTATTGAAAAAATAGGCAAGGAATGATAAAAAGAAGAATGCAGAATTTTTACTTGAAAATATTTGAAAAATCTTCAAATACAATCGGCAAGACAGCTGTTTGTATGGCAAAGGACGGCGATAAAACTATTCTAATTTTAATGGGGCATGACAAGTGCGGGTTTAAAGCCGAAGATTCAGGCGACGGTAAATTCCGCGCCGAGCTTACGCACGAAAACGCTGTAGTTCTGCGAAAACATTTTCCGTGGACAGCGCCTGTAAGAGGTTTGCAAAAATTTAAGAGTTTTGGTTTCGGCGACAGGCTTGGGTTAGCTGCGCCGGGACATATCGAAGTTATAAAAAACAATGATATCTTTCCCGTCTTGGCGCAGCAGTCAATCCGCGAGTTAAATTTTACAAAACGCTCCTATAACGACGTTCTGGACGCCGCGACATTTGCGGTTTTCCGCGAGGGTTATAAAAAAGGTTACGGCGCTGATGCGGATCATTTAAAGACGGCAAAGGATATAAAAGCCGCTCTTTCGCTCGGCTTTACAATGATTACTCTGGATTGTTCCGATCATATTAAAAACGGCGCGGTTTTAGACACTGAAATCCCTCAAAAATATATCGATAAATACCTTAATGTGGAATTTGATATCGAAGGCATCCCTCTTGTTTTTACAAAGGAAGAGCTTGCCGCGTGTATTGCTGTATATTCAGGAGCGGTTTCTTTCGCGGCGGAAATTTATCATAAATTTTTCGCGTCAGAAAAATGTAACGCAGACCTTGAAATCTCTATAGATGAAACAGAGTCGCCAACAACTCCTCTTCAGCATTATTTTGTGGCGCGTGAACTTCTAGATTCAGATGTTGTTTTTACAACAATCGCGCCGCGTTTTTGCGGAGAGTTTCAAAAAGGAATTGATTTTTCGGGCGATATAGCCCAATTTGAAAAAGAAGTTAATGTGCATGCCGCGATTACCAGAAGTCTTGGATACAAATTGAGCATTCATTCGGGCTCTGATAAATTCAGCGTATTCCCGATTATCGCAAAAGCCTGCCGGGGAAACTTTCATTTAAAAACATCAGGGACGAACTGGCTGGAAGCAATGCGCGTAGCAGCGGAAAAAGACCCCGATCTTTACAGGGAGATACACAAGCATGCCCTTACAGTATTTAACGAAGCAAAAAAATATTATCATGTAACAGCGGATGTATCTAAAATCCCTGATGTACAGGAAATTAATGACGAAGATTTGCCGGGGCTATTCGATACAAACAGCGATCTTCGCCAGCTTATACATATTACTTATGGTTTTATTTTGGACGTTTATAAAGATCGCTTATATACGCTGTTGGAAAAATATGATGATGATTACCGTAGCGCGATTGTAAAGCATATTGGGAAACATTTAGAGCTGTTAAGCTAATAATAGAAATTTTGATAATTGTGTAAACGGCAAATATAGGATATACTGTGCCTAAAAGGAAAAAAGGAGTTATTTATGAATTACATGAATTTCGATAAGACGGCGGTTTTTAAGAAACTTGCGGATTACGCAAAAAACACCAATTTTAATTTTAGAAGAAAACTTGACGCGAAAAGGGTAGGGGAATGCGTTGTCCCCATGTCGGCAGGACTTTCATACTCGTGGGCGGCAAAGGCAATAAATGAAGAATGCGCGGTCTTACTGCAGGAACTTGCGAATGAGCAGCAGCTTATAGCCAAATATAAAGCGCTTCTTAACGGCGAGATGATGAACACAGGCGAAAAGCGCAAGGTGCTTCATCAGCTCCTTCGCGGAGAACAATGCGATCCTGTTATAGAAGACGGAAAAAATATCGGAGAGTTTTACCGTAACGAACTTTTGCGCCTTTGCGATTTTGCCTCCGCCGTTCATGAAGGTAAATTCAAGGGAGCGACAGGCAAGCCGTTTACAACCGTAGTTCAAATAGGAATCGGCGGTTCCGATTTGGGTCCCCGCGCGATGTATCTGGCTCTTGAAAACTGGGCAGCAACGGAAGGAAAGAAACGCATGAACGCGAAATTTATTTCCAACGTAGACCCGGACGACGCTTCCGCTGTAATCGCGTCCTGCGCGCTTGAACAGTGCTTGTTTATCCTTGTTTCAAAGAGCGGCACAACCCAGGAAACTCTTGCGAATGAACTTTTTGTAAAAGAAAAACTGAAAAAAGCCGGATTAGATTCAAGCAAACACATGATTGCTGTAACGAGCGAGACAAGTCCGTTAGCGCGTAACAGCGCGTATCTTGATTCATTCTACATAGACGACTATGTCGGCGGACGTTATTCGTCATCCTCGGCTGTAGGAGGATGCGTTCTTTCATTGGCGTTTGGCCCTGAGGTTTTTAAAGATTTCCTTGCAGGCGCCGCGGAAGCGGATAAACTTGCGCTTAACGAGGATATTTTAAAAAACGCCGCCCTTCTTGACGCGCTAATCGGCGTATGGGAACGCAACTTTTTAAATTATCCGTACACGGCGGTTCTTCCGTACAGTCAGGCTCTCTGCCGTTTCCCAGCTCATCTTCAGCAGATGGACATGGAATCGAACGGCAAGCGCGTAAACCGAAACGGAGAAAAAGTAGATTACGAAACAGGTCCTGTTATTTTCGGAGAGCCCGGAACCAACGGACAGCACTCTTTCTACCAGCTTTTACACCAGAGCACAGGCGTTATTCCCCTTCAATTTATAGGCTTTACGGAAAGTCAAAGAGGCGATGATGTCAGCGTAGACGGCTCTGTAAGCCAGACAAAACTCGCCGCAAACCTTGCAGCCCAAATTGTCGCTTTCGCCAAAGGTCAGGACAGCGAAGAAAAAAACAAAGAGTTCCCCGGCGGCCGCCCATCCAGTTTAATTTTTGGAAAGAGACTCACTCCCGCCGTATTGGGAAGCCTTCTTGCCCACTATGAAAACAAGGTAATGTTTCAGGGCTTTGTGTGGAACCTAAACAGTTTCGATCAGGAAGGCGTGCAGTTGGGCAAGATACTTACCAAGAAAGTTTTATCAGGCAACTTCGGAGACAATGCGTTGGAAGCGTATAGCAAAATACTTGGGGTTTAGTTAAGCCGCATTTTACTTTTTGCACCTCTGATGGGGTTGTTTCTTTACAGGTCTCCTCCGGCGCCCGGGCGCACTGCTCGGGATGAATCCCTCGCGCCCTCTTGATCTCATTGACTTTTATCTGGCGCCACGCCTTGCTGCTTTAATTCAACAACACGCTATGCGTGCTTTATTGGGCGCCAAAAGATTGTTTTCCCCGCAGGCAGGCTGCCTCGCCTATGCGATTGGTTTATAAAATGTAAAATGAAATTCGTATACAAGTAGTTATGCGACAGTTCGCAGTTTTATATTTCTTGGGTTTCTAGCTATATGCTACTGCTTTAATATCTATATCTTGTATACATGTGTTTTGGTAATTTCATATCTATAAAAAAAAGAATAATTACCTCTTTATAATATTAATAAAAGATTATAAGATTAATTTGCTATTGCGAACCGATCGCATAACAAACGGTAACCGCTCCGGCGGTGACTTTGCACCGCCTCCGGGCTGCGAAAAACCGCAGTCGGCTACGCCTTTTTGCGGTTTTGTCTCCGCCACATTTTGGCAGCCCTGCAAACGCAAAAGCGGGGTAAGAATGTTATTTTATGCTTTTGCGCTTGCTTAATCGGGCTGCCAAAACGTCGGTTACCTTGAACGTTATGCGAAATATGGGCAAACGTGAAAGTAATTGTAAATTATCTCTGAAAAATACGTGAAAACAAAAGGATAATGTGTTATAATTGAATATAAGGGGTATCCAATGAAAAATAATGTTAATAATCATAAAAAGGCTATTATCTTTTTTTGTATTTTAGGGATAATTATTATTTCATGTGATGAGGAAAAGGAACATGTGTTTATTTTTGATGAAAAAATATTTAAATCGGAGTGGGAAAATTGGAATAATCATGGAATAGAAAATTATAGTTTTACATTTATAAGTGGAAAAAAAAGTATAATTGACTTGTTTAATTCGAGATCGCTATCAGTACCTCCTCTTAAACCATTCATTGAAGAATGGAAAATAATTGTTAAAAACGGCATAATGGATTCTTTTGAATATACTTATTACGCTCTATTGTATGAAGAAAATAATTTTATTGGATTTTATTCTCAAGATTCAAGTTATATTAAGCCCCCACTTTTTTCTACAATTTCTGATATGTATCAATATACTTCAATATCAGTAGATAACCTCAGGCAATGGAAAGTGGATATGAATGTGGATATTAAATATGCTCTGGATTTTAATTATATTACATTTTTTAATGTATATAGACTTTTGTATGATACTGACGGTAATGGAATAACTACCTATGCTGTGTCTGATTTTATTATTTTGGAATAATTATTTATTAAGCTTATATTATGAAATAGGACTATTGTGTGTGCCCACACTTCGCATAACAAACGGTAACTGCTCACCGCCCTGTTCGGGCATTTTGGGCTGTGAAAAACCGCAGTCGGCTTTGCCTTTGTGCGGTTTTATCTCCGCCACATTTTGCCAGCCATGGTCGCGAACCATAGGTTCGATACTGCGCAACCCCTTATTCGGGCTGGCAAAACGTCGGTTACCTTGAACGTTAAGCGACAGTTTAGCAGGTTTGTTATGACATAATATTAAAATATTCCGTATGGACTTTATGTTTAATTTATGGAATAATTTAGTATAAAGTTTAATATTTCATTAAAGGGGTATATAATATGTTTGACAAGAAAACGCTTGAGGAAATGCAAAAAGCTATGCAAGCCTTGCAAGGCATGAAGAGCGGCGTTCCTGACTTGGAAGCATCAATGAAACAACTACAGGCTATGAAGGAAATGGGTATGCCGGGCATGGACGAGGCTATTAAGCAATTGCAGGACGCTCGGGCTATGATCGTAGCACAGCAGGGTAATCCGGCGGTAACACAGGGAAATACGGCGCAGCCAGCAGCGATCCCGAAGGCTAATCAATCGCAATCAAAACCGACGGCATCGGTTGGTAGAGCCAGTGAAAGCACCAACAATATTGAGTTCACAGCACTTGAGGGCGGTTTTAAATGGATTGATGATACCCATGTGGAGTTCGGGAGCTATCCGCAAACAGTGGACGGCGGCGTGAAGAAAATTCTGTGGCGTGTTCTTGACAAGAAAAACGGCGAACTTCTTTTGATAAGCGAATATATTTTAGATGGTAAACAATATCAGGATAAAACGGATTCAAGCGTCAAGCGCAGCGGCAAAAAAGAAGACATAGAACGCGCTCGGTTACCTTGGGAGCGTTGTGATTTGCGCAGATGGCTGAACGATTATTTTTATAACCATGCCTTCAACGCGCAGGAAAAATCCCAGATTATCGAACGGCTTTGCGCCGGCAACGGCGCATACATACACAAAAGTTATAAAGCAAAGAAACTTGATAAGGCGAATATCAGTATTCTTGATGATGATACGTATGAAAGGTATGAAGATTACGGCTGCAATGACACCCGTGACCGTGTGTTCCTTTTGAATGTTCAAGAAGCGCTTGATTACTTTAAAAGAGAAACTTATGTCATTGACCAAACAGTTTGGAATGCCAATCTTGACCGCGACGCAAAAGCAACGGATTTCCCTCTGAACAGAGCCAATGGAAAAACGGTTGATGGCACTGTTACATACCTCCTCAACCCTTTTGACGGCGAAACTAACAGTAAGGTTAACGGCAAGTGGCAAAAAATCAAAGTCGGTACGGAACATATCGGCAGTGTGAAGTGGTGGCTGCGCAACATGGGCATCAACGATGAGACGATGAATGCTGCAAATATACCTTATCACGGAAGTCAGGTTTCGTTTATTCAATTTGGCGCGATCTTTACAGGCGGCGTATTTCCAGTCACATGGATGGGTGTGCGTCCGGCGATATTGATTAAAGATAAGTAGAAAATTATAAACAAAAGCTAAAACGTCGGCTAGGTCATGGCTAAAGCCATTCCCACTCTTAGAATTGACCGCGAAAGCGGTCATCCTTAACTCACCCACATTTTGCCAACCCTGGTCGCGAACCATAGGTTCGATGCAGCGCAAGCCCTTATTCGCGCTGGCAAAATGTCAGTTACCGTTTGTTAAATGACGTTTGCGCATTACATTATTTTTCTTAATATTCTTTTTGCCCCCAAGAACAACCGCCTTGCGTCCATGGACGGCGCAAGGCGTAGGATTAATGCCTTTTAGTAATTATTTTATTCATACCCATACTCGAAAATGTAATATGTTTATACCAATTTTTTGATATATAATTTCTGACAATATATCGTCTTTTTTTGTATGTTTTATAATGCTTTAATATACCTAAATATGAATTAACAGAAGAAACAAATGACATCCTTTCTTCTTTATCCGGCTTGTGGTCATAAGCAAGTTTATTGTAAATATTAATTGATTGTCTAAAATTTGTAATAGTTCTGTGATTTATTACAATATGAGACGGTTTTATATAACAACCAAGAAATTTAACCCCATTTTGACAAGATTGTAAATATATCTTTTTTGAATGAAGGGAAAGACCTAAATTATCAAATAAATAATTTTGAATAATTGGTATTAATTTTTTAAGAAAATTCTTTGAAGAATGAACAAAAATACAATCATCTACATAGCGTCCATAATTCTTTATACCGCAGTCTTTTTTAATAAAATGATCAAAGCAAGTTAAATAAAAATTAGCAAAAACTTGACTTGTTAAATTGCCTATGGGTAAACCGCAGTCCTTTTTTGCTGTAAAAAGACTTTTATCTTTTGGCAATTGTTCCCATAAAACAGAAAGACTGTGAAAAATACAGTCTTTTACAGGATCATTAAAAATAATAATACGGCATAATTCTTTTACACGCTCTTTGTCAAAACCGTGGTAATTATTATTAATAAATAATTCCAATTTTTCATATAATATTTTTCGATTTATACTCATAAAATAACCGCGAATGTCTATTTTTAATATCCAGCCGTTTTCATTTCTTCGAATAAATCGAGAGGCGCGGGAAACGCCAAAATGAGTACCTTTTCCTTTACGGCAGGAATAACTGTCAAAAATAAAATGTTTTTCAAATAATACGTTTAATCTGCCTATAACTAAATGATGTACAATACGATCCCTGAAAGAAGCGGCAAAAATTTCGCGTATTACAGGTTTTTCTACTATAAACACTGTAGAAGGGCGGGGCTGCCATGTTCCGTTGTTTATTTCTTCCCATAATTCAAGCAGATTGTTTTCCAGGTCTATTTCAAATTGTAACGCTCCGACACGGTTTCGTTTATTTTTGCGGCATTCATAATACGCGGCAAATATATCTTCCAGAGGAATTTTTGATAAATCTTCAAATAATTCTAACTGCATAATATTCTCAAAAAAGGGTTGCCCGATAAAAATATATTTCAGGCAACCCTGCGGAGGATTAACCTCCTGTTTAATGTGTAAAATCCCGGACGGCACGGACGTTGTTGTTGTTGTCCTTGTTGTTGTTGTTCTGATTGCCATTGTTGAAATTCTGATTCCACGCGTTATTGTTATTGTTCTGCGACGAAGACCAGAAATTGGTCGTGCGGATATTTTACCCAGCCGGACGATTGCTCGGCAGAGATTACTATACCGGTTATGGCACTGCAATTTTAAGACGCAGAGCGTCTTTCCGGTTTCCGCACCGCTTTTACACAAAAACCTTGCTCGCTTTCACATACCGTAGCATGAGAAAATCAGGCATAGAGTGATTTAACGCGGCGAAACTTGTTTTGCAGCATTACGCCACCCTGTTATCTGTTTTCCTATCTTGTCCATAGAAAGAACAAGCTGTGCCTGTTGTTTCACGGTGATAAGATGCAGATCCTTGCATAATCTTATTTCCAGTTTAAGAACTTCAAATTCGTCCAAAAACTGTTCCAAATAAGCCTCCCTTTCTTTATTTTTATTAGCGCGGTATATACTGCGCACTAGCGTAATACAATCACGCTTCATATCCTGCCCAAGAGTAAATTTATATTCTCTTGAAAAATTCTTTGTTAGTTCAAATATTTTTAACGTTAGCCGATATGTGTCGTTAAATACGGGCAAATCATAATATAACGCCAAAATAAATACCCTCTAACCACAAATTTTTTTCGACCGCCTTCGGCGGTAAATTCTTTAAGGGGGAAAAATTTCCCCCTTAAAAATCCCCCTTTTAATAGTTAAAGGGTTAAATAGTTAAAAAGCCCGGACGGCACGGACGTAGTTGTAGTTGCCCTTGTAGCCGCCGTCCTGACCGCCACTGGAGAAACCCTGATGCCACGCGCTACTGTAACTGCCCTGCGACGAAGACCAGAAATAGCCTGATGAAATACCTAAGTGGTTCCTCGCTTTATACATTTCATTTAATTCATCTTTGCTTGGCAGAAACCAGTCGTCTTTGCCGCCTCCGCGATAATCGGCGCATGCTTTTGCGGCGGGAGCGTTTGCGTCTATAGCAAGAATCGCGGCTGTGTTTGCCTTGCCAGTTCCTATTGCTGTTCCGGTTCCTGCAATACTTGTTTCGGTATAACCTGATGATGCCCATGCCAATGATGTCCCTTGATTTTCAGGAGCGGCTTCAAGATAACGCCAGCCATCAGAAACACTTCCCTTGTCGTAGAATATTTTACCGCCGCCTGGTCCTGTTTCGCCTATATTGTATAAATATTTTTCTATTACAAAATATCCGGCAAAAATATCCGGCGCTGCATTCCATCCTGTTGCTTCCGCAACAGCAAAATACACCGCATAAGTTCCGGGTGTTTGCGGAACCGATGTGTTACCTGCATATCTGATGTTACTTATAGCTCCTGGAGATTTTCCGCTTTTTGCGGTAATGGTAACTGCGGTAATAATATATCCATCCGCCTTCTGGTACAGATTGGCAATTTCATAATCAGAAGCTACAGGAGTTTTGTTTGTATGGGGCGGCGTGTTGTCATATTGACATGTTAAACAAATACCACCTGCTGGCGAGTGATTGGCGGTCTCTGTTTTGGCATCACAGCCTGCGCCTGTACATTCTTTCCAATGCTGCGTTGCACTGCTTGACCATGTTGTACTGTATGAGTGGGTATGCATATTATTGCCATTTTCGCCTGTGATATCATCATCACCACCTCCGCAAGCAATGAATCCAAATCCGATTATTGCCGTAATGGCAATAAATCCTAACAGACTAAATCTTTTTTTCATTTTGTAACTCCTTTTTACATCGCGTGAGCGATGAATTTAATCGAAGAGCTCCGCAACGCGGAGACCATGTCTCCTTTAAATTTGTTTGTTTTATTAAAAAGCTGACATATATAGACAGCATTTTCACAGAGTAAAGTTTTTATTTTTGGAATATATACTATGGTATAGTTGTCTCGCAGTCCGCGAGAGCGGACAGTTAATCCATTCCTTAAGAGAGCGATACCCGAAGGAGCCAACACCTGTATGGTGTTGACATCGTTTTTTAAATTATATGTATAATTGACTGCTGACTGCTGACTGCTGACTGCTGACTGCTGACTGCTGACTGCTGACTGCTGACTGCTGACTGCTGACTGCTGACTGCTGACTGCTGACTGCT
>Ga0209755_10002966_pt1 | contig 22028 bp, 21 predicted proteins | sample TergutCo191P1_FD_187301 | JGI IMG/M metagenome (GOLD analysis project Ga0209755, IMG submission 187301) | Cornitermes sp. P1 segment gut microbial communities from Petit-Saut dam, French Guiana - Co191P1 (SPAdes) (version 2) | ecosystem: Host-associated > Arthropoda: Insects > Digestive system... | reverse complement strand
CTGTTCGTTTTGAACGCAGTTTCCATAAAATGAACTCCTATTTTTGTCCTAATACTTAGACGGAGTTCAGCGGAAAAAAAATCAAAAAAATGCATAAAAAAATGAAATCAGCCAAAAAATGACGTGAAAATGACGTTTGTCGGAGCTTTTCTTTTACAAAACTTTGGGAAAGATGTGGGTAACCGTAAGCTCTACGAGAGGGGAATTTTTCGCAAAATTAAGCCCTTTGCCATACATTTTACTCAGTATATTGAGTATTTTGTATATTATCTTTTATGAAAACACTCCCGAAAGTTACACATCAATGCAATACATAAAAAAACATAACATTGAGCTATATAATAAAATGCTCGCTTTGAAAAAACGGGAGAATAGGCGAACATTTTTGCTGAAGCTTGTAAATAAAGCAAAAAGAATGCTAGGCTTTGAAAAATTAATTTTCCCGCATCAAAAACAATTGGACGAAATTATGGATATTGCCTGCGAATATATGGATATCAGTAAAAACGATTACTATAGCATTATAGAGAAATTCAATAACCACGAAACAGAAGCCGAAGAGAAATTTGAAAACCAGGCTCAAACAGATATCTTTTGGAATAACATAGACAAAGAATGGCTTTGCATAAATATTTATGTGCAATCCATTTTATACAACTCTGTTATCCCAATTTATACAACGCTCCGAAAAATGACGCTAAATAATTTAAACGCTCTAGATTACGGCTGTGGAAGCGGCATCCTCGCTATTTTGCTTCACAAAACTTTCAATTTTAAAAAGCTTGTTTTAACAGACATAGACAACTATGCCGCAAACTTCATTAGGTTTTACATAGCAAAAACAAATAGCAAAGAGATTATTTGGGAAAATATTTTGGAATGCAACAGCAACGAAACCTTTGATTTTGTTATTTGCCTAGATCTTTTGGAACACCTAGAAAATTCCTACGAACATTTGTTAAAACTAAACGACAAAGTTAGCGTTGAAGGAACAATGGTTCTGAAAATTGCTTTTGAACACGAAGACAATACACATTTACCACAAGCAGAAGAAGACTTCTTTATTAAAAACAATGGCTTGGCATATTTAAAAGCAAACTACAAAAGAATAGCATACTTCGGATACGGGCTTATAAACGGAATTTATAAAAAACATTGAGGAAATTTGCTGGCGAGCATTAGAGAAAAAAATAATGTTAGCATAAGCGAAGCTCTAAAAATAATGCTTGACAAAGGCATAATTCAAGAGCTGGAAGATTTGGAAACTGGTTACTACTTGGAAGGTGATGCGTATTTGGAGAATGTGTTTGTATAAATTACTCTCTTCCAAAAAAAGCCTGTGCAGTCTCATGTGCCAAAGATGGGTTCAGGGCAGTGCCCCGAACCCAAGTGTTTAATTATTGCTTGCTACACTTTAAATAGCTTAACAGTTGCTTTCAGCTCGCCTGCAATTTTTGCCAGATCGCCTGCACTCTGGTTAACCTGAAATGCTCCCTGCGCGCTTTCCTTAGCGGCTTGGCTCATACCGACAACATTTTGGCTAACATTGGTGGCTCCCTTTGCGGCTGCGCCGGCGTTGCGAGCTATGTCGTTGCTGCCTTTCGCCACTTCGCCTATGGCACTGGCAACTCGCTTTGAGCCGGCGTTCGCTTGCGACACGTTGCTTGCTATCTCATTGCTAGCCTTGGTTTGTTGCTCAACGTGGCCTGCTATGGCTTCTACGCTATGGTTGATTTTCACAATGATTTTGGAAACATCGCGAATAACGGTCACAGCATCGCTGGTGCCACCTTGGATGCCTTCTATGCGGCGAGCAATGTCATCTGCGCTTTTTGCGCTTTGACTCGCAAGCTCTTTGATTTCACCTGCAACAACCGCAAAACCTTTGCCGGCCTCGCCTGCGCTTGCCGCCTCAATGGTGGCGTTAAGAGCGAGAAGATTGGTTTTGTCTGCTATCTTCTTGATAACATCGGTTACTTGCCCGATTTCTTTTGCAGCTCCGCCGAGTTTGTTCATAACTTCTGTGGCATCGGAAGATTTATTTGTGGCATCGAAAGCTACTTTGCGAACTTCGTTTGTGTTGCTTGAGATTTCGTTTATGCTTGCGCTCATTTCTTCCACTGCGCTTGCTATGGTATTCATATTGGTGCTCATTTGCTCGGCAGCACCGGCTACTTCGTTTGCGTTTACGCTTGCTTGTTCTGCGCCACCTGCCATTGCGTTTATGTTTACGGACATCTGTTCGGTAGTGCTGGCAACAGTATTGCTCTGATTAACAGTTTGCTCTGCGCCACTTGCAAGTTGCCTGCTAACTGAAGAAAGCTCCTCAGCGGCTCCTGCCAAAGTATCGGAATTGGCGATCAAGCTTTTGATAATTCTTTGTATTTTTTCAAAGAAATCATCAACAGAACGAGCTACAATTCCAATTTCATCTTTTTGATCGACTTCTGCACGGGCTCGCATGTCGCCGTCTTCGCCTTTCTTCAATGTCTCAACAACCTTGTTCAAAGGACCCGTTATGGAGAAAGTCATGTATATGCTGATAGCAAGAGAAGCTATCACCATTGCAATCAAAATGATTGTACTTACTTTCGTAGCGTAGTCATAGGCAATATCGCTGTTGGTATTTATCTCTGATGCCGCATTCTCCTTATAGGCTGCGAATTGGTTGTCATACTTTGATACCTCTGTTCTTTTGGCAACTAAGGATGCAGGAATTTCACGCTCAACTTCAGGCATCACCGAAATATCCTTTATAAACTGATCGAACATCATTGAGAAGCCGTCGAGTGCTACCCTAAAGTTAGCAACTACCTGCCTGTTCGATTCGTGTATAATTCGTTTTTCTTCGGTGTTGTAAACCGCGTGCATTTCCTTCACTATGGAATCCTTCCTGGCAATTATCCTCCTGAATTTCTCCGGCGTGTCTGCCCGGAGAGCTTCATGAGCTTCAATCCGTAGCTCCTGCAACATCCGCTCGGTACTGATTAGGTTGATGATTGGCAGTACAGCGTTTTCATAAAGCTTGGTTGTACTGTCGTTGACCGTGGACAATTCACGTAGCAAAAATATGCACGTGGCTACTGCCATGATGGTTATTGCCAAGTAGGACGCAATGAGTTTTGGTCCCATTTTGATGTTTTTCATACATACCTCCGTTTTTTGTGGTGAAAAATTAAATGCTCAGGCGTTGGGTATAATTGCATATACCCAATGCCCCGATGAATTTACACTGCTTAACTGCAGCCCTCAGCTGCACTAGAATGAAAAAGGATATTCTTATAAATGAATTATGGAAAGAATGTCCTTCTAATTATAATATACATTATTTTTTCCGAAAAAACACGTTTTTTTTGAAAAACGCTATATTTTTTCAAAAAAAAGCAATTTTACTGAACATTTGAGCAGGAAAATATATAATACAAGAAAAATATTTTTTATTTCGCCAAATCTCTAATAACTTGCCAATAAATATTGCGCTCTTCTTGCTGAACACGTTTTTCCAGAGTTTCCGGAGTATCGCCCGGTAAAACAGGCACTGCGTTTTGGGCTATTATTTTTCCGGCATCATAATCTTTGTTCACAAAATGCACTGTGACTCCGGTGATTTTGACTCCTGCTTCAATTGCCTTTTTGTGAACGTGTATTCCGTAACAGCCTTTGCCGCCGAAAGAAGGCAGGAGCGCAGGATGTATGTTTATTATTCTGTTTTCAAAATGCTCAAGAATATCTTCGGATATTTTTCGCATATAGCCGGACATTACAACCAAATCAGGATTTTCGCTTTGCAAAACGGAAAACAGATTATCTCCTTCAATTAAGCGAACAGGAACTTTGTATTTATTTGCAATGTCTATAACTTTGCTGCCGATTGGCGTTATAAGGCTAACGCACTTGGCATTAAGCTCGTTTGCAGCAACGCGCTGCATTATAGCATCAAAATTGCCGCCCCTACCTGCAGAAAGCATTGAGAATTTTAGCATGAATGGAAATTAGTAAATTAGCACCATGTCAAATTCTTACTTCTTCGTTGGCGTAGCAGGTGTTGGGATGAGCGCTCTTGCCCAGTTCTTGGCCGGAAAAGGCACTCTGAGCAGCGGCTCTGACCGTCGCTTTGCTGGTGAAGACGGTACCGTTGTAAAGAAGCAGCTTGAAGAAGCCGGAGTGAAATGCTTTCTGCAAAACGGAAGCGGAATACACAAAGACTTAACCGCAGTCGTTGTTAGCACGGCGATTGAAGGCGGAAATCCTGATACGGAAGCAGCGCAAAGACTGGGTGTTCCTGTTATGCACCGTAGCGAATTGCTGGCAAAAATAACGCAGGAAAACTCAACCATAGCGGTTAGCGGAACAAGCGGGAAAAGCACTGTAACCGGATTGATTTGGCATATACTCAATGAATGCAAAAAAGACCCAAGCCTCCTGAGCGGCGCAGGGCTTAGCGTTTTGGAAGAACAGGGCAAAATAGGAAACGCAGTCGCAGGCAACGGGTGGTTGATTGCAGAAGCGGATGAAAGCGATGGAACATTGATCAGATACAAACCAAAAATCGGCATAATTCTGAACATAGACAAAGACCACAAAGAGCTTAACGAGCTGCAAAAGCTATTCAAAGAATTTGCCGGCAATGTTAGCGAAACTTTGATAACCAACGAAGTTGTAAAATTCTCAGGGACATCGTTTGGATGGGGAGATAATTGCAGCTTCAAAGGCTCCGGCTACACGGCAAAAGGAATTGCCTCGCAATTTAAAATCAACGGGGTGGATTTTTACTTGCCTTTACCAGGCAAGCATAACGCTGAGAATGCTCTCGCTGCCGTAGCAGCTTGCGTTTCCACAGGCGTATCCCTGGAAGAATGCGCAAACGCTTTGAAAACATGGAAAGGCATTCACCGCAGAAGCCAGATTTATCCGTGCAAAAACGAAATAATCCTTGTTGACGACTACGCTCACAATCCGGCAAAAATCGCGGCGAGCATTCGCTCTTGCCAAGACTTTGCAAAAGGAAAAGTGCTGGCATGGTTTCAACCGCATGGTTATGGGCCGACTAAATTTTTAAAAGACGATTTGATAGCGGAAATTTCCAAAGCTCTGCGCCCAACCGATGAGATATGGTTTAGCTCAATATATTACGCCGGCGGCACAGCAGATCGCAGTTTCGATTCAAATATTTTATCCGAAGCAATTCCAAATGCGCATTTCATCTCAAACAGAGACGAATGCCTGAAAGAGATAATGGGCATAGCAAAATCTGGCGATGTAATTTTGCTCATGGGAGCGCGCGACCCGAGCCTAACAGAGTTTGCGAAGAATGTCAATAAGCTTCTACTGTAACCCCCGCATAATACGCCTTCAAGATTTCCTCAAAATTCTGCCCGGCTTTTGCTCTTGCCCTTGTTCCCATCTGGCACATGCCAATGCCGTGCCCATAGCCGGAACCTGTTATGGTAAAATTATCGCCATTTTGCGAAATCCCAAACAATAAACCGGGCAAAAACTTTCCGTTTCGCGCAAAAAGCCTTCTTGTCCTATCCCCAAAAACCTCAAAAGAACCTTTGTCCGTAAAAACAACAAGTCTTTTCACTCGGCCTCCCGGAAATTTTTCAGTTACAAGAATCTGCTCAATTTTGTTAAAAGAAAAAATTTTATCTGCTCTTGCGTCTGCCGCATTCATTTGAAACAAATCAATAAGTTCCGCTTTGCTAAAAGTCTCTTCCCACTTCATGTATCTTGAAAGCTCGCAAAATGGCCTTCCGTTTGCGGAATCCGAAATGGGGAGCAAATACGGCTTTCCTTCTTGCCCCCAAATCTCCGCAGATTCCGTTTTGCCTCCACAGGTTGAATGGTAATATGATTCTATTATATCGCCATTGTATTTGATAACCAAACCGGCTGTGGCCAAAATAGCTTCATTTGCAAGAGAGTCTTCGTCTGCCTTGCCGTTGTAAACCTGATCGCGAACGTCTGCGTAAATATCAAAACCCTGTGATTTTCTGGAACCAAGATGGCGATAAGCGTAAGTTCTTGCGGCAACAGCCTGGGCTTTCAAAGCTTCCATCTCGTCTCGCTTTAATTTGCCGATTTCATGCGGAACAAGGCCTTTTAAATAATCCTCAATTAGCACGACGTTTATTACCGCAAGCCCGCTATCGGTAGAAAGCACTGCCCAGCGCCCTCTATAAACTTTGCCTCCGTATTTGCAATCTCCTTTGGTTTCAATCTCCGTTCTGCCGAAGCCTGCCGAAGCCCCGGCTTTGAATTCCCATTTTTTTTCAGGACATTCTATAACAGCCAAGTCTTTTTCAAAACCAACCCCTACATTTATAGTATCAGTCAGAGCTTGCGGCATAGGCACAGGCAAAGGCTCAGGTTCGGCCTCAGACGTGGTTGGAGGCCCCAGCGGCCGCAAAGGCGCACAGGCAAAAAAGACAAAAATTATGGGCAAAAGGAATAGAAATCGCATAGATTGGAGAAAATATAGTAAAGTTTACTATATTCCCAACATGGTAAAATATTACAAACTACAAGTCGGACGAATTGCTATTGCAGAAAGGCATGAAGCAATGATCACAATGCTGATTTGTCCCAGCCAAGAAGAAGTCAATACTTTAATCATGGATTGCCAGCTGGATGAACATACAATAGCCTCTGCATTTGACACCGAAGAGCTTGCACGTTTGGAATACGAAGATGACTATACCGCGATAATTTTCAAAAAACCCAAGAGCTACAATGCCAAAGACCGATTCCTGTTTCGCATCACGTCTTTCGGCGTATTTATATTCACAAATAAAATCGTAATTCTTAGCGATGGCGAAATGCCGTTCTCAGATGAAAAAAGGTTTTCACGCATAACATCACTCAATATGTTTGTGCTTAAGCTCCTGAACTATTCCGCATATCACTTCAGCGAGCACCTGCGCATAATAAGCCGAGTGAACGATGAACTGGAAGCTAAACTCGTAAGTTCCATGGAAAATAAATACCTGCTTTATATGTTTGGATTGTGCAAATCTCTGGTGTATTACCTTGATGCCGTAAGCTCAAACCAGACTGTGCTGCAAAGACTCCAAAGCTGGCGCAACCTTACATTCTCAGAAGCGGAAAAAGACCTGCTTGATGATATTTACATTGAAACATCCCAGTGCTTGAGGCAAACGGAAAATCTTTCAAACATTCTCTCCAGCATGATGGATGCCCGCGCGAGCATTATATCCAATAATTTGAACACTTTGATGAAAAGGCTGAACGTACTTACCATTGGGATAATGGTGCCTACATTTGTGGTTAGTTTTTTCTCCATGAATATACTGTATCCATTTGAGATGGGAGCGGAATTTCAGCATCCTTATTCCTTTTGGTTTATCGTAGTATTGGTGATACTAGCAACAACAGGCTTCCTGTTATTGCACAAAAAGAATAAATGGTAATGAGCTACATGAGCTCATAGGTCTTGTGGAAAATTCTTTCGTTTACAATGTAGCAATCGCCTAAATCATTTTCGTTGGCTACCAAAAAGTCTCCGGGCTTGCCTGAGTAATATTTTTCTGTGTCCCAATAGGTGAATACTTTTGTGCGCTTTTCAACCGGCTTTGCCTTTACTATTTTTTCTCCGTTCGCAAAGCATACTTTGGCAAAACGAGAAATCGGCTGTTTTCTTCCTACAGCCCTGTTTATAACCGTTGGCGGATATTCAAAGACTTCCTGATATTCATCATTCAACGGAATATAATTTTTCTCAAATTTCTCACGCAAAATCGGATACACCTCTCCTTCTATGCCTATCATGAAATAAAGGCTATCATCGGCAACTGTATCCACATCACCTTCCAATGTGCGAATTGTGATTCTGGTCCCAGGTTGAAACAAATCTTCGCATTTTGCAAACCCAACCGGCACCTGAAGCTTTTTATAACGCTTCATTGAAGAGAAGTCAACTTGAGTTTGCCCTGCATAAATCTTGTCAAAAGCGACCAGATACTCTTTTAATCTGGAAATTAAATACTCTTCCGAATTTTTCAAAAAACCACCGGCTTTTTCCAAATTTCCGCCGCCGCCGCCAAAACCTTCGCATAAAAATGCCGCAAGTTCGTTTGCCATGATTTCACGGCAGCAACTGCGAACGGAAAGTTTTATGCCGCTAGGGATATTTGAAAACAAAACGCAGGCGTTGAGCGAGTCAACTTGCATGGCGATGTCGCTTGAAAATCCGAGGATGTTAGGGTCACATGGGTCTGCCTTGAACAAGCCTATGTTATCTACAAGCTGAAAATTCTTTAACGAGCCGGAAACTATGGAGAGTTCCGGCATGGTAATATTTGAGCTTCTCAGTACTTTCAGCAGGGCTTTGTCGTAGTTCACTTCTGCCAAATCTCTGTCTAGGGGGTGTCGCAATTCCGCAAGCCCGTTTGTATCTGTGTAAAGCCCGTAATACAAGGATGTGCTTATTTTTTCGTCTTTCAAAAAATCGCTCAAACCGGTTTCTTTTAACAGCATGGAGTGCACAAGAGTTGCGCAGCTACCGAGCCCCGGGTTTATTTCGCAAAGCTCATTTTCCTGAATTTCGCTTACGTGGTGGTCTATAACGGCAAATTTTTGGCAAGGAAACTTTTCTACGTTTCCGGCACCGTATTGGCAGTCAACCGTTAAAAGCAAATCCGCAGGCGGAAGCTCGGAAACCAGCTCCAGTTCTATGCCAATGGCTTCAATAAACATTGTTAAGCTGGGTTTTGTGATTTTCATTTTGCCGCCATAAACTATTTTTGCCTTGCATTTACGCAATTCAAAATATCTTTGCAAAACATACGCACAAGAAACGGTATCTGCATCCGGAATATTATGCAATTGCAAAACAATGTTTTTATACGCAGTTAATTCGGAAAGTTTCATTGCAGAAAATATAGTAAACGTCTGAACCCCGATTTTCAGGATTGAAGGATTAACAGGATTATGCTTAGCTTAATTCCCCTCTTTTGCATTTGAATTGCGCAAAGAGCTAGAGGGGTGGCAGCGAAGCTGACGGGGTGTATTTAGAGCGTTAAAACTTTAATCCTGCAAATCGGGGTTCTGAATTGGTTATGCATCCTGTGCCGTTGGTCGCTTCGGGAGTTTTGGCAGTGGCTTGTGATTTCCTTTAACACCTAAAAATATGCAGTGTATCTGATTTTTTTGCATATTTGGCACATTTTAAGCGTTAAATTTTTAGATTTTTAAAAAAATGGGGGTATATTATGATGCTTGACCCGATTTATATGGTTATCATGGTAGTAGCGATTGTGCTCTCCGGCGGTGCCGCTTTTATGGTAAAAAGCAAGTTTGCGAAAGCCAGCAAAGTTTCCATAACCAGCGGTTATACCGGCGCGCAGGTCGCAGAACAGCTTTTGCGGGATGCCGGCATAACCGACGTCAGCGTGCATGAGCACAAAGGGTTTCTTTCCGACCATTATAACCCTATGAACAAAACGCTTAATTTAAGCCCGGATGTCTATAAAGGCCGCTCCGCCGCTGCTGCCGGCATTGCTGCGCACGAAGCCGGGCATGCGATTCAGCATGCTCAAAATTACTTTCCAATGTGGGTTCGTTCCGCAATAGTTCCTGTTGCGAATATAGGGAGCAATATTGGGCCCCTGCTAATTATAATAGGCATATTATTGGGCGCAGGCGTAGAAATAGACTCAGGCATCGGGCATACCCTCGCCGTTTTAGGAGTAGCTCTGTTTGCCGTGGCCACTGCATTCACTTTAGTCACGGTTCCGGTTGAATTTGACGCTTCTTCAAGGGCAAAAAAGCAATTGCAGCACTTAGGCATAGTTCGGCAAGGCAACGAAGCTGCCGCCGTCTCTTCCGTTTTAACGGCAGCCGCCATGACATACGTAGCTGCAGCCATCACCGCTATTTTACAACTCTTATATTGGGCTTATAAAGCGGGATTAATAGGCGGTAGAAGAAATTGAAACCATATAAGGATTTTTTAAAAGAGCTTTTTCCGCAATACGAACGGGTGCGCAAGGTTTCTTTGAATGCAGGCTTTAGCTGCCCGAGTTTTTGCGCATATTGCAACAACAATTCTTTTAGCCTTATGGCCAAAACAGAAATTCCTATTTTGGAGCAACTTGAGGCCGGAATAAAAAATATCAGAAAAAAGAACACGGGAATCCTAGCCTATTTTCAAAGCTACACAAACACAAACGCACCGGTACAAAAACTTAATGAAACATTCTCCCCGGTGATTTCGCACAGCGAGGTCGCTGGCCTCGCCATTGGAACTCGCCCGGACTGCTTGCCAGAACATATTGTGGCACTGCTTGCGGAATTGAATAAAATAAAACCAATTATCGTGGAAATAGGAGTTCAAACCGCAAACGACGAAACCTTAAAAAACATAAACCGAAACCACAGCGCAGAATGCGCGCGCAATGCGGCTATGCTTTGCAAAAATTGGGGACTTGCCACAACAGCTCACATAATACTCGGACTGCCCGGCGAAAACACAGACGACTTCATAAATACAGCAAAGCTTGTAAAGGATTGCGGATTTTCTTCAATTAAAATTCATCCCCTGCACATTGTAAATGGAACTCGCTTTGCCGATGAATATAAAAAAGGCAAAATCAAACTCTTATCCTTTGAAGAATATTGCGAGGCCGCCGTAGAAGTTGTTCGCATAGTTTCTCCCGATATTGCCATAGAAAGAATAAGCGCCGAATCTCCAAAAGATATTCTTGTAGCTCCGAATTGGAGCGGCGACAGGGGAAAAATCGGGGATTATATTTCTAAATTGCTGCAAGTATGAAATTAAGCGCATTAGTGCTTCTTGTCCTTGTTCTTTTTGTTTACGGGGCAGAATCTTCTATTTCTCGGTATGCACGCCCTGAGCACGGCATGCTGGCGAAGGAATATGATATGGAAGGAGGCAGGGCTTATTGGATTGATGGGATTTCCATTTTAGGCTTGCCGGATGCCGGAGCTGATATTATGGGGTTTTCGGAGCCGGCAAAAAGGCTGCCGCTCGGATTTTCCGGATTGTATGCGCCACCGCCGATTTATGAACGTTATGGCTTGTCTTTGAATGCGAGCAATGGAAATCTGGTTTTCAGGGAAAATTATAACCCCATAGACACTCCGATAACCATGCTGTTGTGGGAACGCTATGGGCTGGAAGGCAATGCGTTTACGCTGAATTTCAACAGGCTGCTTTTGGATTCCGTGGTATTTTCTTTGGGCCTCGCTTCACATTCCACTTCAAAAAGCGATTATTTTATCTATTCGGATATTGTTCAGCAGTTTTATACGGGCACAATGGGAAGAGACTCAATCAATGTTCCGCTGGGGGGCAGAAATCTGGCTTACAACTCAATGCACTTTGTTCCGGCCGTTTCCTGGATTTTTCCGCGCTCAAGCTTTACCGTGCAAATGAGCCACTTATTTCTGGACAACGATGACGCAACCAGAGATATATTGCTAAAAGATGAGCTTGACTATTCCATAACATTCATGAAAAAACCGTACAATATCAAGGGCGGCGCAAGCTTTTACAGGCTGCTTTGGAACTATAATTTTTTGCCGAATTGGAACATCAGCATCTCGCACCGTTTTGCGGAACAGGAATTGGAATATTCAAAACTGGACACCACTAAACTGGAAACCGACAGCACTTATCTTCCGGCAGAAGTTTTGGAAAGATACTCTGCGCAAACCGGAGAAGCAGGAATTTCGCATAGAAGCGTTTTAAATCCTTATGTAAAAGTTCATTACGAATATCTGAGAAACCGAGATTCCTCGCTTTATCAAGACAGGCAGCTGGTATTGTTTGGCATAAGCGATACTTTATGGAGGATTGCGCTCAGAGGGCAGTCCGGCTTGCAAAGAAACGCCTCCGCTTTGGACTCGGTGAATACTGCTCAAGCCATGCGCTTTGGATTAACCCTGTTTTTACCATGGCATTTGCAACTAAGCGGAGATTATCAAAGAGACACCCGCTTTCCGGATATACACGAAACGCACATATCGCGAGCAGGCAGAAAAACCTTTCCAAATATTGAATTGGTGCCGGAAGAGAGGCAGAAGCTTGAAACCGGCATAGAGTATAGATTGAGCAAACACTTCTTTTATTCAACGGGCTTTCGCTATGAAAAAGCGACAGAAGCAATCAAACCGTATTGGGCGGTTCCACAAAAGAACCCGAATCTGCGGGATTCTATCCCTGCGGATTCCGCATTTATGTGGTTTAATGCGTATCTGGTGGAAAGCAATGTGCTTTTTTGGCGGCTTGGTTTTGAGCTTGGAAACTGGCGTTTTTACGGAGAACAGGGAAAAAGCATTTTGCGCACGCCAATGATAGACGTTCCTAATCGCTATTATAAGGGCACTGTTTATTGGAGCAATCGCTTTGTGGAAGACCGCATGAAAGTTTCCGTGCAGTTTGATGCGGACTGGTTTGGCGACAGATGGGATTATGGGCTGGAAAGCGACAGCATTGCTCGCCCGGTTCATTTGAAAAAATATCTTTCGCTCAATTTTAAAAGCACAATGCAAGTGCAGAAATTTGCTCTTTACATGAGAATTGAGAACATGAACCACAGCCTTATGGAACCGGAAATAGGTTACACTCCGCCGGGCATAAGATTCGCATACGGCATTGGCTGGGAACTTGGAGATTAAATGCGCCTGGATAAGTATCTGCAATTTAAATACCCGGAATATTCCCGCACGGATTTGCAAAAGATAATTGCAGATGGCAATGTATTGCTGAACGGAAAAGCTCTGCATAAAAATTTTCCGGTACCGGAAAACGCAGAAATAGAAATTCTGCAAATGCCGGAAAAAAAGGAAAGCTTTTTGGAGCCGGAAAATATTCCGTTAAACATAGTTTTTGAAGACGAGCATTTAGCGGTGATAAACAAGCCGCGCGATATGGTGATGCATCCGGGAAACGGCATAAGCAAGGGAACTCTGGCCGCCGCTTTGCTATGGCTTTTTAAAACATCTCTTTCAGGAATAAACGGCCCTTTGCGCCCCGGAATTCTGCACCGCCTTGATAAAGACACTCCGGGCCTGCTGGTTGTCGCAAAAACCGATTTGGCGCACAGGGAACTAACCCACCAACTGGAAGAGCGTGTTTTAGAGCGAACATACAAAGCCATAATTTGGGGGATTTTGCGTGATTGTGAAGGCACAATTGAGGCTCCCATAGAGCGAGACCCCAGAAACCGCTTGAAAATGGCAGTGCAGCAAAGCGGAAAATCCGCCATCACAAACTATAAAACCCTGGAAACTTTTTCCATTGCCTCCTTGGCCGAATTTAAATTGGACACAGGACGAACTCATCAAATTCGCGTTCACGCACGTTACCTTGGAAATCCTGTTGTTGGCGACCCTCTTTACGATGGTCGTGAAGAAAGCGCAAAAAGAATAGACACCATTTACAGGCCTGTAGCAGAAGCTCTCTTAGAGATAGCCCCTGCTCAGCTTTTGCAGTCCTGCAAAATAAGGTTCAAGCATCCAAAAACGAAAAAGGCAATGGAGTTTAAAATAGAAGAAGACGTGCCGCTGAAAAAGGCTTTGGATTTATTGCGGCAAAATGCCGGCAATGCCGGCGTGCCAATGCAATTATTTACGCCTCCGCAAATATTTGCCAATCCGGACGATATTGAATTGCCTATTGAAGAGGAAGAGGAAGACCCTGTGAGAATTCGCCCAACTCGCGCGGAGCGTTATGCGGCAACAAAGATAAAACGTGCTTTGAAAAAAGAGCGAGAGCTTTTGCGTTTAAAGGAAAAAGCCGAGAAAAAAGGCGTTGAATGGGTAGAGCCCGGAAAAGAGAATCATAGGCTGGAATGAAACCTGTTGTGAAACCATCCATACCATTTTTCAGGATTTTTCAGAATCAAAGCTTCAAGCCATGAATGGTAATGCGCATAAAAATTCTGCGCAGGAATTTTTTCCAAAAACAAGGTTGTTCCACGCAAACATCCGCAAAACACAGGTGTATTAGGGCGATGTTTCAGAATGAAAATCGGCAGAGGATTGCAATGAACATTGACTCCTAAAAACTCGCCTGCGCAATCGGAACGGCCACGTTGGTCGGCTATCATTCCGAGCAAGCTCCCATTATCCATAAACTTCAACAATCGCTGAGGCTTAATTTTTTTCGCAAAGCATTTTCCCTTGAATGTCCGTTTTTTTTGCAGCCATCTGTCGAAAAACGCAGGGTTTTGTTCTTGCGCAACGGCATTGAGCGGCAAGCCAAATTCGGCGAGTTTGTAGCCCAGAAGTTCGTGGTTTCCGTAGTGCGCTGTTAAAAAGATGCCTCCGTGCCGCATTTCTTCCAAAGCGCATACGGATTCTTGGGCGACTGTGATTTGGTTTTTGGATGGGTGGCAAAAAACGAAGTTAAAAACATCGCCCAGCATATTCTTAAGCACATTGTTATATTCCGGTTGCTTTGCTCCCATTTTTTCAAAAAAGGGTTTAGTCAAACGCAAGTTTTTGGAGAAGACAGACAATTTCCACACCAGTGAGAATGTAGAAAAAATTTGTTTACTATATTTCACCAATGAATACAAGCAGCAAAATTTCGCTTGCAGTTGCTTTTTTCTTAGCGACCCAGCTTTCTTTCGCTGAGGGGTCTTCCATTCATGCCAAGCTCGGTTTCCGTGCCGGTCTGGGAGCAAGCTTGCTACGCCATAACGTGGAGCTTGCAGGCTTAAAGCCAAAACCTTCTCTTGCTTACTCTACAGGGTTAGTTACGCAAATAGACTTGACAGATCGGTTTTTCATTTCTCCAGAACTGCAATACTCCGTTTACAACTCCCGTGCTGAAAGAGCGTATAAAGCAGAAAATGATTTTGACAATCTTACCGAAGTTGGCGTTGATCTGCGCGCATTGGAATTGCCGGTGCTAGCTCGCTATGACTTTGGCGGTATTTACGCAGAGCTCGGGCCGCAATTCGGCTGGAACCATTATTCAAAGATGTACATAAATGAGCTTTACTTCAGTCCGGAGCTTAATCCGTTTGCGTTTGGCATAGCTGCAGGCATGGGGACAGACTCGTATGGAATATTATTGCTGGGCGTTCGCGGCTATTTTGGCATTTTGGAATACGCAAAAGACGCTAAAGGCATCCCCTGGAGCCTCCAAGCCTCCCTAAGCGCATTTTTGTTTTAAACTAAAATATAATTTAAGCAAAAATTCTTGACAAACTCTTCAAATTTTTCTATATTTACTCTTCCAATATATAAACGGAGAGTTTAATGCCCTGCGGAAGAAAAAGAAAAAAGAGGAAAATCGCAACGCATAAGCGCAAAAAACGCAGACGTCGCGATAGACATAAGAAAAAGCTTCGCTAGTTTGAGGCTCTTGTGCCGCAAGCCGTAGTTATAGCCACCGGAAACGCCGGGAAGGTAAATGAGTTTTGCGCTATCCTTAAAGATGGCGCATTTTCCTTTTTTACATTGAAAGATATAGGCTTTACCCAAGAAATTGAAGAAACCGCCCAAACATTCAAAGGCAACGCAGAGCTTAAAGCAAAAGCCGTTTTTGAATATACGTCTTCCAAATACCGAGATTATTGGGTTATAGCAGACGACTCCGGGTTAGAGGTAGAAGCCTTGGGGGGCAGGCCCGGAATTTTTTCCGCGCGATATGCCGGCGACAACGCCTCCGGCAAAGACCGCTACATGAAGCTGCTAGGCGAAATGGAAGGAAAAACCAACAGAAATGCCAGATTTGTCTGCTACCTCTGTTTAATCAGGCCGGGAAGCTCTCCGGAATTTTTTGAGGGAGTGTGCAGGGGCAGCATTTTGCCAGAACCCAGAGGCAGCGGCGGTTTTGGCTACGACCCCGTTTTTTTGCCTGAAGGCTATACCCAAGGCTTTGGCGAAATGGATGAAAATGAGAAAAACGCTTTGAGCCACAGGGGCAGGGCTATAAAAAATATGCTGGAAGGGTTAAATGCGCAGAGAGATTGACTGGAACAAGGTTATACTGGAATCCATGGCGGCATGCAGATATGCCAATATGGATAAAATTTTTTTAACTTGCGAAAACAGGCTTTGCGAATTGAAAGTCCCGGAAAAAGAAATTGCGCTCAGATTGTTTGCGCTTGCTTTTTATTGCGATAAAACACATAACCGTGAATTTGCCCAAACAGCCGCATTTTCTCGCTTTGCCCAGTTATTGAACGCAAATCATTTTGAGCGAGCTATAAAAAAACTGATAAAAAAAGAAGACCCTGCATTAGTGGTTTTTTGGACAATTTTCAGGCTATCTTTCGGAAGAACGGTTATGCGAAAGCGATATTTTGCGCTGGAACAGAAGATGAAATTTTCTATATTACGCTCACTATGACTTTTGCTTTTATTTGCGATTCTTACTTTCAAAAGAAAGTGTCCAGCGTTTTGGTTAACGGAGAAATCCCGAACCATAAAATAATCACCATGACGGCATCCGAGTTTTTAGAAACAGGAAAGCTGCCAGAAGATGTTTCCGGTGTTATAATAGAACGGGGCACATGGCAAAAAAGCTTTAGCATGTTCCGTTATTTCGGATTGCTTCCGCTTTTGGAACAGAAGACCCTTGCCTTTGTCACAAATTCGCATGATGTTGAATTCAAAGGCCGCGGAGCTATGAAAAACAAAGATTTCATAATTCCAAACAGCATAAACGCAGAAGATGCCTCAACGCAGCTCACCCGTTTGTTGGAGCTGCCGCCACCGGCTTTCACACACCCTAAATCCAAGGCTATCGCTTAAATTTGCCATGAAAAAAAAGACGCTTGAAACTATTCTGGACAAAGCGTGCTTTTTTGGGTTGCGCGGTTTTACGCAGGCGCAAATTTTACCTGAATTGAAAAACGGGAGAAAAGGATTATTGATTGAGTTAAACAACAGCAAGCTTTATGAACGAAACTCCTTTAGCAATATTTCCGTTATTCCAAGTTTCAGAGAAAACTGGCAAATAATTCAGGGAGCTCGGAATTTTGAATACCCAACGGAAAAAGAAAAATGGATTAATTGCTACGCCAATATAAGCATGCTAAAAAGAAATTTTGCCAGAATTGCAGTGATATTTCCAAAAGAAGATAACGAATATTTGAAAAACATTGAAAAGTCTTGCGTTGCCGTTTTTAATGCAACAGACACCGACATTGACAATTTGCTGCGGCTGAAAATCGCAGAAATAAATATTCCGGATACCCCTTTGTTTTTAGCGGCAAAATATTCGTGGATTTTTGCCCTGCTGCTTTGCGCTCTGCCGTTCTTCATAGCCAGCGTGCCAGAAGGACAGATTAACAACTTGCGAAATATTTCCAACGACGTGCTGAAGTATTCGGAAAAAAACTATATAGTGCATATTTTTAAAGAAGGGGAATCCTTAACGCAAATAGCGCGTTTTGCCATTGGAAAATATAATTCCCTGGTTAGCACGGAAGCCATGGTTAAGAAATATTTAAAAGAGAACGAATTGTCTTTGGAAAGCGCAATAAAAGCAGGCGACACATTGCGGTTAAAATTGCCGACATTCAACAACCCTCGCCATAAAGCAATGCAAGGGGCGTGGCATTTTTTTACGGGGCTTTTAAACGATAGCCTTGCTTACATAACGGAACTTTATAACGTAACGCAAACCGCAAATATGCGGCGGCACGATGGCGTAGATGTTGCCGGGCGCAAAGGAACAAGAATCTTATCTCCATTCAGCGGAACAGCCTGGACGGCAGAAGACGAGCGTGGCGGACTTATGATAGCTATTGCCCGGGAAAAAGATTTGCTTCTTTTTATGCATTGCGACCAGCGTTTTTATTTAAACGGCCAGTCTGTTATGGAAGGAGACCCCATAGCTTCTGTTGGAACAAGCGGACATACAACCGGCCCACATGTGCATATTGTGGCAGGAAAAATAACGCCAGGCGGAGAACGTAATATCGGGGATTTAAACTATAGAGTTTTGAACCCATTTGAATGGTACAAGGAGATATGATATGAAAAAAACAGTTTTTGTTTTTATGGGAGGGCCAAGTACAGAGCATCAGGTTTCTATTTCCAGCGGAACCGGAGTTATCAGAGCTTTGGATGCTCACAAATACGCAGTGCATCCGGTGCTTATTGCGCAGGACGGCCACTGGACATGGGGCAGCAAGCCGCTTACGCCATATCAGAGCCAAAATTTCAGCGTGAATTTTTTTGCCGGCGCTGAAAACGACATGCACAGAAAATTGCGGCCATCGCTGGAAGATCTCAAGCCGATGGACATAGCATTTATAGCTTTGCACGGCCGTTTTGGCGAAGACGGGCATTTTCAAGCGATGCTGGATTACGCAGAGATTCCATACACCGGCAGCGGCATGGTATCCAGCGCGCTCGCTATGGACAAAATAATGAGCAAGGGAATTTACATGGCAAATGGCATTCCAACAGCGAACTTTAGAGTTTGGCACAAGAAAGAGTTTTCAGAAGAAATTATAGAAGAAGCATTTGAAAGTTTAGGCTCTATTCTTGTGATTAAAGACCCTCTAAGCGGTTCTTCGCTGGATATGGGATTTGCGAAAAACATTGAAGAAGCCGGCTTGCTTTGCGAAAGGCTTTTTGAAAAAAGCAGCAGGCTTTTGGTGGAAGAATTTATAACCGGGCGAGAAACTACCTGTGCTTATATTGTAGGTTGCCAACCATTGCCCCCAACGGAAATAAGAATGACAACAAAGGCTTTTTTTGATTTCGACGCAAAATACAACGGCGAAGTCATAGAAATAACCCCGGCAGAATTTTCCGTAGAGCTAATGAGGGAAATTCAGTTCTTTGCCAAAAAGGCGCATCACGCTCTTGAATGCGAAGTTTACAGCCGTACAGATATGATTATAAACGAAGAAGGCAAGATTTTTGTGCTGGAGACCAACACGCTCCCCGGCATGACTCCGACTTCTTTCATTCCGCAGCAGGCAAAGCACATAGGCTTGGACTACTCCGCTTTGGTGGAAACTTTGATTGAAAAGAGCTTAACAAAATCAACCGGGCGATAGGTTAACTTGGCTTGCCGCAAGCCTTCGTCTCCCAAGTCTTGTTCCCTGTTTATATAGGTTATATGCTCGGGAATTGTTTTTGCGAATTCTTGGTTCATATATTGATAAATTCCTTTGTATTTGTCTAATGCTTTTTCAAAGTGCACAGCATAGCTTACCGAGTCTGCCAGAGCTTCGCCCTGGCAATAACCAACGGGATTTCCGTCCACATAAAAAACCAATCCGCTAAAACCTAAAACATCATGCAGTTCCAAACCCTCTTTTGCGGCATTGTAATCGCCACGTTCTCCCCATTCATTTAAAACTCGCATTGCATCTGAAATTGTATTTTTATCCAGAAATTTTATTTCTCTTTGCGAATGAGCTTTTATAAAAGCGTTCACAAGATTTCGTTTTTTTTGAAAATTCTTTCCAGGCAACTCCACCAAGTCTGTTCGCAAATAGAGATATTCAAAGTTGTCGCGGTCTTCGGTTGCGCCTGGGGCTTTTGCAAGCTCAGATTCCGGTATGCCTTTCCAAAAACCATATTTTCCCAATAATTCAGCTATCTTTTCCTTTAGCGGCAATTCGCCAAGTATCGAAAAAAAAGTTTTCCCTTTATCGTATGTTCCCACCGTAAGCAAAGTATTTTCAGAAATAGATACTTTAAAATCGTATTTTTTGCGAAACAAATAAATGTTGGCAAAGGTATATGAAGATATACCTGTTTTGAATTTCAGCGCTATGTTTTGAATTTGCTTTTGCAAGTCTAAACTTATCGGATGCATTGATTGTAATTTAGAAAAACAAATTTCTTCCTGACAATAGAAATTTTTGAAATTAGCCGCTCTAACTCAAATAGTCCGAGCTAGAACGGCTTTTATTTTTTTATTTAAACCTTAAATTGGTTTACCGTATGCTTCAGCTCGCCTGCGATTTTTGCCAGATCGCCTGCGCTCTGGTTCACCTGCGAGGCTCCCTGCGCGCTTTCCCTGGCGGCAGAGCTCATGCCTGTAACATTGCTACTTACATTGGTAGCTCCCTTGGCTGCCTCGCCGGCGTTGCGGCTAACATCGGTGGCTCCCTTGGCTACTTCGCCTATGGAGCCGGCTACTCGCCTTGCGCCCGTGTTCGCCTGGGCAACGTTGCTGGCTATCTCGTTGCTCGCCTTGGTCTGCTGGTCTACGTGGCCGGCTATCGCTTCCACGGACTGGTTGATCTTCCCGATTATCTCAGAGACATCGCGGATTACGGTCACGGCATCGTTGGTGCCGCTCTGGATGCCTTCTATGCGCCGGGCAATGTCGTCCGCGCTCTGGGCGCTCTGGTTGGCAAGCTCCTTGATTTCGCCGGCCACAACCGCAAACCCTTTGCCGGCCTCGCCCGCGCTGGCTGCCTCTATGGTAGCGTTCAAGGCCAAAAGGTTGGTCTTGTCTGCTATCTTCTTGATTACATCGGTCACCTGCCCTATCTCCTTAGCCGCCAGGCCAAGCTTGTTCATAACGCCGGTGGCCTCGCCGGACTTGGTGGTTGCGTCTTTGGCAACCTTGCGGACTTCGGCGGTGTTGCTCGCTATCTGGCCGATGCTTGCGCTCATCTCTTCTATCGCGCTAGCTATCGTGTTCATGTTCGTGCTCATCTGCTCGGCTGCGCTGGCTACTTCGCTGGCGTTCGCGCTTGCTTCTTCTGCGCCGCTCGCCATCGCGTTGATGTTCACCGCCATCTGCTCGGTGGTGCTCGCTACGGTGGTGCTCTGGTTGACCACCTCTTCCGCGCCGCTGGCTAGCTGGCGGCTGACAGAGGAGAGCTCTTCGGATGCGCCGGCTAATGTATCGGAATTCAAAAGCAAGCCTTTTAGAATGCCCTGTATTTTCTCAAAGAAATGGTTGACGGATGTTGCAACTATTCCTATCTCGTCTTTCTGGCTGACATCGGCGCGAGCGCGCATGTCGCCGTCTTCGCCTTTTTTCAAGACTGCCACAACCTTGCCCAGAGGGCCTGTGATGGAGAAGGTCATGAAAATGCCGATAATAATGGAAGCGGCAACCATAATCACAAGAATGACCATGCTGATTGTCGTAGCGGTACGGTAAGTGTGATCGGCATCGGAATTTATTTCCGCAGAGGCTTTTTCTTTCATCTCCGTAAATGCGCCGTCATAATTTGATACCTCCGTTCTTTTGGCTGTCAATTCTACAGGTATTGAGCGTTCTTCAACGTTCTTGGCCGCAATATCCTTTATGAATTGATTGAACATTGTAGAGAATTCATTGAGTGATTTTCTGAAGTTAGCTATTGCCCCTTTGGCTTCTGGGGTCATAGTTCGCTTTTCTTCGGTGTCGTAAACAGCATGCATCGCCCTGACTAAGGAATCCTTGGTGGCAGTTATCTTGGCGAATTCCGCCGGGGTGTGCGCCCGGAGCGCATTGCGCATCTCTATTCGAATCTCCTGCATCATTCGCTCGGTATTCATTAGGTTGATGATCGGCAGCACTGCATTCTCATAGAGCTTTGTGGTGCCCTCGTTGATGACAGACAGCTCTTTAAGCAAGAAAATGCAAGTAGCAACTGCCATAATGGTGATCAGCAAATAGGACGCAATTAGCTTGGGGCCCATTTTGATGTTCTTCATGATAAACCTCTCTGGTTAAGGGGAAACTTATTGATTTTCAAAATCATTCGGAGAATATAGTAAATACTAAAAAAGCCAAGCGTTTTCGCTTGGCTAGTGAGTGGTTAGCAAGGATTGCTAAACTTTAAATTGGTTTACCGTCTGCTTCAGCTCGCCTGCGATTTTTGCCAGATCGCCTGCGCTCTGGTTCACCTGCGAAGCTCCCTGCGCGCTTTCCCTGGCGGCAGAGCTCATGCCGAGAACATTCTGGCTTACATGGGTGGCTCCCTTGGCCGCCTCGCCGGCGTTGCGGCTAACATCGGTGGCTCCCTTGGCTACTTCGCCTATGGAGCCGGCTACTCGCCTTGCGCCCGTGTTCGCCTGGGCAACGTTGCTGGCTATCTCGTTGCTCGCCTTGGTCT
>Ga0209755_10002965_pt1 | contig 22059 bp, 18 predicted proteins | sample TergutCo191P1_FD_187301 | JGI IMG/M metagenome (GOLD analysis project Ga0209755, IMG submission 187301) | Cornitermes sp. P1 segment gut microbial communities from Petit-Saut dam, French Guiana - Co191P1 (SPAdes) (version 2) | ecosystem: Host-associated > Arthropoda: Insects > Digestive system... | reverse complement strand
AAACGAAAGTGGGTGTACTTTAAACTCCACATATCTGCCGCTAAGATAGCTAGCCAGCTCTCCGGCCATAAGGTTAGAATTGCTGCCTGTGCAATAAATATCGCATTCATTTTTAGCCAGATAATTTCTAAGTGCTAGCTCAAACTCTTTTATGTCCTGAATTTCGTCTATAAATAAATAGTTTTTTGCTTTTTTCGACAGTTTTGCGTTTACTTCTTTTTGCAAGGTCTTGTAATCTCTTATGCCCTGGAATTCTTCTTCTTCGGTGTTTATATAGATTATATTGGCTTTTTTGTCTGTTTTTTTAATATGTTCCATTATCTGAAACATAAACATGCTCTTACCAACACGCCGTTGCCCTATTATCACCTTGATAACAGGCTTGCCTATCCACGCCGCTATTTGCTGCAAATAACCTTCTCTTTTTATAATCTGAGTTCTCATATTATTTTCCTATGCGAAAACATTTAATTAAAAATACAAAATTATTTTCCTATGGGAAAATTTTCTATTTTTTGAATGCTTTTGCGTATACATTCCCATTTTTAAGTCAAATTCTGGGAATTCATTCCCAAATTTTGTATATTTATGCTTATGAAGCCCATTGAACGCTTATTTCAGGCAAAAATTGAAGCCAAATTGAACAAAGGCAAGGTGCTTGTCCTTTATGGCCCAAGGCAGGTTGGCAAAACTACATTGGTTAAGGAAGTTCTGAAAAAACATAACTGCAGCAAGGGCTATTTTAACTGTGAAGAAACTATTATAAGTGAAACTCTTTTAAGCATGAATTCCAGTAGAATGTTCAATTATTTTTCCGGAAATGAAATTATAGTTTTAGACGAAGCGCAATCTGTTCTAAACATTGGTAAGGCGATAAAAATTTTAATAGATTCGCATCCGGAGCTTAATATCATAGCTACAGGCTCATCATCATTTGAGCTGGCAAATGAGGTTAGCGAACCTTTAACAGGCCGGAAATATGAATTCTTTTTGCCTCCGATTTCCTTTGAAGAAATTAAGCATAATTTTGGAAATGCCGCTGCCATTGAAAATATTGAAAATGCACTTATATACGGCTCTTATCCAGAGATAGTGACTACTGCGAATAATGAAGAAAAACTTGAAAAATTGCGTTTACTTGCCACAAGTTACTTGTACAGGGATGTGCTTAACTATAACAGAATAAAAAATCCGGATTTGCTGATGAAAATTTTAAAAGCCCTCGCATTGCAGGTTGGCAATGAAGTTTCGCCAAATGAGATAGCACGCTCAATTCAAATAGATAGAAAAACCGTTCTTGGATATCTCTCATTGCTTGAACAGGCTTTTGTGATTTTCAAGTTGCCTCCCTTTATTAAAAATCGCAGGGACGAAATAAAAAAAATGTGCAAGTATTATTTTCACGATAACGGAATATTGAATGCTCTCGTAAATAATTTTTTGTCTTTGGAAAATAGAAAAGATGTTGGTGCGCTTTGGGAAAATTATTTGATGTCTGAGCGCAGAAAATTTAATGAGTATCACAATTTAAAACCCAATTCTTTTTTTTGGCGAACCCATTCCGGCAACGAAATTGACCTTATAGAAGAGATAAATGGAGAGCTATCTCCTTTTGAATTTAAGTATAGCTCGGAAAAATTCTCCAGAGGCGCATATTCTTTTGTTGAAAGCTATAAATCAAAAGAAATTCAGGTTGTAAATAAACAAAATACATTTGATTTTCTATTTTATCAAACCGAGGAAAAATCTTTGGAAAACCGAAGTGTTTATAAATAGGAGCAGAAACATTATGAAATCAAACATTCGTTTTCTGCTCATGGCAAGCTTGGTGCTTGCCGTGGCAGTTTTTGTCCAGCAAAAAGGCAGTCACCAAAACCTTGACTCTCTGCGGGATGATGCAGCTAAGGAGATGCCTCTGGTTATGTTGATATTAGTTATGCATCCGAAGTAAACGGAAAAAATCACATTGAAAATATTAATGTTCAAGGAGAGTATGACAGCTCCGAATCGTCAGATTTAAATTTGACAGTGGCTATTTTCGAAGAGTATTTGGAGATATGGGCTAGGGGCGGAACTTTACCCAAGATATTTTACAAGGAATGCCATGATGGCAAAACGCTAGACCTATGTGTTTTGCATAAGAATAGCGAAGAAGATTCCTGTGAAATATTAATGTCGGTTTATAGCAAAAAAGATAGCGTTTATCTAGATGGCAACAATGCGTTTATTGATGATATAAACTTGATTCGTCCGGGAGCAACTGTTGCAACTCTTGCGCTGAATTCCGCCAGAAAGCTCGCTTGCGGCCAAACAACTCCCGGTGTAGAAGATATTTGCACAAACGGAAACCTAGCAGTGACTTTAAGGCCTCGTAGTGCTTACGACGAACTTGCAAGAGCGCTTATCTCAATTCATGACCGTTTCATAGATAGCCATGATGCTAATGAAACTATTATTATTGCAGACGATGACATAGATATATCGAAAATACTTAAAGTACATCATGAGGCTAAAACTGCAGGATTTACTAAAATAGAATTTGCGAAATTGCCGTCAAAGGCTTATATGAGCTACAACCTTGTGAAAGACACAAACTTTGCAAAAGATCTTGATAGGGTTTTGAGCAAATTCAGAGACTTGCAAAGCAGCTGCAAAACAGAGATAGATATTAGCAGCGGCGATGTAGCAACTTGGAAGTGGAAAGCTATAAAGAGTGGTAATGCAACACCTACGATTCCGTTTAGATTTGAAGAATAAAAAATACCCAAGCTCCGACAACCTAGGTGTTTGGCGTAGCTGCCAGCCACCCCAAAACATTCAACCGCTTTATCCCATTATTGGCTCCTTCGCCATAATCCATAGTCAAAAGTAGTTGGAGAAACACTAACCCCATCTGCTTTTAACCCACGCTCTATCCCACGCAAGGAAGTCTCATTGCCTATGTTGTCAAACATATATCGCACAACATTATCCAAACGAGCCGTATTTCTAATTTTAAATCTTTTAACTATGTCTTTTAGAACCAACAACCCAGCCAGTGTCTGTGGGAATCCGCTTTCATTTGTGTATTTATCATATTTTTCCTGTAATTTATCGGTATTGCCCATAATATATTCCTTGAACGAGAAAGGTTGCATTTGTATTTCCACATATCTGCCGCCTATACACCATTTTTGTCCATTGTACTAGACAAAAATACAAAATTTGAAAATTTGTCCAGTAGGAAATAAGCCTCCATTCCCTAGATGTTTGGCATGGCAGTTTACATCAAAAATTCCTCAAAGCTATCTTTGCTTATAACTTCAAGGGAGCTGTTTTTGTAATTTGTTAAAAAAGAATTTTTGCCTTTTATTTTGGATTTTGGGTTCCATTTTATTTCATAGGCGTTCAAATATCCATCGCCTTCTTCCAAATAATCAATTTCCTGCTGCTGCTTTGTGCGCCAAAACCAACAATTTTTCCAAATTCCATTATATTCCAGTTTCTTTTTGCGTTCCGATATAATAAAATTTTCCCACATAGCGCCTATGTCTTGCCTCATGCTCACATCTGAAAAATTAGCTATTAAAGCATTGCGAATGCCTAAGTCGTAAAAGTATATTTTTTTGCTGTTTTTAAGCTCGTTTCTCAAATTACCGCTAAAAGAATTTAACCTGAATATTACAAAACACTGTTCCAAAAGAACAATGTATTTTTCAACGGTTTTTGAATCCAAGCCAACAAGCTGCCCCAGCTCGGAGAATGATACTTGAGAGCCTATTTGATAAGCTAGAGCCTGCAGCAATTTTAGCAATTTATCCGGTTTTTGAATGCCTTCCCATTTGAGAATGTCTTTGTAAAGATAGCTATCCGACAATTGTTTTAAAATGTCTTTTTCATTGCCGAAATTATTCACTATTTCTGGATAGTAGCCATACACAAGCCTGTGAGGCAGCATTTTTTTTTCATTTAACAGCCCGTTGCTTTCTGCCATTTCGGAAAATGAAAGCGGGTACATTCTATATTCCCATTTTCGCCCCGTTAACGGTTCATTCATTTTGTTGGCTATTTCAAAAGCAGAGCTTCCGGTTGCAACTATGCGCAAATGCTCAACATTATCTGCCATGAGCTTTAGCTTTGCTCCAATGTTTTCTATGTTCTGTGCTTCATCTATAACAAGAAATTTTTTATCTTTGAAATAATGTTTGAAACGAATTGCAGAAACTTCCTTAAAAAAATCATTTGTGCTTTGCTCGTCTCCATTTAGCCATTCGGCATCTTTTTCATGCTCAAAAAGCCCTTTTAGCAAGGTTGTTTTGCCTACCTGCCTGGCTCCAAGCAGAATAATCACCTTTTTTGAGCGTAGCATTTTTTTTATGCTTTTTTCCAAATGACGTTGTATCATAGTATGCAATATACAAAATTTTACGACTTATTAGGAATAAATTCCAATAAAGTTATGATTTTTTCGGAATTTATTCCCAAATTTTGTGTTTTTTGAATACTTCCACATACATATTCCCATTTTTAAGTCAAATTCTGGGAATTAATTCCCAAATTTTGTATATTTATACTTATGAAGCCCATTGAACGCTTATTTCAGGCAAAAGGTCTGAAATATGAATTCTTTTTGCCTCCAATTTCCTTTGAAGAAATAACTGCGCCCGCACTCCACGCCCACTAACGGGGCACAGAACTTTACCCAAACATTAACAATTTCGTAACAAAAATGTAACATCTAAAAGCTAAATTTAGAATAACGTTTAACTAGGGATTGTGATGAGCATTGTTGAAGAGATTGTTTTCTATATTGATGCAAAGGTTTTAAAGCACAAGGGCAGGAAAAGTGTCAAAGAAGATTCTCGTAGTTGATGATGAGTGCGATATATGCGAAATTCTGTCCTTCAATTTGCAAAATGAAGGATACGAAGTGACTACCGCTTTGTCTGCAGAAGATGCTCTTAAAAAGCTAACGCCGGAATACAATCTTATTCTGCTTGATGTTATGATGGGCGGAATGTCGGGCTTTCGATTGGCCGAAAGACTTCGCAGAGACGGCAACAATACTCCTATTATTTTTCTAACCGCAAAAGATACTGAAAACGATATGCTTACAGGTTTTTCCGTTGGCGCAGATGATTATATTTCAAAACCGTTTTCCTTGAAAGAAGTTTCCGCACGGGTCAGGGCTGTGCTAAAAAGAACCCCGGAAGAAGTCGCTGAGGTTAAGGAAAATGTACTGATAATAGATGAACTCACGATTGACACTTTGGCAAAAGAGGCAAAAATCGGTGAAACTGTTTTGCAACTTACAAAAACTGAATTTGAGATATTGTATTTGCTGGCATCCAATCCTTCACGTGTATATTCACGCAGGCAAATGATAGACAATATATGGCAAGACACGCCTTACATAACCGAGCGCACGGTTGATGTACACATAACAAGATTGCGCAAAAAACTAGGTGATAAATCGTATTATATTTCCAACCGTACAGGCTTCGGCTACAAATTCAACCCATCAGAGCCATGATAAAAAAATTCCAGCAAAAATTGATTTTCGGATTCCTGCTCATATTTGCGGTCTCCATCCTCGGCATCATAATCTTTGAACGCCAGCAAGCGCAGAAACACAGAGAAAATGCGTTGCTCGAAAAATTGGATACGTATGCGGAGATAATATCACGATCCGGCCCATCCGTAGGTGTTCCCACAAATTTGCGAATAACATTGATCGATTCCGCAGGCAATGTGGATTATGACAACGTTATTTCCAGCACAATGGAAAATCATTTTGACAGGCCCGAAATTGTCTCAGCATTGAAAAGCAACAGCGGTTTTTCAATAAGGGAATCTGCATCGAACAACAAGCCGTATTTGTATTACGCAAAAAAAATCAACAATCAAATTATACGTGTGGCCCTTCCTTACGATGAGCATATAAAATTCCTGCTGCGCACAAACAAGGAATTTCTTTTCTTTGCCATTGTTGTGTTTCTCATAGGCTTGGCATTCATACTTTATGTGGGCAATTATTTTGGCAAAGCGGTCAAGCGCTTGAAGGATTTTTCAAAAGTTTTGGAAATAGAGGGAATTGACATACCAAAATTCTCAGAAGATGAATTCGGCAAAATCTGCACAAACATAGCAGAGAATCTTCGCAAAATAAAAGAGAACGAAAAGCTTTTGGCTCGGGAAAAGGAAAAACTATTGATGCATGTTCAAGCGTCCGCAGAGGGTATATGCTTTTTCAATGCAGATAAAACCGTAGCTTTTTACAACGGTCTTTTTTTGCAATATTTCAACATCATTTCAAATCAGCCATTAACTGTTGGCAAAGAAATAGAATATGTTTCCGCTTTGGACAGAAACGAAGATTATTACGAAACGCAAATAAACAAGCAGGGCCGTGAATTTTTGCTCCGCATGAATATGTTTGAAGACAAAAGCTTTGAGATAATTCTCATAGACATAACCGCTATGGAAAATACAAAGCGGTTAAAACAGGAGATGACAGGAAACATAGCGCACGAACTCAGAACGCCCGTGACAAGCATTCGCGGATTTTTGGAAATTCTTTTGGATAACCATATTGGGGAAGAAAAACGAAAGGAATATTTGCAGCGAGCATTTTCACAAACGCAGATATTGACCGAACTTATTTCCGATATGAGTTTGCTTACAAAAATAGATGCAAAGGCTCAGTCGCTGAAATTTGAGAGTTTAAAAGTATCACATGTTATAGATAGCGTATATGAAGGCACCTCCGCAGCGTTGCAGGAAAAAAGCATAAAATTCGTAAACGAAGTTCCAGAAGATACTGTGATTGACGGCAACAGCAATTTGCTTTACTCAATTTTCCGCAATCTTACGGAAAACGTGATTCGCCACGCAGGTACAGATGTAACCATTCTGATAAAAGCGCTTGAAGTCAAAGCCGGCAAAATTTATTTCACTTTTGCGGATAACGGCAATGGCTTGGAAGATGACCATCATCTAAACCGCCTTTTTGAACGCTTTTATCGTGTTCACGATGGTCGCACTCGCACTACCGGTGGCTCAGGGTTGGGGCTTTCCATAGTTAAAAATGCAGTTCTTTTTCATGGTGGAACTATTTCTGCCAAAAGAGGTGAGAATGGGCGTGGTTTGGAGTTTTTGTTTTCGCTGAGTATGAGTCACTAAAATTTTCTAAATTCCTGCAATGATTCCTCAGCTTAGAGCACAATTTCAAAACGAACTTTCACAAGCCGACTTAAACGATGAGGCTTCCGTTGAAAATTTGCGCTTAAAATATTTGGGCAAAAAAGGCTTGGTCACAGATTTGCTAAAAGGAACGGGCTCTCTTAGCCCTGAAGAAAGACCCTTGTTCGGAAAACAGGTAAACGAATTAAAAGCAGAAGTCTCGGATGCGCTGGAGCAGGCAAAAGAAAAAGCCGCACTCCTGGCTTTGGATAGAAAGCTAACCGTTGGCAAATTGGACATATCCCTGCCGGGTGAAGGTTACAAGCACGGCAGCACGCATCCGCTCTACGATATTCGTGAAGAGATAATAGACTTCTTTGCAAATATGGGTTTTCATGTAGACTTAGGCCGTGATATAGAAACCGACTGGTATAACTTTGAAGCACTCAATACTCCCAAAGACCATCCGAGCCGAGATATGCAAGATACATTTTATCTTTCGCAAAACGCAATGCTCCGCACGCATACAAGCGGTACGCAAATTCATTACATGGAGAACAACAAGCCGCCGATAAGAATGATCGCTCTGGGCCACGTGTTCCGGGTTGATGCCGATGCAACGCACGCTCCAATGTTCCAGCAATGCGAAGGCTTGGTTGTTAACGAAAATGTAACTTTTGCGCAATTAAAAGGAACCTTGGCAATTTTCGCTCAAAAACTTTTTGGAGAAAATGTAAAAACACGTTTTCGTCCAAGTTTTTTTCCATTCACCGAACCCAGCGCAGAAATCGATGTCAGTTGTGTTTTTTGCAGCGGCAAAGGTTGCCGCAGGTGCAAGGGCACAGGCTGGATGGAAATAGGCGGTTGCGGCTCAGTTGATCCCGCCGTATTTGACAATGTTGGAATAGACTCTGAAAAATACACTGGCTTTGCTTTTGGTTTTGGCCTGGATCGCATAGCCATGCTCCGTCATCACATACCTGAAATTTCACTTTTAACATCCAATGATCAACGTTTCCTTGAACAGTTCTGATCTGCTGGTTTTTGCCACAGAGATGGAAAGAGACGCTATCTTTCCAGATGGCATAGTGACAGGCATAGGCATTTTGTCTACTGCTATTAATTTGTCCAGGGTGTTTGAAAGAGCATCTCGCCACAGGTGCCCTTATAGACGTGCTATTCAAGTTGGAATTGCCGGCGCATACCGTTCAAGCGGATTGAGCATTGGAGATGTTGTGGAAGTGGAAAGCGATTGCATGCCGGAATTTTCACCTTGGGAGCCGAATGCATTTTCCGCAACAGACAGTCTTGGGTTAAAACGTGTAAAAGGCGCAACGGTTTTAAGCTGTACAAAAACAGAGGAAGTTGGCAGTGCAAGAGGCAAAGATTTTCAAGTAGAGACAATGGAAGGTGCAGCGTTTTTTGCTGTTTGCCAAGAATACGGTGTTCAAGCTATTCAAGTGCGAGCTATTAGCAATTTTGCCGGTTTGTATGATAAAAGTGAGTGGGAAATAGAAAAAGCATTGAAAAAATTGTCATTTTTTACTCAGGTTTAATTTACAGTAACACTTGTTTTCTAAATTTGTTCACAAATGAAATTAATGCGTTCAATTTCGGGAATTCGTGGCATAGTTGGACAAACTTTGACTCCACAGGTCATTGTTAGCCATACCAAGGCTTTTTTAGACTTGATAAATGCCAAGAAAATAGTTATAGGCCGTGATTCTCGCCCCACAGGTGAGAAACTATCCGGGCTGGTTTGCGGAGTGTGCACTCTTTCCGGCGTGGAAGTGGTGGATTGCGGGCTTGCCACAACACCTACCGTTGAGCTTTTGGTTGAGCAGCTCGGAGCAAGCGGCGGAATAATAATAACTGCAAGCCATAACCCTATTGAATGGAATGCTCTGAAATTTTTAAACAGCAAAGGAATGTTCTTGGGCCCAAGCGAGGTTAAGGAACTCTTTGCAAAAGCAGACGCCTTTGAAAAAAAAGAAAGTTTTGCAGGCGGCGATGATATGCACATAAAAGCGACGATCGCCTTGCCTTTTGTTGATGCGCAAAAAATAAAGGAACGCAAATTCAAGGTTGCCGTTGATGCGGTGAATGGTGCTGGGTCTTTTGCTTTGCCAAAGTTGCTTGATGAGCTCGGTTGCGAAGTTGTGAAAATTCATTGCGAACCAAATGGAGTTTTTCCACGTGGCGCAGAACCGTTGCAGGAAAATCTGAGCGACTTGGGCAAAGCGGTTAAGGAAAACAAATGCGATATAGGTTTTGCGCTTGACCCTGATGCGGACCGTTGCGCAATAGTGGATGAGAACGGCGAGCCAATAGGCGAGGAATATACTCTGGCCATAGCCGCCGAAACTGTTTTGCAGCGAGAGGCAAAACCGCTTTCCATAAATTTATCAACATCAAGAATGTGCGAAGACTTGGCAGATAAGTTCGGAGTGCAGTGCTACCGAACTGCTGTTGGCGAGATAAATGTAAGCTTGGATATGATGGAGCACGGATGCGTTGTGGGCGGCGAGGGCAATGGCGGCGTTATTTTGCCGGCACTCCACTATGGGCGAGATTCTTTGGTTTCTGCGGCTTTGGTTTTGGATTTGCTGGCAAGGCATGGCATAAAGGTTTCTGGCTGGGTAAAAAGCCATCCTTCTTATACAATGTTAAAAAAGAAATTTGAAATTAAGAATCCTGTTTCAGAGGCTATGGAAAAGGCGAAAAAAGCGTTTGCAGGCTGGAAAACGGATGAGCGAGACGGGTTGTGGCTTGGCAAAGACAAAAGCTTTGTGCATTTAAGAGCCTCCAATACGGAACCTGTTATCAGAATAATCGCTGAGGCACCCTCGGCAAAAGAAGCGGAAACTTTGTGTGCTGAAATTGAAGCGTTGCTTTAGTGCATTCCTTATTTTTGCGGGACTTTGTTTTGCGCAAAACAATACCGGTGTGGTAGCTATAGATACTTTACCGAAGTTTGATTGGGATATTAAAACAAAAAATAATTCGTTGCCTCTGGTGCTTTTGTCTTCTCTTGCGTTTCCAGGCGGCGGCCAGTTTTATACGGAGCATTATGTTAGGGGTGGCTTTTTGCTCGCTTTTGAAGGAGCTTTGATTTATGAGGCGGGGTTTAACAAGTTCAGGCAAAACAGGGAGTTCAATAAAAATATAAGAGGTTATAGAGATTCGGTTAATTTTTATCAGGACTTGCTAATTGCGCATGCGGATTCTTTGGACACTTTGATGTGGCAATCGAGAAAAAAAATGCACAGCAGAATTTTGCTAAAGGAGCAGAACAAAAAAAAGGCATCCAGAGATTTATGGAATTCGGAGTGGGCATGGCTTGCCGGGTTGCATATTTACGGCATATTTGATGCTTATGGAATTTGGAGAAACAATGACGGGCGCAGTTCCGAAACGCATTATGCAACTTCTGCGTTGTGGCGTGCGGCGGTGTTCCCGGGATGGGGTCAAATTTACAATAATGAATACGGCAAGGCCGGATTGCTTTACCTTGGTTTGTTCGGCAGTGCTATCAGTTATTATTCCAGGCAAAAAATGGTTGAATATCATTTGGATGTTCGGCGGCAAGCCAGATGGGAAGAGAATGATGTAGGCATTGCTGCGGCAACAGAGGATATTCTGTTTTTCAGAAAAAAACGCAATCAGTATGTGTGGGCCATAGCATTGTTCTACATATACTCAATGGCAGATGCCGCAGTTGACGCAATGTTGCACGACTTTGACAGCCCGGCTTATTTTGTTATGCAGCCTTTGTTTAACAACGGTTTTCAAGCAGAAGCCGGTTTTAGGTTTTAGTTTCTCTCCACCCGTTCCCAAGCACCGCCCTTTTCCTTGAAAAACGATTTGCAAAAACCCAGGAATAGAGCTAAATTCATATTTAAAAAATAACTGCATACATGCACACGCAACAACGCTGCTACAAGAAACAGCAATTCAAGCGCAAAAAATGTTTTGTATAAAATATGCTCCTTCATTAAAATAAAACTGCAGATGAATACAGCCAAAAGCAAAAACGGGCTCAGCCACCTCAACAGCTTATGCGATAAAAAGATATAAGCTCTAATCGGATGCAATGGATTTAGCAATGGCAAAAAAGTGAAAAGAAAATTGAAATTCGCACGCCCAATGCGGATCTTGCGTTTAAATTCACCATAAGCAGATGTAGATGTATTTTCAAAAGCCAGTGCATTTTCACAAAATACGCAATGATAATTTTTCATCAAAATTTTCGCTGTTATGTAAAAATCATCCATCACCGTTTTATGTGTTGGAAGCTCGGAATACAGTTTCGCACGGATCGCATATAATGCGCCGTTACTGCCCATGACTGCGCCAAAGTTGCTTTCAAGTTTTTTTAATTTTGATTCTCCTCTCCAATAAACGCTTTCCATATTTGCTCCGCTTGCGTCTTTTAACAAAAGCTGTCCGCATACGCACCCGACTTTTTCATCTGCGAACATCTCCGCTATCTTTTCGAGCGCAGTGCTTTCAAGCATTGTGTTTGCATCGCTGAACAAAAAGATTTCTCCCTTTGCCTCTTTGCATAAAGCGTTTAACACAGCGGCTTTGCCTTCATTTTTTTCTTTTTGTATTAAACAAATATCCGGGAATTGCGCCATGATTTCTGCAGTTTTATCCGTTGAACCGTCGTCTCCTACTAAAATTTCAATATTCGGATAATTTAATGCCTTGGTGTTTTTAATTTTTTCTGCGATTATATTTTCTTCGTTGTGGGCTGCTATTATTATGGAAACCAATTTATTTGATTTTTCACATTTAACGGATTTTGTTTTTTTTAACCGCAATGTACACGGATACAGAATATAAACCTGTACCAACAAACCTATGCATATCCAGAAAAAAATCACTGTCATTTTTTTATTGCCCTCAAAAAATTCATGAATTCTTTTTTGTCAAATTCACCTATTGTTATGTGCCTTAATGATCCGTCTTTGTCTAAAATAGCAAAGGCTGGAATGCTGCTTATATCCCATAATTCCATGCAGGCTAAGATTGGCAGGGTTTCTCCTTCGCAGAAAATTTCTTCGTTTCTGTCTGTGTCCAAACGGATGAAGTTGAAATTCTGCTTTATGTATTTTTTTACAGCCGGATCTTTGAAAACGGTTTTTTCCATTTGCAGGCAGGGAATGCACCACTTAGCGTAGAACTCTACCAATGTCGGTTTGTCGGTTGCATAAGTTAAGCCTGCTATCAGCAAAATTGAGAATAACGCTTTCATTCTTTTTCCTCGGTTGGCATTGCTGCTGCTATTGAATCTAAAACTTTTATCAGTTTGGTTTGAAAACTTTTCCAGCGTTCCGGTTCTTTTTTTAACGCCTCCAATTTGCTTTCAAAATCATCTGCGGAAAAACCGTGTTTTTGCAAAACCTCAGTGTTTCCCTCAATCCTGAGCTCGGCGTAGGCTAAAATAAAAGCATCATCGTTTTTGCTCTCTTTGCAGGCAAAAAGAGCTATGAATGCGGCGAGCAGAAAAATTCTAGCACAAGCCATTTATTTCCGTAAACAGTAGCTCGGCGAGATATTCTTTGCTCTCACGCACGAGTTTGGGTTTGTGATTATTCTTTGTTAAAATTCCATATTCAGCAATATCTTTTCCAAAATTGTCAGCCGTGTTAACAACTAAAATGTCCATGCCGCCGTTTTTGAATTTCTGTTCGGCGTTTTTCAAGGCATTTTCTGTTTCCAAGGCAAATGACACTATTATTTGTTTTTTCTTTTTTACGGTGTTCTTTAAAATATTCGGAGTTTCTTCTAGCTCCAAAGTTTGAATAGCTTTGCTATTCTTTATTTTTTGCGAGGCCACTTTTTTAGGGCGATAGTCCGCAACGGCGGCGCAATGTATTATAACATTTGCTTCCGGTTGATTTTTTAGCACGGCTTTGTTCATGTTTTCTGCGTCTTTGACTTCTGTTATCCAGCATTGCTTTGGGAGCTTTGTTTCCATGGGTCCGCAAACAGCCTGCACTTCCCAATTGTTGCGCAAAAACACCTTTGCTATTTCCACGCCGGTTTTCCCGCTTGAATTGTTTGATATATAGCGAACCGGATCTATAGCCTCTTGAGTGCGACCTATAGTGATAAGCATGCGGTGCTGCACATTTGCAACGCTGAATTCAATTTCATCTGCTATGTCTTCCGGTTCCGGTAATTTGCCTATTCCTTCTTCGCCGCAAGCCAAGTGGCCTGTTACCGGTTTTATTATATGTGCGCAATCGGCAACGATTTTCAAATTGTAGCCTACCATCGGTGAATTAAACATTGCAAAGTTCATAGCCGGAGCGATCCATTTTTCACCCTGTGTTGCCAAAAAGCAAAGAGAGACCGGCTCTTCTCCTGTGCCTGTAGCAAAGCGAGCCAAGCTTGTAGCGGTGCACGGGGCTACCACATAAATGTCTGCCCAGTGAGCATGGTCTATATGCGCTAAGTTAGTTTCATTCTTTGTGTAAACCGGATAGCCGGAAAGTGCGGCAAAAGTTGTTGGCCCAACGAATTTGGTGGCTTCTTCGGTCATAACTACACGAACTTCTGCGCCTCTTTTCTGGAAAATGCGGAGCAGCTCGCAAGCCTTGTAAGCCGCAATGCCTCCCGTAACGCCGAGCAAAATTTTTTTACCTTGAAGATACATAGCGGTAATTTAGAAAATTGGCAGCGCTCCATTGCTTTCCAGAACTTTCATAAACTCATCCCATTTAGGCGCGCAAATCTCTTCTGCATAAAATTTCATTTCATCGGCATTGCCCGTGGACTTAGCTTCAACACTCCAATAATTATAGTTCATCTTCAAAGGCTTGCAGTCACGCGCATTGTTGCGGCAGCAAATATCCTGCCGCTGCAATTTGTTGCCTTTAATAATTTTTTCGGGGCATTGCTTCAGATCGTTCAAAAAATCCAGCCAGTCTCCCATAGAGAGCGTTTCTTTTAATACTGTAGCATCATCGCCATACCCAACTTTGTATTCTACAATTGCCCCCGTATCTGTTCTGTTTAAATGAACATCCAAAGAGTTATTCAACTGCCTGCTGAAACCATCGTAGAATATTGACTTTAGCGAAAGCTCAAATTCGCTTATTTTTTTTCGGAATCTTTTTTGGTACTCGGTTTTCATTCGGTCTTCCATTTCCATTGTGGCACTGTTTTTTTTCGCTTTTGCCCTTATATCGTTTATCGCCTTTATGAACTTGCCCCAATTGGGCGGATATTGATTAGAACCCATAAACTGCACGCCTTTGATATTATTTGAATTATATATGTTGAGAAAGTATTGATCATAAAGCTGGCCTAAAGGACTTACCGACCAAAGGCTTTTATTCCAGTCGGTAAAAGAACTTTCATATAAGGCGTTTATAAAATCCAGCCAGTCTTCCATGGAAAGCCTCACTCCTTCTGCCGGGCCTGCTCTGTAATGCACGGTAGCGCCGCTTGCGGTTCTTGTTATAGTTATTTCGGAATAGGAATGCATAGGAGTTTTGTTCTCCAAGTTTAGAGTAAAGCTCATAGCTTCCATTGAAAGTTCCTGCTCAGTTATGTTTTTTTCAAACCTCGCTTTATATTCCGCTTTGAGTTTGTTCTCCAGTTTTTGCGAAGTTCTCTTTTTAATGCTCTCCATTAACTTTATGAAATTATCCCATCCAGGAGGATAAGATTCATAGCCGAATGATTGAAATCTTGCGCTGTCTGGAACATCAGGAAGGAATATTTCAACTTGCCATTCTTTTTCGTCTCGCCACTCTTTGCGTTGAGCAGGCATATACGATTTTTCCCAGTCCATAATGCCTGTTTCCTGCAAAGCGCTTGTAAAATTTTGCCATTCCTCTGCGGAAATATTTACCGATAGAGTATCTGCGCTTTCAATTGCTGTTGTTGGCAGTTGGTATTCTACAATTGCCCCCGTTAGGGTTTTGCTTACCGATATGCTTTGTGTTACGTCACCCTTGTGCTTAAAGTGGAAGCTATGCCTGTTCTTTCTCATTTCCGCTTCTTCTTTCTCAGTGAACAGCGGCGTATTTTCTTCTAGGGCTTTTACCAAGCGCTTCCATCTTTGATTGCTAGAGCACTCGCTCTCATCCCAGTTTGGGGCGGGCTTTTTAAACCGTCTTTCATAAGCGGCCAAGCGCTTGCCAACTCTGTAATGCATTATTTCAAAGCCATAAGAGTAATCCAAATCCGGCTTGTTGGACTTAATGGCTTTTTGCAAGCGCTTCAAATGTTCTTTGTCGCTGCACATATACCACCATGGGGCACGTATCTTGAATTTATTTTCGTATTGCGCCTTGGCTTTTTGCAGTTGGGCTTTGAGCTTTGCATCTTCTTCTTTTAGCGGTATTTCCAGTTCGGGAGAATTTTCTTCTATTGCATCTTCCAGCATAAGGAGCAGCTCCAAGTCTGTGCATTGCCGGCACTGGGGAACAGGTTTGCCAAACCGCATTTCATATTTTTTGGCAGTGGCATTTAGCCAGTAAGCGGTTATCTCAGCCGGATTGACGCAAAGTGAGCTATAGGCATAAGAGAACCCGGTTATTGCGGTTTCATCCTGTTCTATGCTTCTGCACCAGTCTGTTGGGTTTTGCTTAATTTTTTCCGTGAGCAAAAACAGTTCACGTGGAGTATCCTGGATGCAGCGCACTGTGCAGGCAAGGTGATCATAGTTGTCTCCTATATTGTCTGGGCTAAGAGCATACCTTATTTTAGAGTTATAGAGATAGAGGCTATCTTTTTCGGATTTTGAAGAAGTCCACCAGCCATTTTCAAGTAAATTTATCTCTAATTCGCCTTTGTAATCGCAGTAGCTATCTGGCGAGGCAGCTATAGCGATTGCATTATCCAAAGCAATCCATTCCTGAACGCTGGGCAAATGCCAGCCGCTTGGGCAAACGCTATTTGCCTTTGACCAATGGTACACTCTCCCATATTTTTTGCAATCTCCCTTATTGCACCAAGAGAGCGAGTCTCCGGCATCATAATCCAAATTCTCCGCCATCCACACAAGCTTGCCGGTTTTGACTGTTTTGTATTGCTTGCCATCTCGATTGTCTGTGAATGGCTGGCTAAGTTTTTCATCAAACAACTCAGCCGGTTCGTCTTTGTTGCAAGCAACATAACTTTGCAATACAGTTATAGCGATAATAAGGGACCATTTGGATTTCATTGTCACAATGTAAGTAATATACAATTTTCCCAGGAAATATACTCTACCCATTTCTCCTAAAAACAAGCCAGCTCTTGAAAAACGGATCATCGAATTCGTAGTTTTTTTGTTTTATTATGTATCCTTGTTTTATTAGCCTTGTAAGGCCGCTGTAAATTGTGCTCTGAGGGAATGAGTTAACAGGCAATTTACCTTGCATAGCCAAATCTATCAGGATTTTTTTGTCTGTCTTGCTGATTGTGTTCCAAAGTCGCTCGTAGTCGGTGTCGTGAATTGTTATAACTTGCTTTATGATAAGCGGCAGCATTTCTTTTTTATATTTTTCCTTTTCCAAAAATGCATAGCAGTAAAAAGCGAGCTGTTGAGTGTAGTAAGGATGTCGCTGTGTAAACTCCAGGATTTCTGCTGATATGGTTTCGCTTTTATTTGTGACACTTCCAAAGCGTTTTTTTAGATAATTGAAAAAATCGTTGTATGGAATTTTATCTAAAGCCATTAGATGCCCAAAGTGGTAAAAAGGCGATTTCTTGCTTTCAAAAATAGTTTTCATCATGGATTCCAAGCTACCTAAAAAAACATAATTCACATTTTTATGGTGCTGGATTACAGCTCTAAGCTGTTTTGGCAAATTTTTATCCAAATTCAATATGTCTTGAAACTCATCTAAAACCACGATTGGCCTGTTGCCTTTTTTGCCTGTTTTTTCAATGAGATTCAAAACATCTTCCAGCGGAGTGAATTTGCTGTTTACAGGTTGAGCAAAAGAAGCTTCTATGCCACCGGTTTGCGGATTCAGTTCCAAAGTCGGCACAATTCTGAAGTTTGCCAAAAAATGCTTTATGTTTTCCCATTTATTTATGCTCAAAAATTTTTTGAGAAGCTGCGTTGCCAAATCCGAAGCATCTGTAGCCAATTGCAAGTCCATATAAACAACTGGCCTTGAAAGCGAACTTGTAACTTTGTTGATCAGAGAGGTTTTTCCATATCGGCGTGGTGATATTAAAACCAGATGATTGCTGCTTTTCAGCACATTTTTAGCTGTTTCGGCTTCTTTTTCCCTGTCGGTAAAATAATCCTCGCTAACTACAGAACCAAATTTAAACGGATTTACCATACGAAAAATATAGTAATTTTTACTACGAAGTTTTTCGTAACGAAGAATTTCGTAGTAAAGTTACCCTCCGGCAGGGTCAAAACTCAAACTCTGCCACCGTCACTTTGCCATCGCCGCCGGTTTTTGCCTTTGAAAGTTGCAAGGACTTCACTTGGCGTTGCTCGGAGCTGTCGGCATATTTTGTGTAAATTTCCACCATCACGGTTGATGGGCCGTCTGCCGCAAATTCTCGTGTGCTGTAACGATTGACCTGTATTTTGTACTTGCCCTTTATAGCATTTCTCAGCAGGAATTGCTCAGGGCCATAGCCGCCAGTGTTGTCTGAACTTATGCGACCGCCTATGCTCGTTGTTTTATTTCTGTAAGAGCATTCCGCATTGTTCGGGTCTGTCACGTGCAAGTCAATATCGGTGTTGTTCATATTCCAGTTCATAACAATGCGAATATCAACAGGAACATCAATCAGCAGGCGTTTGTCTATTTTTGAGACATTCAGTTTTTTGTTCTTGGCAATCAACCGATTCATCTCCATAATTATTGTCTCTTCTATTCCACGGCTGCGACGTCTGATATTGTCTGAATATTCCCTTGTCAGCACACCGTAAAGCGAATCAAGCGCAGCCTGTTCTTCTCCGTTGTCTGCGAGAGCAAGGGCATAGTCTCGGTAGCTTTGTGGTTCCATTGGCCGCCATTCAACAACCTTTTGGAAAACAAATTTTTGCAGGGTGTATTCGCCGTACTCTTTAAAACGATATCCGAGCAGTCTGTAAAGCGATGCGTTTTCGAGTTCCAAATCTGCAATGGATGTCAGTATGCGAAGCGCTATTTCCTTGTCGCCAAGCCTGTAAAACCAGTCTGCCATGTCAAAGTAGAAAGTGAGAGAACCCAAATGCTCATTCCTGAGCGTTAAATATCTCTGATAATCTTCTGCGACTTTTCCTGTAAGTTTATAATCATTATATTTAGCAACATTGCCGCCGCTTTCTTTTGTATCCGGCACAGGATATTTAGGCGTGGATTGCTGAGGCTTGATATTTGCATTCCGCCAGGTTTTTATATTTGCGGCTGCCGCTATTGCCTCACTCATAAGATTAGGTTTCGAAGGTTCCTGCTGTACCGGTGGCGGACGCACGGGCGGCGGCGTTGGGCGTGATGTTTCAGAACTGCTTGCTGGAGCAGAATCTTCAAAGTTAAATGGAATTGTAGGCGTTGTGTTGCCGCTCTGGATTGCCTTCCATTTCCAAGTGGCTACAGTATTTTTAATGGCGTCATCAAATTCTCCGTAACCTGTTGTGCTGGAAACTACGCTGATGTTAATAATATCGCCACCCGCAGCAATAGTGAATTTGAGCGTAACTTTGCCGCTAAAGCCCGGTTTCAGTTTCAAATATTTGTTGTATATGTTGCGGAGTCCCGGCATGCGTGCATTAACAACTGCCATAATCTCAGCTTTGGAGCGAGAGCCATCGCCACTACCCATATCAATGTCTCTTGCGCTTGGAGCCTTCAAGCCGCCTCTGGCTTGCGTTCCAATGCCACCTGCGCTGCCGCCTGCCAAACCGCCGAGCATATCGCCAATACCGCCCGAACCGCCTTCTGCGTAACCCTCATTAAAACCTCCGCTAGCAGAACCACGACGCCCACCCAATTCGGTTTTGCCACTGGCTTGCAGACCAGCCACTCTGTTAAGCACAGCATTGATGTCTCTTGCAACGTTTGGGTCTCCCAGCCTTGGATCTCCCAGCATAGCCCTTGCCTCTGGTCGCTTTCCTCCTGTTCTGCGATGGTATTCGGCTCGCAGTTCCGGTTCGGTAGCCGGAGGCTCAATTCCGTAGCGAACATAGTCGGAGATGGTTTCAAGAACAATCAGCGATGTATTTCTAGTCACAATTCCGAATTGTTGCCCAAGCTCTGTAAGTTCAGCACGGTTTTTCTCGAAATTCAAATCAAGCTCGGCGATTTTTTTCTGTGCCCATATTTTATGCACATTCCCTTGACTGGCGGCACTTTTAGCATCAAGTTTTACTTTTATTTTTTTCTCTACTTTATTGCCAAAGCCAAAAAGCAAAGTCAGTTCCGCATCGTTTTTCTCAGAAATGCCTGCCACGGAGAAATTTCCGTAAACCGGCATGGCAATGCTTGGATACACCTCACGAATTTCTTTTCCGTGTTCCGTTCCCAAAAATTGCAAAGTCTCATTCAGCCATTCGTTTTTCAAGTCTTCAATAGACAAAGCGTTGAGATTAACAAATTTGCCATTGGTTTTGCCGGAGATAAGCCTCATTGTGCTGTAATCCGCTTTTGAAGAGGATACTATGCAATGTATTGGCCTCTTCACGTTTGACACGAAATCTGCGCTGCTGAGCGTTGAAATCCCGTCTGAGAAAAACAAAATCTCATCACCGTCAATCTCATTCAAATTGATCTGCGAAAAATCCGTGCCGCCGTCAAAGACCGCCTTTTCCAGCAATGGCTTAACTTCTGCCCAGCTCTTGCCGGCAACTTTTTTCAATTTGTTGTTCAAAAAATAAAGATGTATATTTGCCTTGCTATGCTGCGCAAAAATAGTGCCGAGCATTTCAATTTCCCTTTGCAAATTGCGCTGAGAACCACTCAATGAAACATCCCAAATAATTGCCAAGTCTTTGCCCCATTGCTTTGGGCGAGTTTCCATCTTTGGTGCAACCGATGCCAGAAAATAATGGCTTCCCTGTGCAGGCTGCATCATGACCTGCGGAATATCTGTCGGCGCAGGCAATGCAAAAATCAGCGCGCGAGAAGGTTTGTATTTTTCTCGGGTAAACTTTGCCACATAGTTCTCGCCATCAGAATCAAATTTAATTTCATCGTTGGACTGGGGCACAAGCGGTTTTTCGTTGCTTTTCCAAACCGTTGCTTTCACAGAGAATTTTTCAAGCGAATCCGGGTAAGCCATTGGCAGGCGGTAATACAGCAATCCTTTTTCTAGCGGCAATTCTTCTTCGTAGCCTATTGAAATTGTGCGTGTTCCGTTTGCCGGCATAGGATAAATGCGTGTGCGGAAATTGTTGCCTTCCACCCTCTCAAGCATACCAGGGTCAACCTGCCGTTGCTGAATCTCCTCAAAAACCTGCGTAGCCCTTGCCTTTTCCACAGGCACAGCATCACGCATGCGTCCGTTGATATCCAAAGCGTAATGAGTCAGGGAGCGACCATCTGGCAATGGGAATGTGAGCTCGCCTTCCAGAAGCTTGTTGGTTTTATTTTTGAAAACCATTGTGTAGCGAGTTGAGGCTATATTTCCGGTAACTTCCACCTGAATGTCAAACGACTGCAAATAAACATCGGGGTCTTGTTTTCCGCCTATATTCAAAACAGGCAACTTAGCCACTGGCAATATGGAATCAGAAGCTACAGTAGCTTGCACAATGGGGTCTTGTGTTTGCGTGCCTTTGTTTGAGATTGCCAGCGATGCAGCGAGCGCTGAAAGACATAGCGCAGGTATTGCAATAATCAGGGGCCATTTGAAGGATTTTATGGTCATTAATCTACCTCACCACGATGCGTATTATTTTATGTTCATTGCCCAGCGATACTTTTGCAATATATATCCCATGCGGCAAATGATTGAGCGATACATTATGAACGCCACTGGCAAAGGCATAACTTGCCACATCCCTGCCTGCCGCATTATATATGCGAATTGCAGCATTTGTTGCAGCCGTTAAATTTATGCCGTTTTTAACAGAAATAACTTTATTGCCGCTTGCAATTTGCGGCAAAGACGATGCTGTTGATGATACAACAAAGCTTAACGGAACTTTAAAAGAAAAAGTATTGCCCTGCTTAACTGCGCTAAGAATAAGCGTGTCTCGGTATGATGCTACGGCAAGCGCATCTTTGGGTTTTACGTTTACTGCCGCAAGATACCCGCCTTTGCCTGTTGGCGTTTGGTTAAGATTTGATATGATTTCAAAATCCGACGATGCGCCTTTTTGAAGGGTTGCCGACAGACCGCTCATCTCGCCGTAAGAAACCAGAGTGACAGCACGTGACGGTCCTTGCGTATAATTGTAACCCACAGTCCCAAAGCTTCTGGCAATCGGGCGAACATTTACTTTGTTGTATTCCGTTTTTAAAAAAGTTAATCTTCTATCATAGAAATCCGTCAAGGAATTGATAGTTGAAGTTGTTGTTGTGCCAGCACCATTGATCTTCATCACTATTTCGGAGATAAAGCTTCGCATTGATTCTATCTGCGGCATCTTTTCATTCCAAATCTCCTTGTATCTCACGAGAAATTCATGATCATCAAAAAAGCGGCTAAGCCACGGATGAACCATATATGGATAATATGTAGGCCCCATATTGCCGATTTGTGTCGCTTGCATGCCAGTGAATGTTTGAAAGCTCCAATTGAGATCCCACAGCGGGCCTGCGCCAATTTTACCGCCCTTGTCCTTATAGAAAAAAGCGCTTCCTATATGCTCTCCGGTTTCTGTGCCCTTGCGGAAAAGGTCAACATTTTGCATAAGCGTTTGCACCAAAAAATATTTAATGAAAGTCTCTGCGTCAACTAAATCACGGTAGCCGTTTTCCGGGAAATCATTGGAAGCCA
>Ga0209755_10002964_pt1 | contig 22065 bp, 28 predicted proteins | sample TergutCo191P1_FD_187301 | JGI IMG/M metagenome (GOLD analysis project Ga0209755, IMG submission 187301) | Cornitermes sp. P1 segment gut microbial communities from Petit-Saut dam, French Guiana - Co191P1 (SPAdes) (version 2) | ecosystem: Host-associated > Arthropoda: Insects > Digestive system... | reverse complement strand
CTGTTTTCGCCTCTAATGAATTCCATAATTTCCCTCTCTTAAATTATTATATCCATTTTACTGCTTATTTATTTTCTTTTCAATATTTTATTTCGTTTAACGTTCTTTGCTTTTGACACAGTCTGCCCCATATACCCTTAATTAAAAAACAATCAAAAAAGTATAAATCACACCCCCCAGTTCAAATTTTTATCCCAAGACATTTCTCCATTATGTAACTAACTAATATAAGGAGATAATAATGCTAGAATTATGTGAAAACGAATGTCCATATAATGGAAAATGTATTTCAAATGGAAGTACAAAGAATGACGCAAAACAATCTACAAAAATAATTTGTTGTTTTTTTGGGGAAGTAGAAGTTATAGATGAGGTTGAAAAAAATGCCTAAAGGTGGAAAATCAAAAACAATTGAAGAGCATATACAAGAAGGTACTCTTAGAAATGATAAACATGGAATTATTCTATCTAATTCTGATTACGATATTCTCAGCGATATGAAAAAAGTTTTATACAGCAATTTTTTGGAAGTTACAAAAGAATTAAAAACAATCGACAAGAAAAAAGAAACAGATATTTATAAGACACTTAATGGAGTAATGACTGACCAGATTAGCTCATTTATTTCTATATGTAAAAACAGAGTAGTAAAAGAAAATGACAACGACAAAAAAGACGACAGTAAAAAAATCAACATCAACGAAGTTAAGTAAATCAGAACATTACAAAGAAGTATTTGACTATTGTGATAAAATTAAAAAGAAAAAAATCCTCGCTGGTGTTTATGTTCAAAAAGCAATTGATAGATTTCTAAATGATATAAAGCGAAGTAAAGATGAAGATTTTTATTTTGAATTTAAACCAGAACTTGCTGACAATGTTATCAACTTTGCGCAACATCTTTTTATACCTGATTTAGATAGAAAATTAGAATTACTTCCATGGATGAAGTTCATATATTACAACTTGTTTGGTTGGGTTCATAAGTTAGATAACAATCGCCGCCGATTTCGTACCGCTTATTGCGAAGTTGCTCGAAAAAATTCAAAAACGACTTCTCTGATGTTTCCAATCATACTTTATGACTTCATTACAACAAAATCAGCCGAGTCTTTTTTTGTTTCGCACAATGGACAACAATCTGCAAAATCATACAACGAATTACGCCAGATTTTTACTGAATCTTTCGACATTGACAAAACTATGTTTATCACAGACGCAGGAATTAGAATTGGCAGTAAATTCATTCAATTTTTTAGTTCAGAAACACGAAGTGCCGACTCATATAAAAATTCTTGCTCAGTAATTGACGAATTTCATGCTTACGACAATGATAAAATAATTACATCGTTCAAATATGGCGGTAGAGCAAGAATAAATAATTTAGTATTGATAATCACCTCAGCAGGGAATAATATATCGGGAGCTTGTTACGCAGAAAATGAAAAAGCAAGAAAGGTTCTAAATGGAATGCTTACTGACGAAACTTATTTTACAATAATTTATTCTTACGATGATAATGACGATTGGAAGGATAAAAAGAATTTCATTAAAGCTAATCCATCTTTAGGAACAATAATCAGACCAGAAATATTAGAGAACGATTTAGCGGACGCACTAATTACACCATCACATCAAGCAGATTTTCGTTCTAAAACTTGTGGTATTTGGCAAACATCTACATCAAACTGGATTTCATTACAAAAGTGGGACACGGAGAAAAGAAACACTGACGCAGATATACTACAATTCAAAGGACAATTTTGTTATGCAGGATTAGATTTATCATCTATAAATGACTTTACTGCTTATACTAAATGTTTTGAAAAAGACGGATTATATTATTTATTTCATAAGTTTTATATTCCATCTGAAACTATAAATGAAAGATATAAACAAGAAAATATTAACATTAATGAATGGATTCACAGGGGAATAGTTACAGCAATCCCGGGTTCAACTATAGATTATGACTTTATAAAAGAAGATATTTTGTCAGATTCAGAAATATTCAATATAGCGGAATTATGTTATGACAAATGGCAAAGTAATAAATTAATAGATAGTTTAGAAGAAGAAATACCACAAACTACTTTTATTCAATATGACCAATCATTAAGACAAATGACAAACCCAACAAAGCAATTTGAGCGATTAATAATGGAAGATAAAATAATTGATAGTAATCCAGTAATGAAATGGATGATAACTAATGCGATTATTAAGCCAGACGCTAACAACAATTATAAAGTAATGAAACAGTATAAATCATCTACACAGAGAGTTGATGGAGTTATAACCAGCATAATGGCTGTAGATAGGTGTATGGTTAGCGATAATCAAAACACTTCTACAAAAGATTTCAATTCAATTTTACAACTATTTTAACTAAATAAATATAGGAATTTTAATTAATGGCATTTTTTGAAATATTTAAAAGAAAAGAAAAATCAGAAATACGAAATATATCTACAGGAGCAATTTTTAATAACTCTTCTGATTCATTACTTGGAAATGACGCGACAGCATGGAGCGTAATAGATTTAATCGCATCCTCATTAGCAAACTTAACAGGAGCTTTTTATAGTACTCAAACTAAACAAGCAGTAAAAGAACACCCTTTATATGAATTAATAAATAATCCTAATTTAGACGAAACAAAGTTTCAATTCTTTTACAGTTCAGTTAAAGATTATTTTGATAGTGGTAATATTTTCTGGTATAAATATGATAATAATGATGGTGATATAATTTCTTTATTTAGATTAAATCCAAAAAAAGTAAAAGTAAAAAGAGATAGTTTTAATCAGAAAGTCTTTATACATGACGGTAAAGAATATAGAAGTGATAAAATATTACATATACCATCTCGCTATGGATATAATGGATTAACAGGTTCATCAATATTTTCTGAATGTAAAAATATATTTAATACATCTTCTGAATTAGATAATTTTGTTATTAATTCATTTAATAATTCAATTGGAAACAGATTAATTATTGATATTACAAAAGAATATCCAACAGCAACAGAAGAACAAATACAACAACTTAGAAATAAGTTTCAACAGAATTACACAGGAATAAAAAATGCTGGAAAACCATTAATTAGGACTGGAAAAATTGATTACGATAAGATAGATACAGATTATAGAGATAATAAAGCTAATCAACTTGTAGAAAATAGACAACATCAAGAAAAAGAAATATCAAAACTTTTTGGAGTTCCTTTGCATTTACTTAATGGTACTGAAACAAATAATATTGAAGCTCTTTATATTGTATTTATTGAAAATGCTATAAGACCTATAGCAACTCAATTTGAGCAAAGTATAAACAAATTAATTCCAATGTATGATAGAAGTAAAATATATTTTGAATACAGTTATAATTCATTAATGAAAGTATCATTACAAACTAGAATAAGTGCTTACTCACAACAATTAACAAATGGTATATTATCACCTAACGAAATAAGAAGAAAAGAAAATCTATCTGAAATTGAAGCTGGAAATAACCATTTTATACAAGCAAACTTAATGCCACTTACTGATGATATTATTGAAGCATATATGGCTAATTCAAAATTAAAATTAGAGCAATTGAATACATATAGCCCTAATACAAATGGAAATCACTCAAATTTAGGTGATGATAAAAATTAAATAAAAGGAAATAAAATATGTTAAATAAATTAAAATCAGTAAAAGTTCTAGTATTAATTTGGGTTGTTGGAATGATAACAGCAATAGTTTTTTTAAATATGATTGATTGGCTTCCGATAGTACAAGTTTTAGCATGGGCACCTTTAGGTTATTTTGGAGCGAATGTAGCACAAGATAAGATTTTTTCAGATAAAAAACTAAATAATTAGGAAGGTTAAATATGGAAATTGGTTTAATTGTTGCATTATCAGGTTTAGCAATTACTATTGGTGGTTTAATTTGGAGAATGTCACAAATTGTAGCACAGGTTAATCAAAATTCTAAAGATATTCAATTAGAAAGAGATAGACAAAATGAGTTTAGAAAATCTTATAGAGAAGAACAAAATAATTTAATTGGAAAAATTGAAGATATAATTCGTACACAGGTACGCATTTTAACAATATTAGAAGAAAAAGAAAAGAAACATAATAACTAAATAATAAGGATTTATAAATGAAAAAAGAAAAAAGAAAAATGTCTTTTAAGGATATACAAGTTCGTTCAAGTAATAATGAAGGTAAAAAAATAGTAGAAGGTATCATACCTTATAATTCAAAATCAGTACCAATTTGGGGTACAACTGAAATTATTGGTAAAACAGCATTTAATAAAACATTAAAAGATAATTCAGAAGTTAGAGCATTGTGGAATCATAATGATAGTTTTATTTTAGGAAATACCAAATCAGAAACATTAACCTTGGATAATACAGAAAATGGTTTAATTTGCAGATGTGAATTACCTAATACTTCTTATGCAAATGATTTATATGAAATTATCGACAGGGGTGATTGTACTACAATGAGTTTTGGATTTACACCTGTTAAATGGGAAGAAGATGAAAAAGGAAAATTACGCACATTAAAAGAAGTACAATTACATGAAGTTTCTTTTGGTGTAACGTTTCCAGCATATCCTGAAACTACATCATTAACATATATGAGAGGTTTAGAAAAAATAAATATAAATATAGAAAAATTAAATGAAGTTTTAGAAAAAGAAAACTTTGGAGATGAAGATAAATTAATTATTAAAAATACCGTTGATTCATTGAGAAATCTTATTGGTGATGAGCAAGAAGCCGTTAAAAAAGAGCAGGTAGAAACCACTCAAGAAAAAGTAGACACTCTTGTTGAAACTAAAGAAGATACAAGCTCAATTGAACTTCAAATAGAGTCAGAATTGGCGGCTTAAAATATAAAAAAGGAATTTAAAAATGAACGAAAAATTATTAAAAGTAAATGTTGAACTTAGAGCTTTAAACGAAAAAGTAAAAGACGGTTCTATGAAAGCTGACGAAGCAGCAAAAAGATTAGAAGAATTAAAAACAGAAAAAAGAGCAATTGAACAAGAAATCGCACAAGCTAATGCGCCAAAAAGCGAAGAAAGAAGTGTATCATTAGAAGATATTAAGAAAGCAATGATTGAAAAAAGAGCAATCACACTTAATGGTACTGGAGCAATTAATCAGATAAAAGAATTATTTAAAGAATTATCAAAGAAAAAAGAAATTCTTAATTTAGTAAGACACTTTACTGGACAAAATGCTTCTACAAATATCCCTGTACTTAGTCCAGGGCTTGCAACTCCAGCAACAGCAGCAGAAGGTGCAACTAATATTGCGGTAGATAATCAAGCTGTATTGGGAAATAAATCTCTTACCCCTCATGCTTTCGTATCTATTCTTCCTGTAAGTGCAGAAACTCTTGCACTTGGAAGTATTGATTTTGATTCTGAATTATCTGCTATCTTTGCTGACGCTTTTGCTGATGGTTTTGCTAAACAAGTAATTCAAGGCGATGGAACTGGTTTAAACTTCAAAGGTTTATGGACTGGTTTAACTGAAAAAGTTTTATGTGCTAAAACTGGCGCACCAACAATGAATGATTTAGTAAATCTTGCACTTAAAATAAAAGATTATACAGACGATGGTCTTATTTTATTACATTCAACAATTTATTCAGGAATTACTGCTGATACATCAACAGCAGGTTTAGTACAGGTTTACAGAGAAGAACTTGTAAGAAATAAAACTATTGAAGGCGTAAAAGTTTTAGTTACTGGTTATTCACCATCTGCAATTGACGCAGGTTCTATTGTAGCGGTAGCTGGTAAAATGAGTGATTATGGTTTTGCACTTGCAAGTGAAATAACTATTGAACCAATTAAAAGAGTTGGTGATACAAATACTTATTTCCAAGCAATTGTATTTGCTAATGGTAGCAAAATTGTAGACAAAAACTTCTTTGGATTAGAAACAATATAATTATAATAAAAATTAAAGGGCTGTTGAAATAGTACAGCCTTTTTTCTTTTTTAATAACTAAATAATATGATAGTAGAATTAAAAACCTTTCAAGTATATTCCAATGTTTTTGGAGACGAAAATCAACAAACATCATTTATCCAATCAGCTCAAAATATTGTAAGCGATTATTTAGGATATAGCCCAGAAGAAAAATTATTAAATTATATTACTGGAGAATTAGAAGACGTTACACAAGTACCTGAAATGATAAAACTAACAATAATGAGAATAGCGTCATTATTACAATCAGAAGGTGATGGAAATATCGGCGTTAATTCTAAATCTTTTGGAGATGGCGGTACAAGAGTTTTTATAAATTACACTAATTTTGATAAGTTTTTAATTCCAATTTCTAATTGGAAAGTTATAAGGATTTAAAAATATGAAGAAAAGGAAAATATGGCTTGCTATAGATTCAGATGGTTATCCGACTATAGCTGGCTCAAAAACAAGAACTTAAAAAAATTATGGGGAATAAAAAATACAGAATAATAAAACCAGAAAGGAATAAATAATGTTAAATACAGATTTTAATGACAATGGTCTCTCAGAAAAATTAAAAATATTAACCTCTGGTTTAGGAAATATATTTAACGAATTACTAAAAGAAGTTGGTCAACAAATAACAGAAGAATCAAAACAATCTGCTCCTGTTAAAACTGGAAAATTAAAAAAATCTATTAATTTTATTTTATTTGATAAAACCCAAGCAGCATTGACTACTAAAAAAAGTTTGAAAAAAAGAAATGTTTGGTACTCAAATATAAGAGAACATGGGGCATTTATTCAAGCAAAAAATAAAGAATATTTAACATTTAAAATAAATGGCGAATGGAAAAAAGTAAAATCTGTTAGAACACCAGCCCAACCATACGCTAAACCAGTATGGGAAGAATATTTTGGTAGTGAAAATAGCAAGGGATATAGTATGTTGGCACAAGCATTACTTAGAAAAGTAGAAGAAGGAATAAATTAATGTTAGATTTAAAACAATTACAAAGTGATATAGTTAAATATATTGAAGAAAATTACCAAAATTATTTAAATGAATATAATATATATGATTTTATTATTAGATTAGATTTTTTAGATTTAGACCGATTTAAAAATAATTTCAATATTTTTATTGATTTTAACAAAATTAATTTTAATCAAAGCAAATTCACTGATGATTGCTGTAAATCAATGCAATTTCAGGTTAGTTTTTATCTTGTTCATAGAAACGATAAATCAGAAAACCTAATGGATAGAATGTTAAATAGTGCAACTGCATTTTGTAAATTAATGAATGATGATATTAGTTTCGCTCAAGAATTAATTATTGAAAGTTTACAGAATTACAACATTGTGGAAGGTACTCAAAATATTGTTATATCTGAATTTAATATAAGGTTAGACATTGAAATATAATTATGGATAAATATGGCTATATTTATTGCACTACAGATTTAAAAAATGGAATGAAATATATTGGTCAGAAGAAAAGTGATGTATTTATACAAACTTATTTTGGTAGTGGTACTTTAATAAGAAGAACTTTAAATAAAAGACCAAATGATTTTAGAGTTGATTTAATTGAATGGTGTTACTCACAAGAAGAATTAAATGATTCTGAGTATGATTGGACTAAAGCAGTTGGTTTATATCCTGAATCATATAATCTTTGTTATGGTGGTGGTACATCATCTGGATGGATTCCATCAAAAGAAACTAGAGAGAAAATAAGTAGAGCAAATAAAGGAAGAATAATAAATTTAGGTAAAATACATTCAAAAGAAACAAAAGAAAAAATTGGTAATTCTCAAACTGGACATAAATGTAGTGATGAAACTAAAGAAAAAATGAGATTAAAAAGAAAACAATATTGGGAATCAAAAGTTGCAATATAAATTAACTAAATAATATGAAAAGAACAGGAATCATTATATTTGCAACTGAATTTGCAAAGAAAAATTATAAAAAAGAAGATAAGAAAATTAAAAAGTCATCTTGTCCATCATGTGAAATTAAAATCCGTAAACAAAAAGCGGTAACACATTTTAATGATGAAATCACAGAAGAAATGTTAACTAATTAATAAATTATATAGGAGTTATAAATGAAAATTACAGGTGCGAAAGCAAGCGTATTCTTTGACAGTTTTGATAATACTGCTGTCATTTCAGGAGACGGAACAAAAACAACAGAATCGAAACAAAAATATTTTGTTATCGACAAAGCGGAAGATAGTAATATACCGGTAGCTAAAGGTACATTTTTTATTGCGCCAAATGGAGCTGGAGCTTCACAGCAAATTATACTAAAGGAAGGTGATAAACTATTTGTTATTAATGAAGAAAGATTTTGTAAAACAAATGCATCATTTGAGTTCAGTTATGGCTCAGTAGATGTTGGTGATGATTGTGACCCCGGAGCTACGATTTCTGACGGTATTTTAACTATATCAGGAAGTCTTGCAGGATTATTCCGCTATGATGATGAAACACAAGATTTTGATTCTGTAACAGATATTATTGTAAACAGGTTCTTGGACATTGTAGAAGATAAAGGAAATGGTCAGTATGAATTATTTCCAAAATCTGACGCACAAGTATATTTACTTACATTATTAAATTCAACAGCTAAAAAAGGTCAAACTGAAAACTGGTTATTTGTTCCAATTAATATTAATTCAATGAGCATGTCATTAGGCAATTCAGACGCACAAAATAGAGACCTCTCTTTTACAAAAGGTGAGGGACAGGCAATTATTTATAAAGTACCTGTATCTGAATAATATGAGAGAAGGAATTCAGAGTAATTTTGAGCACGAAGAATTAAGACATTTTGGTTGTTACTTCTTCGTGCTATTAAGATGGGCAGAGATTTTAAAACAAGAAAATACACCAAATTTTGAATACAGCGATGATGTAATAATTACTCTGTTTAATTTATTTAAAGAAAAAGGGTGGATTGGGAATAATTCATTTATTGTCAATCCTGTTGCTATTATAAATTACCTTCAAAAAAATAAAATATTTAGAACTATATATATATCAAAGATAAAACCAAGCGTGCCATTGTTTCCAATATACTTGAAGAAGCCTAGTATTGGTCATTTTGTTTTAGCAAATCAAAACGGTATTTTTTGGGATAGCTGGAGTCCAAAAGCAAACTTACATGAATTTCCAATTGATAGTTATAGAGTAATAGAATAAAGGAGAATAAAATATGGTATTAAAACCACTTAAACAAAAAAGTAAAGAATTTATATTTAAATCATTCGGTAATTCAGAATTTTCAAATCCTGCAAAAATTATATTTTCAAGATTTCCAATGCCTGATGAATCATTCCCAATAGCAAATCAAAAAAGCGTAATGGAATCATCAATTGTAAAAGATTTTGAAAATACAGTAAAAGCAAAAGAAAAACTTGTTGAACATATTATTAATGTTATGATAGATAATATTACAGCAAATAGAATAAACTTAAAAAAGTTTATTGAAGAATGCGTATCACATATTGAAAACTTAGAATATGATGGTAAAGAAATTAGAACAGTTAAAGATTTTGTTGAATTACCAGAAGAAGCATTTTATATAATTGCTTACGAAGCATTTATTTATTCTAAAGATTCAGATTTATTTTCAATAGAAGAAAAAAAAATTTAAAAATTGCTTATAAACTATACCTGATGGGTTTTCGTAAATTAGAAGATGATATTCCATCAGGTTATAAAGTTACAACACCCTCAGACCCTTATCCAGTTACAATATTTAATGAAGAAAAATCTATACCTGATAATAAAATTGGAAAATATTTAAATAAAGAAAGTTTATATTATATTGATATTTATACAAATAATAAATTATTTGGAAATCCATTTAAATCATGGTTAGATATGCCTCAATGGTTAATTCAACTACATAAAATGTTTAATCAATTAGAAATTGAATATGAGAATTATCAATTAAGACAAAGATAGTAACTAAATAATATGGCAGATTTAACACTTCGTATTTCGGCTGATTTTGATAAAGCTCAAAAGGCTTTTGCTGATTTGGCAAACTCATCAGATGAAACAAGAAAAAAAATAGAAAATTTCGCAGACGCATATCAAGAAAAAGAATTAAATAGTTTTATTGATAAACAAAAACTTTTAGAAGCTGCTTTGACTGGTACTCGTGGCGAAGTTGACGCAATGAAAGCTGCTTCAAATAATTATAATAAAGAAATCGAAAGACTAATAAAAAATGGTTTATCACCAGAATCAGAAGCAATAAAGAAATTATCACAAGAACATAAATTATTAGAATTACGAATTAAAGAAACTACAGCAGCTAAAAAAAATCTTGAAGCAGTATATAAAGGAGTTGAAACAGCTTGTTATGCTTATTTAACCGCTTTAACTGCTGCTGGCGTTGCTGTTTTAGCAATGACAAACGAAACTGCAAAACTCGGTGATGAATTAGCAAAAACATCTGAAAAATTAGGTTTAACAGCAGAAGAATTACAAGAATTAGATTATGCAGCCAAGTCAAGCGGTGTTTCAGATATTAGAGGACATTTAGAAAAATTAAATAAAACTTTAATTGACGTTCAAAATGAAAGTGGTAATTTAACAAAATATCTTCAAGAAAATGATACTGCTTTATTAAATCAAGTAAAATCTGCAAAGTCAAATTCACAAGCATTTGATTTATTAATGAATGCTATAAAAAACACACAAGACCCATTAAAAAAATCAGAATTGGCAATGGCAGCCTTCGGTAAGTCTGGTCAAGACATTATTTTAATGGCAAATAAAGGCGCTGATGGTATTAGTGCATTAAAAGAAGAAGCTAGAAAATACGGAATAATATCTAATGAAGCCGCAAAAAATGCGGAAGCATATATGGATTCTCAAACAAGATTACAAACTTCTTTAGCAAATGTTCGTAATGAAATTGGAAATGCTTTAATGCCTGTAATAACAAATATAATGCAAAAAATTGCTGATGCAATTTCAAGTGTAGATGATTGGGATAAAGTATTAAAAACTGCGACAGATACAATAATTACTCTAACAGCAACAGTTGGAACTTTTTTATTAGTAATGAAAATAGCACCTGTAATAAACACCGCAGTAAAAGCAATAAATGTTGCTGGTGGCGCGATGGCAGCTTTAAGAATAAAAATATTAGCAGTAAACACAGCAATAGCAGCAAACCCTATAGGATTAATTGCAACAGCTATAGCGGTAGGTGTAGGAATAATTGTTGGTGCTTTAACAAAAGCTATAAATAGACAAAAAGATTACACAAATTCTATTAATGAAAATACAAATTCTGTAAATAGAAATTTAAGAGCGCAAGATGTTTTAGCCGCTTCAACAAGAAGAGGTTCATTTGAAACTTCTACAATGTATTCTGATATAAATGCTTTATTACAAGCAAGAACAAATAATTTAAGATTATTAACTCAAGCGCAAGAAGAAGCACGGAGAGCAAATGAGAGAGGCGAAACAAGAATTGCAGAAAGAAAAAGAGAAGAAGCTCAAGGTTATATAGAATATTTACAAAAAATAGAAGATAGATTAAGAACATTAGCACATTTACAAGGTCAGGTATATGAAAATGGACAGATAAAAAATGAAACCATTAATACACCTGTAACGATACCAGTTAGTTATGATATAGATTCAGGTAGTTTAGAAGAAACTAAAAAAACTTTAATGGATTTTATTAAAGATGTAGTTGAAACAGATAAACAATCATTAAGTGAACAAATATCAAATGTAGAAAATTATTTACTTCAAAGAGCAGATTTGGAAGCTAATTCGTATGAAGAAAAAATTGCGTTTTTATTAGAAAAGAAAGAAGAATTATTAGCATTAGAATATGAAAACCAAAATGATAGAGTTGCTATAGAACAGGCTACTAACGCCGCAATAATAAAATCAAAAGAAGAACTAGCAAAAAGAGATATTGAATTATTAGAAATGAGAGCAAAGCAAGAAATGGAGTTATTAGAACAGAGAATGAGTGCTAATGCCTCTTTTTTTGGCTGTATATCTTCATTGTTAGAAATAGCAGGAGATAAAAATAAAAAAGCGGCTGTTGCTGCAAAAGCATTCGCAATGGTTGAAGCTGGGATAAATACAGCTCTTGCTGCAACTAAATCTTTAACTGCTGCCCCATTCCCTTGGAATATCGCATTAATGGCTGGTACTGTTGCTGCTGGTGTTGCTCAACAAATAAAGATTGCAACAACAAATATTCCTTCTGCTGAAACAGGCGGTAGATTTATAGTACCACATACTAATTCTGTTGATGGCGGTTTATTAAGAGTAAATCAAAATGAAGAGGTAATAGTAAAGCCTGCTGGTCAAACAGGAAATGACAGAGAAAGTTTTAATTTTAATTTGATAGTAAATGAAGAAGTAATTGCAAAAGTAACAAATAAACTTGCAAGAGCTGGCGAATTATATACATTGCAATTAGCAAGTAATTTATAGGAGGAAAATAAAATTAAAATATTAATAAATGATTTAATTCAAGAATCAGATGCACCGTATGATTTAAAAACACCTTCATTGGCACAAACATACAGTAATAATAAACCAATTACTATAAAATTAAATAAACCAAGTATTGTAAATTCTGTAGGTTTAGGAAGTTGTGATGAAGATATTAAAATTGAATTTGGAAGAAAAGAACAAGTAACAAGAATAATTGAACATGAAGTTGAAGTAGATGACCCTGATTCAAGTGTAATAGCTGGTTATAATTGGGAACCTGTTAATTCTAATATTACAACACAATTAAATAGCGTATGTTATGGAAATGGAAAATATGTAGCGGTTGGTTTAAGTGGTGTTGTTTTATATTCAACAGATGGAGAAATTTGGACAAAAGCAACAACAGGAAGAACTCATACTTTTAATTGGGTTTGTTATGGAAACGGAAAATTCGTTGCTACTAAAGGTGGTGCAAATTCAACTGATTTAGAACGTATTGCTTATTCTACTGATGGTATTAATTGGAATTATGTAAATATACCTATTGGTGGTCAAACGTCAAATACTTATAGAAGTTTAAATAAAATATTTTTCTATAATAATTACTATGTCGCATTTACAAATACTAGTGATTATAATGACATTATGTGTATTTCAAGTAATGGAATAAATTGGAGTTTTATAAGTGATAGAAATAATTTTAAGTTTACTGGTAGTGATTATACTATTGATACTTATAATAAGTTAATATTATTAGTTGGTTCAAGAGATGCTAATGGTACTCAAAATAAACAATATCTTAGAATGTCTACTGATAATTTCAATCCTACTAATAATGATAATTGGTTATCAGCATCAGTTTCCAGTTCAGGATTATCTAATAATACTCAATTTAATAATATTTGTGTAAGTAATAATAATATTTATTTAATACAATTAAATAATAATGGAGCGCTTTTAAGAAAAAATGAATCAGGCACTTGGAGTAATATAAATAATTCACTTATTGGAACTGCTCAAGCAATAATTTTTGAAAACGGTCATTTTATTTTTTCTTCAAGTTATGGAATATTCACTTCAAAAGATGGTATTGATTGGGATAAAAGATATATTACTACATCTACTATTAGAGATATTTGTTTTAATAATGGTATATTTATTGCTGTAGGAAATGACGGTACTATATTAAAGTCAAAAGAAACTATTGGAAAAAAAATAATTATTGTACAAGAAGTCGTAGTAGAAGAAATAGATACTATTTTTGATACATTTACTTTTAAACCTTTAGAAGCAGGATTATTTTTATTTAATAAAACATATAGTGATGTAAATCATATTATTCTAACATTAGGAAATAATAAATTAGGAAGGTTTGCTTTTGGTTACGCACATAATATACCAACATCAATTGCAAAAGAATTAACTTTTAATTCTACAATAGAACCTAGAGTTACATTATCTGGTCAAGTAATTAAAGGATTAGGCGGTTATAATTATAAAACATTATCATTAGACAGCAGATATAAAGTTGATGAAAAAATAATGAATGATATTAAAGAAGGTTATAAACAAATAAGTAAAGGTTTACCATTCTTTATTGATTTAACAAATGAAAGTTATAAATTACCATTTAATAAATTATATGCAATAGATACTAATCAACAAAATTTTGGTTTTGAAAGCGGAGTTAAAAAATATTTACATTCGAGAAGATGGAATTTTAAGGAGTGTTTTTAAATGATAAACTTCCTCGTTGAAATTGATGTTGGTGTACCATTAAATTATTCAGATATAAATGGTGTAACTGATACAATAATGTTTCTTTCATGTCCATTAGACAATAATAATCCTTCATATAATATTTTAAGGAATAAAAATGTTCCTGTAAGATTAAATGTTCCGTCAATTAACAGAAAATTATCTGATAATATTAATGGTATTTATTTAAATCAAAGTTTTTCTATATCATTAATAAATAATGACGGTTATTTTGATAATGATAAAAAAAATGATGTAGGTTTTTTAAATTATAATTATTTTGGAAGAGCTATAAGATTATATAAAACTACTATAGATAATCCAACATTTAATGATTTTAAATTAATTGCTAGAGGTAAAATTACAAATATTAAAACATCATTTTATGAATTTATTTTAGATGTAGCTGACGATTTAAAATCAATGGATAATGATTTTATAAAACCGATTAGTGAATTAAATATTAGTTTTCCTTTTGCAACAACGCCAACTCAGGTATTTGCTGGCGGTGGTATGATAGATGGGACATTAAAAAGTAATGCACCTTATGTATATGGTACAACATTAATTGATATTAAACAAATTGCTCATTATGCTTTAATACCTTATACTTATTGGCCATCAGCTAATACATACGCTTTTGATGTTTATTATTTAGCAGAGGGAATTCAAGAAATATTAGCTTTTTATAATAAAGATGGACAAAAAATTGATTTAGCAGTTGATAGACCTGATATGATAGGTAATTGGGAAGGAAGAATGAGAGGATTAGTTGTATTTGATAATAGATTAAATATGTGTACTATTCCTAGAATATTTCAAGCACCACCTCATGAATATTTACCAGCAGATGAAAGTATTATACCAACTCATGCTTTAGTAAAAGGTAAATATTCAAACATTGGTGATATTATAAAAGATATATTATATGTAAAACAAGGTAATATTATAGGATATAATAATGAAGAATATAATTTATTTACTTCAAAAACTTATAATATTGGAATATCAATTAATTCTGGTACAGTAAAATCTGTAATAGAAAATATTTTGAAAAATGATAATGCTTTTTTAATTCAACAGCCAGATGGAAATATTACTATAAGAAGATACGATTTAGATTATAATAAAAAAATAATTGATAATAAAACAATTACTAAAATTAATTTAAAATCTTACGATAATTTTATTAATAATTATGCTAGTGAAGTTTTATTACGTTATAATTTACCAATTGACCCGCAGAATACTATTTTACCTGAAACAAGAATTGGAAATGTAAATATATTAAATAGTAATTCTGAAAAAATATATAAAAGAAATAATTTAAGAATATTTGATACACAATTAAATAATATAGATAATACCCGCTCTTTTGGAAATAATATTATTAAAAGATTTAGTAATGCAAAATTATTATTAAATATTGGTGTTGGGAATGATATTTCTGATTATAATTTATTAGATACTGTTGATTTAGATTTAACAAATATAAATGGTAGAAATTTTAGCAATGTTAAAAAATGGAAAATAAAAGAAATAAATTATGTACAAGATACGCTATTACTGTAAGAAATAATTTAAAAACGCCCGTTTTCTCTCATACTGTAAAAACCGTTTTTACTAATAATTAAATTATCAAGAAAATGTATCCCCATTATTTGAGATGCTGAAACAAGCCTTTCATGAATTTCAAAATCTTCTGGAGATGGTTCTAAATTTCCAGACGGATGATTGTGCGCAACAGCCATTGCACAGGCATTATCATGTACGACTCTATAAAACACTTCTCTAGGATGAATTATTGTTTTATTTACTAACCCAATAGTTATAATATGAATTCCAATAATATCATGAGAACCATTTAATGTAATTGTTAAAAATTGTTCTTGTTTGCATTTTGCATATTTTTTTAATACTGTATATAAATCACATGGTTGTTTTATTCTTAGTGTTTTTCTTTTTCGTATTGATATAATTTCGTAAGTCATATAATCCCCAATAAAAAAGGCTGTACAAAAAAGTACAGCCCTTAATCTTTTTATGAAAGTTGTTGATAATCAATGTTCAACAACCAAGTATTAGCAAATTCTGCTTGTTCAGTTTGCATTTTTTCGTCATATACTTGGAGTTCATTATTTAATGTTTGACCAGAGAATTGTTCAAAGTAAACCCAATCATTTCTATAATAAAATGGAAAATAATTTCCTTCTTCATTTTTCCAAAAAAGCATTTCAGGGTCTCTCATTAAATCCCCGTTTTGTTCTCCATAATGACATAATGAAATTACTGTTTTTTCAATTATTTCAATAGTGAGTGGAATATAAACATCAGAATTATTATTTAATTTATAATACCTTTTATTATTTATTGCTAAATCCCACAACTTATTCAAAATAATTTTTGATTTTTCATTAATATTTTTCATAAGTCTACCTCTATATCTGAATTATCAAAATCATCTTGTAATAATTGATTAGATGTAACAGCATGAAGAATTAAATCATCATCATCAATACTTGCTGATACATTTTTACTTGCAGTCCATTCTAAAGTTAAACCATTAATGTCAATATCAATATTCCAATCATAATCTAAATCATTTTCTTCTCTTATTAGTTTTTCAACTTCGTCAATATCAAGTCCGCCTTTTCTTGTAAGTGTTAAATTAAAATCCATTATTATACTCCTGTTTGTTTTTTATTAGAGGGAAATTAATCCCTCTAATTTTTTTTTGTTTACTCTACTTCGCAATAATCCATCATTATTGCAAGTGCCTCATCATAAGATTTTGCTGACGTTGTAATTTTTTTATACATTTCATCTGCCTTTTCTTTTTGACCCGCATTTTTTAATGCTCTTGAGCAAATACTCATGAGATTAAAAACATTCCCATCTTGACCAACTAATTTTACTGTTGGTTTATTATTCATAATTTTATCCTTATAATCTGATGTAGTTAGTTATGACTAACCGTTAATTAAAAAAATATATACACAAATGAAAAAATTAAAATAAAATTAATTATTTCTTATGCCAACGGCGACCCGGTTTTTCTCGTTTCTTAAAACGTTCAATATCATCTTTAGTGATTTGATATGTTTTTCTTTTACCTTCGCCAATATAATTCACATTGTTGTTATTACACCAATGAATTACTGTTATTCTGGCACAATTGAACATTTTACTAACTTCTTCTGTTGTATATATCCTCATATAATTCCTCTTTTAGAAATATTTTAATATTTCCCTTGTGATGAAAATCATTATTGTTATTAAAAGACATAAAATTGTTGTGTCCCTAATATCCCATTTTCTTTTTTTCATCTTGACAACCTCCAAAAAATGAATTAAGATAAAAGTAAGGGGAGTGCTAGTCCCCTTACTTACCGAATTATCTGACTAAATAGTCAATGATAAAACGGGCTAGTTCTATAACTACCACGATAATTGCGCATGTTCCAATAACGATTTCGTGGTAGTTCCTTTTTTCTTTTTCCATATTTACCTCCATTTACCAAAACTAACTGTTTGTTGTTTTGATATTATAATTATATAACAGTAGTAATATAATGTAAACAAAATAAATAAAAATATTTTCAACTTTTTTCTTACTATATAAATTTTGTTTGTAGAACTGTTAGACGCAACATATAATCAAATATCTTACTTAGATGATATTTCCACTATTAAAGTACTTCTATACCCTTCTATTTTAATCTACAGGGTTATTTTTAAAGCATTTATCATATTAAACTTTGAAAAATAAATATTTTTTAAAATTTTTACTAATCTTGACAAATTTTTAAATATCTATAATAATTTCATTAGGAGTTAATATGATTGTTGACGAATCTACAGAATATTATTTAATTCATTCTATGGGGCTTACAAAAAAGCAAATTAAAGAAATGCTACCAAGTGAAATAGACGAATATTGTAAAAAAATTACAAAAGAAGAAATAAAAAATCGGGGCATTTACAACCCCGATTTAGATATAAAAAATAAATTAAAATAACTCTGTAAAACTTATTATTTTTTCTATATTATTTAATGGATAATCAATTCCAATATTTTGCAATTGATTTTTTATTACAGATTTAATATTAATATCATTTTCACTTTTCAAATATATTTCTTGTATTTGAATATTGTCTAATATTCTAACTGAAAAATAATCAATAATATTTTCAATTAATTTTAACTTCTCATTTTCAGATAATTCTTTATATTTAAAATCTTTATTTTTGTAATTATTATTAAAGTATTTCCAATCATTTATTATATTTAATATCCCATTTTCGTCTATAACAGATGATGAATTCAAAAAATTATTTTTAAATCTTTTGTCATTCTTAAACTTATTATAAATCTTTTCAGATAAAATTACTTCATTATCTAAATTAAATATAAATAATAATTTACCTGTATCAATTAAAATATATTTTCCGAATAATTGAAAATTACTTATTATTTTAATTAACTCAGTTCTTTTTTCTTCATTGTTCATTTTTTCAAAAAAATTAGTTATTAACTCTATTACATTATAATATGTCAATTCTAATTTGTCATTATTATATTTTATTATTAAATTTTCTAATTCATTATTTAATTGTAATAAAATAATATTATTTTCTTCTTTTTTAATAGATAAGTCATTTTCTTTTTTTAATGATAATTTTATTATTTCTTTATCATCAGAACTTTCATATACTGATTGTATTTTATTTATTTGATTGTCTAATCTTTTATTACTTTCAATAATAGATTTAATTTTATCTTTAATTTCTAATAAGTTTAAATCTATTAATTTCTGATTTTCTTCCATTAAAGATTTAGTATCATCATATACAAGATAAAAGTAAAAGAAAAATATTTCAAAATATTTATTTAATTTTTCTACTCTTATTGATTTAGGTTTTTGATTACATAATTTCTTAGGGAAATGTTTATAATAAATAAAATCTTTATCATTAGTTAAATAATAATGTAATTCACAATATGGGCAACTCATAATACCAGTAAGCATTTCAGAATTTGTACGTCTCATTCTATCTTTATAAATTAATCTTTTACCATTTATTTTTTCTACAACCTTAATCCAGTCATCAATAGATATAATTTGAATAGGATAGCTTATAGATTTTATATAATATTTTTTATTTTTTAATTCTTTTATACTATCAATTTCAAAGTTCTTATATTTTCTATATATTTCTTGACCTTCAATATTTAAACAATATCCAGTATAAACAAATTGTCTTAATATAGCACTAAATTTTCTAATTAATGATGACCTATTTTTTTCTGTTAGTTTACTTTTAAATATATCTAAAATTATTTGACTTATTGATTTTCCTTCTAATATTTTATTAAAAGCATATTTTATTTGTTTTATTTCTGAATCAAAGGGTTTCCAATTTATATATGTTTTTTCTCTTCCACTTAAAATAATAGTTTTAGTACCATCTCTCTTATAACCATATAATTCATTAAAAGAATGAATTCCACTATTAATAATGTCGTGTACTCCCCTAGCAGTTCTACTTGTAATTAAATGTCTTTCATATTGTGAAATCTGTGTAAGTATTCCCTGTATCATTTTATTTTGAGGATTATTAAGGTCATATTGTTTATCGAGTTCATATATAATAATATTATATTTTTGAAAAATACGATTTAATAAAAATGAACTATAATCATTACGAGATAAACGACTATGCTCAAATACCCAAACTTTATCAATAATTTTATTTTCAATATCTGATATTAATTTTAATAACCCTTTTCTATTTTTAAAAGGATTATTTTCATCCTCAATTTTAAATCCAGATTTTCCAATATCTTCATAAATATAATATTGAAAATTATTTTTTTTACAAAAATTAATTCCCAACTTCTTTTGTTGCTCAATGGATGTGTTTTCTTTATCTACTGACGTTCTGACGTAGATTCCCATTATACCAGATTTTACCTGAATTGACTTACCCATAATCTTCTCCCTATAGAATAATATATATCTGAGAATGTTGTCAATTAGATAATAAGTAGCGACTGACCTAGCTGACCGAACCCCGAGAGCGCGAACAGCACCCGCAGTAGTAACCGTTTGTTATGTGCAGTACATCATTTACAATTTATTTATTAAATAATTATATGCTTGATACATATTATTATAATGTATATTTATTCGTTCAATATTACTATTTTGTAGAAAATATGGCCAATGAATAAAAGTTGTATATAATATTGATGCATTTTTTTCTTTTTGGATTTTTTGCCTATCCACATTTTCCATTTTATATTCAGATAATTTTTGACAATAATATTCAACAATTTCATTTTCAATAATATTTATTCCAAAATCTAATGCCCTACTAATAAAAAAAGAGATCTCGCTTATGTTTTTTCCAATATTTATACATTGCCAATCACAAATTATTATTTCATGATTATTCATTAATATATTTTCAGGATGAAAATCTCCATGACAAATATAATGTGGTTCGTTATTTAATATTGAACATATTAAATCTAACATTTTGAATATATTATCTATAACATTATTTTTAAAATAATATTTATGTTTATATATAATTTTATTCCACAAGTCATATGATTTAAATTTTGTATCATTATCAAGAATTATTTGTTCTTTTTTTATATTTATTTCATTGAATATGTTACAATCCAAGCAATTTATTTTAACATACAAATCTATTGTTTTTAAAAATAATTCATTATTCCATTCATTGTGTTCTATTGGTTTATAATAATACATTACTATAATTATTCCTAAATTTGAATTATTTTCCAAATAAGTTATTTTAGGTACAAAAGGCAAATTTATTTTTTTATTCAAATTATAAAAATCTAGTTCTCTTAAAATTTCGTTTCTAATATACTCATTTACTGAATTAGGACAATATTTTAATACATATTCTGTTTCATTATCAATTATTTTATATATTGATGCACCGCCTGCTCCTTTATTTATATTTTTAATCGAAGTAATATTATAAAAAATTCTCTTATCTTGTAGATATTTAATTATTTCCATATTTTCATTTTCCATATATTAATCTTCTATAAATTATTCTATATATATTTTACAAAGTATTCTATGAATAAATGAACATTTTTAACCTTTTTTATAATTCTTAATATATGATATTTTATTCAATATCTTCAGGACATTTCTGTACGTATTGCACATAACGTTCTAAGTATGCGACGTTCCAGCCCACCTTTTAAAGCAAACCGAAGGTTTGCTTTAAAAGGTGGGCTGGAACGTGGGTGAGAGAAAACCGCACAAAGCGTAGCGACTGCGGTTTTTCGAACCCCGAGCCGCCGAACAGGCGGCGTAGCGCATACTGTTTGTTATGCGACATTTTCGCAGTGGTATTGTTAAAGCATGTTAAACAATAAACATTCTAGGTTTTTTTAATTACGGCACAATCGCCGACTTAATCTCCGACCACTGCCCAATGATCCCACGCTCATTCTGCCACGCCGCCGCAACATAGACTGTTTTACCTCTTTGGGTTTCTTCAAAATGTAATGCGAAAGGAGTGCGGCTTGCCATTGTGTGATGGTTCAATACATCGGGGGTTTCGGGGGGTGTGTCCATTAAATCCCATACGATAACGGCTCCGTCGTAGCCGTGCGGTTTTGCTTTATGGGTGGAGCCTTGCTGCCAAAAGTCAACCATTATTTCTCTGATGTTGCGGAGGTGTAAAACAAAATCTACCATTTCGGTTACGACTTTATGATCGGTGCGGATTGTGTCGTGGTTGGGTACGCCCATTTCAA
>Ga0209755_10002963_pt1 | contig 22067 bp, 11 predicted proteins | sample TergutCo191P1_FD_187301 | JGI IMG/M metagenome (GOLD analysis project Ga0209755, IMG submission 187301) | Cornitermes sp. P1 segment gut microbial communities from Petit-Saut dam, French Guiana - Co191P1 (SPAdes) (version 2) | ecosystem: Host-associated > Arthropoda: Insects > Digestive system... | reverse complement strand
CAAACTTGGCAGAGTAGGGGATTGTGTTGAACAACGAAACCTTGTTTTCCAAACGCTCAACAAACACCTGAATTTCTTTGCCCAAAACCGTCGGCGACGCAGGCTGACCGTGCGTTCGCGCCAACATCGGAACAGTTTTCCAATGCTCAACACGTGTCTTCAAGTCCAAAATCAACGAGTTTAAGGTTGGGAAAATCACAGCCTCCAAGGCATCTCTAAGCATCATCGGCGTTGCGGTGTTGTTAACGTCTTGCGACGTCAAACCGAAATGAATAAACTCCTTGAACCCAGACAGGTTCAGCGTTTCAAAGGCATTCTTGATAAAATACTCAATCGCCTTTACATCGTGATTGGTTGTTTTTTCCAAATCCTTGATGGCTTGCGCATCTTCAGCAGAAAAATTTTCGTAAAGGTTGCGCAAATACGGTTTTGCAGTTTCTGGAAAATTTGCCAATTCGGACATTGCGCCCTTTGAAACACCAGGCGTATTGGCCAATTCCGTCAAAGCAATAAAATACTCAACTTCCACCAAAATACGGTAGCGAAAAAAAGCGTGTTCAGAAAAAAACGATGCCAGCGGCTCAATTTGCGAGCGATAGCGCCCATCGATAGGGGATACTGCGGTTAGGTTTGTAAGCATAATGTAAGTTTATTTGAACGGGGTTTTCACAACCTTTGCCTTCAATAATTTTTCACGAACCTTGACAAAAACTTCGGTATCAGCTTTTGAAAATTCCGTTTGAACATAACCCGTTCCAATCGCCTTATTCAGAGAAGGAGCCTGCGTTCCAGAGCATACGAACCCAATCACATTTCCATTGGCGTCGCAGAGTTCGTAGCCTTGTCGTGGAATGCCACGATCCAGCATTTCGAAACCGATAAGTTTGCGTTTTACGCCTTCGGCTTTGAGTTGTTCCATTTTTTCACGGTCGATAAACGGCTTATTATCAACAAATTTTGTAATCCAACCCAAACCCGCCTCGATGGGCGAAATGGTATCATCAATTTCGTGACCATACAAACAAAACCCCATTTCCAAACGCAACGTATCGCGTGCACCCAAGCCCGCCGGCTTAATGCCAAACGCAGCACCCGCCTCGAATACAGCCTTCCAAATCGTTTGTGCATCGCTCGGTTTGCAATAAATTTCGCAACCGCCCGATCCGGTATAACCGGTTATCGAAAAAATAACATCCTTAACACCAGCAAATTCAATCACTTTGAACGTGTAGTATTTCATATCAACGACATTTTCTGTCGTCAATTTTTGCATCGCTTGCAAAGCCAAAGGACCCTGCACCGCAAGCTGGGCGTAGTTTTCAGACGCATCGTAAAACTCTGTACCGATGTCCATTCCCATTTCTTTGGCGATAGCACTCATCCACGCAAAATCTTTTTCAATATTTGCGGCGTTTGGCACCATAAAATACTCATCGGCTTTGAATCGATAAACCAGCATATCATCAACGATTCCGCCGGTTCCGTTGGGCAAACACGTGTATTGCACTTGACCATCAACGAGCGCAGACACATCGTTGGTTGTGACGCGTTGCATAAACTCGAGCGCTTTGGGGCCTTTTGCCCAAAATTCGCCCATGTGCGAAACGTCGAAAACCCCGACAGCACTGCGCACCGCAAGATGTTCGTCAACAAGTCCGCTGTACTGCATCGGCATCGAATAGCCAGCAAATTCAACCATTTTTGCACCAAGGTCGATGTGGTTTTGTGTGAAAGGCGTAGATTTCATTACGGATATTTTTTGCAAAGGTACAAAAAAACTTTGATTTTTCCTTTGAAAATTGAAAAAAAAATCGTACCTTTGCGGGTGCTCACGAAAAATCAACACTAACATAACATATTTTTAACACAAACTATGAGGAAACGACTGCTCTTTTTGAAAGCAAATCTCATATTGATTTGTCTGCTGATCGGTTTCGGTACAGTATCTGCACAGCAAACGGTGTTGGGCATTCATAGTAATGAAACGGGCGCTGCTCGTGCGTTTAGAACGGTTGATGGCAATGCGTGGGGCGGTTTTTCGGGCGATAGTATCTTTTTTCGTCAAAGTCCTGGCGGACCTTTGATGGAAACAATGAATGCAGCAATTGTGGCCTCAACAACAGGACTTTTTGGGTGTATGCAAGGCCCAGCAACTGGCAATCAAAGATTTAGAATGGGCAATGCGTGCAATATTATGGAGTTTTGGCTTGTAAGCACGTCCGTTTCGGAAATAACACTTAATTTGGTTAGAGCGGCAAATCAGCCAGTCGCGGTTAATAATTGGGTAACTGTTGTGCGATTTAGTCCAGATAGAGAGAATTGGACAAATGCCACCTTCACCTCGACGACCGTGCCTGTTAGAGGTGTTGAGCAAACAGCAACATACGGCTGTTTCATCATTACAGTTCAGGGGTTGAATATCCCTGCAGGAAATTTTGTTGAAATTCGTACAAACGCTACTCAAATTTTTGTTGAGGCTGTTGTTACGCCTGCTGCTGACGCGGGGGAACTAACATCAACGGTTTATCCAGCGAGTGGCGATACGATTCCGAATAGCGGTTTTATCGACATCAGTTTCAACAGAACGATTGCCTCTTTCTTTTGCTCTGGATCTGTGCTAATCAACGGTTTGGGTGCATTTGCAGACGTTGTTAATCAAAACACTTTTCGGATTTTTTACGATGAATTTCATTGGAATTCCCGAGATACGTTGCGTGTAGATGTTTTCGATAACGCTATTTTTGATGTATCCGATCCGAGTAACGGTTTGCCGTTTTCGCTTTATTTTGTTAGGGTTTCGGAAGATACAGGCGATGAAGATCCAAGGCAGTTTACGGTAACGGTTACGCCTTCCGACCTTGGCGATATTTCTGTGATGAATAACGGTGTTCTGGTTACAAGCGGTAGCCAAGTGGATTCAGGAACAGTTTTGGTGTTAACCGCGATACCAGATTATACACAAGCAATTTACGTCAATAGGTTTGAGCAATGGTGGGACGGAAACAGAGAGAATCCGCGTGAAATACGATTGGATTCTAATCTGACGATTTCGGCATCATTTGCTATAACGTCTTCGGTTTTGCCGATTATCAGCGAAAGCGTTTCAATACATCCAAACCCGGTTTTAGATGTGCTGTATGTTGAGGCTGAAAACTTGAAAACCATTGAAATCATTGATATGCTTGGGCGTGTTGTTTTGCAAAAAATGGCACCATCTTCGAACAAAAATCGCATTGATGTAAACCATCTGCGTGAAGGCTTGCATTTCATACGTTTAACACTGACTGACGGTCGTGTGATGATCGAACGTTTTATCAAACATTAAAAATCAAAAACCCACATAATATGGAAAAAAATCATACACTTCGAGCCCTGCTTTGCCTTGTGCTACTAAGTATCTCGAGTATGGCGATGGCTCAATCGCGAACCATCTCTGGACGCGTGTTGTCTGCCGATGACAATTTTGGCATTCCGTTTGCCAGCGTTGTCGTGCAAGGAACAACAACGGGTACAGTTACCGACCTTGACGGAAATTTCAGTTTTGCCGTGCCTGACGATGCTACGCATTTGGTATTTTCGTTTATGGGCTTTCAAACGCGTGTTATCGAAATCGGTGCACAGCGCACGATTGACGTTTCCTTGAGTTCTGATGCCATTGGTTTGGATGAGGTTATTGTTGTGGGCTTTGGTACACAACGCCGATCGCACCTTACGGGATCCGTTGCGAGAGTAGGCGAGGAAATGCTTAGAGACGCTCCAGTGACGCGTTTGGATCAAGCGTTGATTGGTCGCGTGGCGGGAATGACCGTGAGCACGACCTCTTCGGAGGCTGGCGCAGATCCGGTGATTCGCGTGAGAGGAATCAGTTCGATCAGTGCGGGAAGTGCGCCATTGGTTGTTGTTGATGGTGTTCCAATGCAAGATGGCCTTGCGTTTATTGACCCACAAGATGTTGAATCTGTTGATATTTTGAAAGATGCTGCCTCTACAGCAATCTTCGGTTCGCGAGGTGCAAACGGTGTTATTCTTATCACCACACGCCGTGGCGAGATGGCGCGACCAAGATATTCGTTCAGTATGACGCAAGGGTTTCGCTGGGCGTATCAAACCAACGACCGTTTGACATACACCGAATATGTAACGAAACTGTTTAGAGAGCGCGATTTGCGCAGACAAGACCCGTTGTGGAACATTGAAAATCCAACGTGGAACGGTCAAATTCCGAACGTTCACAATATGACTGCGGCGTATATTATAGAGCGCCACATCGTAGGCTCTGCAATGGATGCAGAAGATTGGGTACTTCGCAATAGAGCGTGGAATCAGACGTATAATTTTTCGGTGAGTGGCGGTACGCGAGAACTGAGATATTTGTTGTCTATGAACTATTCGACCGACCAAGGGATTATGCGCAACAGCGAATTTAACAGACTTGGCTTGCGTGCAAGAGTGGATGCAAGGCTTTCGGAAAATGTACAAGTGGGTGTTAATTTGAACCCGAATTTTAGCGAAAGACAGATGCCTTCGTTGCAGTTGGAAAACTTTACACGTTGGTGGTCGCCAATCCCGGTTTACCATACAGAGGAAACGGCGGCGCTTACAGGCCAACCGGTTGGAAGTCACGCACATCCTCAGCATTTTACACGCGGCTTGCTTTTGGAAGGCGTTATGCCTGATGGCAGTGTAGGTTTTACGAACCAAGGGCAACCTGCTGGAGGAACAAGCTTGTTGAGCCCGTTTTGGCGACTCAACAACAGAGAAATCTCGCGAAGAGACTATCGTTTGCCAGCATCGGCTTATATCGAAGTGTCGTTTTTAGATAACTTTACGTTCCGTTCAACAAACAGTGTTTTTGCACATATTGGCGATGAAACCTTGTGGGATAACACGGGACGCGAAAGTATGGGCGACCCAAACAGAGGTGTTTTCCTTACACGCCAGCGTATCGAACTTTTGTCGGAAAATATTTTGACGTTTGACCGCACATTTAACCAAGCTCACGCGCTTAATCTGGTGGCGGGTACAACGTATCAACGTATAAATTTCCAAACATCGCGCCAAGAAGGAACGCATTTTCCATCGGACAATATCCGCACACTTAACCAAGCCACAGTTATTGACCCTGTTGGAACTTGGACAAGACGCGACCCTGCAAGCATTTTGATGTCCTATTTGGCACGTGCCACCTACTCGTTTAGAGATAGATATTTGGCTACAGCGAGTATCCGCGCAGACGGCTCATCGCGCTTTGGTCCTGAAAACCGCTGGGGTTGGTTTCCTGCGTTTTCTGCAGGTTGGCGTATTTGTCAGGAAGATTTTATGGCAGACACACGGAGTTGGTTAGACCAATTGCGCGTTCGTGTGAGTTGGGGTATCACTGGAAACGATGACATTGAGGCTTTAGCATTTGAAAACCTATTGCTAACGGCCAACTACGAATTAGGCACAGGCGGAGGCGTTTCTTCGGGTTTAGGACCGTTTGCCAATGCTATCGGAAACCCACGAATAGCCTGGGAAAGAACACGTGAATGGAACTACGGTATAGACATTAGCGTGTTCAACGGACGCTTGGGCGTTACACTTGATTATTACTACGCAATTACAGACGGTTTGCTTTTGAGACAACCAACGATGAGTTTTACGGGCTCTAACGTGTTTTGGAACAATATCGGCGCTGTTAGAAACCGCGGTCTTGAAGTTGAAATCTCAACGGTAAATATCCACAACAGAAACTTTAGATGGATGACCTCGTTAAACTTTTCGGCAAACAGAAACAGACTGTTGTCGCTCGGTGGCGATTTGAGAATTCACAACGCAACAGCAAACTTTGACCAATATGTTGCCATCGTTGGTCAAGTGCCGATTCAGTTCTACGGTTTTAGAACCGATGGTATTTGGCGCTCGCAAGCAGAAATTGACGCTGCACGTGCTGCGGGACGTGTTATCAACACAAGCACAGTGAGCGATGTTCCTGGAGGCTTTAGAGTTGTGGATGCGCACGGCAATTTGCACACGGTTATTGACGATAATTCACGAACGACGTTGGGTAATCCATTCCCAGATTTTACGTGGGGGATTAACAACACGTTTTCGGCGTTTGGTTTCGACCTTTCGTTCTTGTTTAACGGTGTTCAAGGGCTTTCGATTTACAACGATGACGGACGTTACAACGAAAATATGCGTACAGCGAGACGCTGGGTAGAAGATCGCTGGATTTCACCAAACAATCCAGGCAACGGTTTAACACCAAACTTTGAAGGCGCAGGAACAGGTGTGCATCAAGCGATGACTGATTTCTTGGTTCAAAACGGCTCGTTTATTGCCTTGAGAAATGTAACGTTGGCTTATACACTTCCTCGCGATTTCGCACAGCGCCTGCGTTTGAGAAGTATTCGTGTTCACGTTTCGGGCGAAAATTTGTTGTATTTCTGGAACATTGGTATGCCAGGTACAACACGCTACAAAGGTATCAATCCTGAGGCACGTTCTGGAACAGGTGGCCGTGGTGCAAACCCGTTGATTGATGGTTTCCAGCGTGGTGGTTTTCCAATACAAAGTTCATTGGTTTTCGGATTAAATGTTAATTTTTAAGAGTTTAGATTATGAAAAAATTTATCAAAATAGCAGTTTTATTTGCCGGATTTTCCGTCTTGGTATCCTCGTGTAGCCTTGATATCATTCCAGAATCGGACATTACGGAATCGGCCTTTCCAAGAAACACACAAGAACTTAATGCGCTTGTGATTGGTGCATATTCTGGACTTCGTGCTCCGATACAATTGGAGTGGCGCTTTACAGAACTACGTTCCGATAACACGTGGCAGGCTCAAAAAGGCTCAGGAACACAAGCAAACATCGATTTGAACTCGTTGGATATGTTTTTTCCGTCAACGGTAATGCCCGAAATTTACAATTATTGGTATTGGACGTATCAGTACATTTTGGCAGCAAACAACGTGATTCGTAACTTGCACGTGATGCTTGAAACGGAGGGCGATTTAAGACTACAATTTGAGGCTGAGGCGCGATTTTTACGCGCGATGGGGCATTTCAATTTGGTGCGTTTGTTTGGACCGATTTTCTTGATGGACGATGTAAGGACACCGCAAGAGGCCATTCGAATGAATCGTATTCCTGTGGAAGACGTTTACGAATTTATCATTAGTGATTTGATGTTTGCATCAGACAATTTGCCGGCAGAACATACATCAGCAAACTTAGGACGCGCAACCCGATATGCTGCAAGAGCGTTGTTGGCCAGAGTTCATATGACCTTGGGCGATTTTGAGGCTGCGTTGCCGTTGCTCCGAAGTGTGCAAAGCTCACCCCACAATTTGCTAACGGATGCAGGCTCAGCGGGCTCAGCGTTTGAAAATGTGTTTTCGACCAGCAATGAAATGAACACTGAAATTATCTTTGCTGTTCGTTTCAACGGTGTTCAAGGTGTTGGTTCAAGTTTTAGCAACGATTTTGCACCGCTAAACTCGTTGACACGCGTTGTGAATATGGGTGCTACACGCGGATTGAACGCTGTAACCTGGGATTTGTGGGATTCGTTTGCAGAATACGACACCCTTCGCCGTGATGCGTCGATTGGTTTGTGGGTTGGACTTAACCCAGATGCACCGGAAACAGACCGAGCCAATCAGCGTTTGTATCCAAGAAAATTTGTGACGTCTTACATCAGCAGAGTAAACCAAAGTTGTCAAGATTTCCCAATCATTCGTCACGCGGATGTGTTGTTGATGTTGGCAGAAACCATCAACGAGTTGGAAGGTCCAACGGATGAGGTGTTTATGCTTGTGAATGCTGTGCGCAGAAGAGCGGGCATTGCTCCAGAGCACGATGTTAGCACAAACAGCCGTTTGGAGGCACAATTGATTATCGAGAATGAGCGCCGTTGGGAATTGGCGTTTGAGAATCACCGTTGGCACGATTTGGTGCGTACGGGCAGAGCGCAAGAAGTTATCGAAAGACAGATTTTTGAGGTGGATTGGGAGCATTATTTGAGATATGATGTGCCGCCATCACGCGGGCAGATTATACAGTCTTGGCAGTTGTTGTTGCCTATTCCGCTCCGTGAAATTTTGGCAAATAACGATATAATCATTACACAAAACTTTGGGTATTAATGGTGACTTCGACTCCGCTCAGTCACCGATAACGTGGTCGTTGAGCGGAGTCGAAACGACACAATCATAAGCATATAACAATGAGAAAGAAATTAACAACAGCACTAATCGTCGCAAGCATACTTGCGGTTGGCGTATTGACAAATTCGTGTAGAGAAGATTTATTCTTGCCAGAAGACATCCGAAACACACTTGCAGCACCTGTTATTGCTGACTTTGAGCCCAAAACAGGCTCAATAGGCACAAATGTGCATATCACCGGGGAAAATTTAGCAACGGTGATGAACGTTTATATTGGCGCAGGACGAGCGGAAGTGGTGTATCGCTACACCAACTATTCGATGGTGATCAGGCTTACGGGTTACGAAACTTCGGGACCTATCCGAATTACCAACAACCGAGGCACAACCGAAACTTCGGTAACGTTTGAGGTTATTGACCATATTCCGACCAATGTTGTTGTGGGTGATAATCAAGGCAATCCGATTTCAGAACTTGTTGACGAACAACGCATTTACATTGCAGGCGAACTGCTTGGCGCTGTAAGACGTATAACCTTTGGTGACGATTCTATTGTTGGCCGTTGGATTGACCGAAACGATACGCTTATCATCATTGAAATGCCGTTTTTGGACGTTGCACCAACCACGTTAGCAACCATCAATATGGAATATATGGCGGAAGGCCGTTTGCAAGTGCTTAGCAAAGGCCCTTATGAGGTAAACGATGTGGCTATTGAGCCAGTGATTACAAACTTGGCAACGATTCCTGTTGAAACAGCACCAAACCGAGTGATTGCGTTTCGAGGCAACTATCTCAACCGTGTGTCGGAAGTGTTTTTGGAAGGGCATAGAGATTCAACGTGGACGGTTATTTCGCAAACGCGCACCGAACTTCGTGTGCTTGTTCCGGGCTTTATTCCGGCCGTAACGGAAGGAAGTATAATGTTTGTTCACAACAGATTAGGTGGCGATGGCGAATTGAAGGAAGTGATGCGTGTGCGTGTGGTTAACGAAGGCGCATTGGATTTTGTTCGCTTCTTCAACGTTCGTTTGGACGTTCAAAGACCTCCGGGCGAGGAAAATGTCGGTAACTTCCTTAACGCAAACGATGGTCAAGTGTTTACGGCTTGCGACCACGAGGCGGTTAACTTGGAAGAGGTTATTACATTCTTTTTTGATGTCACGAATGCAGGCGATTTGCGCTTTAACAACCCAAGAAACTCCATAAACGTGTTCCCGAACTTTAGATGCGGTACATCGTTGGAAGACAATGACGAAACACAACCGCTTGCAGGTTTGATTGGTGCAAATGCCACACGATTCCGTACGCTTTCGGCGGTGGATGCTGGCGATGCAATCCTCATCGATATGGCAAGAAACAACGAATTCAACAGCATTAATTTGGCAATGTTGTCGGGCGCAGCCGTGAATTCAACCATACATAACTTGGGCTCAAGCAGTGCACGTTGGTCGCGTTCGGATAATTCAGCGCCAGCAAACGACCGTTGGGAAATTGGCGATGTGATTGTGTTTAGAGAATTCTTAAATGTACCAGCCCCAGGAACGAATGTTCAAGGTGGTGATGGTGGCAGATTTGGATTTGTTGAAATCGTTAGCATCGATGTGGATGGTGTTACGATTACCGATAGTTTTACGTCGGTAGATTGGGGGAATTTGGGTATAATGGGACGTCGTAGAACTACCGTTACTGTTAATGTTTGGTTCCAAAGGGTCGCAGAATAAAAATAGTTATGAATTATGAGTTATGAATTATGAGTGGCTTCGCCCATTTGCAAACATAACTCATAACTCATAACTCATAACTCATAACGTATGAAAAAACTCCTAATAATAACTCTAACTTTTCTTGCAACGACAGCCTTTGCAAGGGTACTAACCATAACCCCTACGCAAACGCAAACACAGTGGCAAAACACGCTAAACAGCTTGCAGCCGGGTGATACGTTGTTTTTGGAAAATGGTGTTTTTAATAACTTTCAGGTGGATATTCCTCGGGATGGAACGGCTGAAAACCCAATCTTTATTGGGGCAAGGAATCCAGGGAGCGTGTTTATTGAAGGGGCTATTGCGATTAGACTTGGCGGGGATTTTGTGACGGTGAGCGGGTTGCATTTTCGCAACGGTTGGGGATTGAGTACCAACAATAACCCAAACCGTGAGGCTGGATTGGTGTTTCAGTTTCGCATCGGTACGGGACAAGGCGCACAAATGGCAAGCAATAGTCGGTTGACAAACAGTGTGTTTGATACATTGTATAACCCAAACAATGACTTGACCGACCGAGATATGGACAGTTGGTGGGTTGCGTTTTATCGCGGACAAAACAATCGTGTTGACCACAACTTTTTCGGCTATAAGCCAGACTTTGGTGTTATGATTTTTGTTGACCCAAGAGAGGCAGGACCAAATCCGGATGTACAAACATCGCCACGAAGTTATCACATCCTTGAAAATAACTTTTTTGCACCAAGACCGTATCTTGGACAAAACGGCGTGGAACAACTCCGTATTGGGGATTCAGATCGCTCAATGTTTTCGGTGGGAATGATTGTTCGCAACAATGTGTTTTACCGCAACGATGGCGAAATCGAAATCATTTCAATCAAATCGGGCGACAATATTCTTGAAAATAACTTGGTTTATGAATCGCGTGGGCAATTTACGTTTCGACACGGCGACAACAATACCATTCGCAACAACGTATTTATTGGCAATGAGAGATCTAACAGCAGTGGTGTTCGTGTCATCAATGCTGGTCAGCGGGTGTATAACAACTGGTTTCAAGGGTTGAGAGGCGTCAACAATTGGGCAGCACTTAACTTTCAGATGGGTTTGGACCCGAGTTGTCCGTTGAATTCGTTTTATCAAGTGGATAGTGCGTTGGTGGCTTACAACACGTTTGTCAATGTTCAACAAATCAATATTGGGCACAATTCTAACGCGCAAATCAACAATACCCACATTTGTGGTCAGAATCAAAACCGTTTGTTTCGTCCAATCAATTCGACATTTAGAAACAATATCGTTTTCCATAATTTCACGGCAGGTGCTTTGGGTTCAGTGGTTCCGCTTACGGTGGTTGCAAGAAATGCCAATAATCTGGATATGGATGAACACGAAAGAGATGCAGGCATCACGTTTGAGGGCAATTTGTTTCGCATTAACGATAATGTTTCTTGGACACGCGAAGGGTTTTCACGCCGTCCGACCTTGCATTTTGTAAGACCAGCAGGTTCGATGTTTTACCACATTGAACTTTTGGACAACCCAACGCTTAATCCAGGAAACTGCCTTCCAGAACTGACGGGACGCGCAGGACATCCAGAGATAGAATCCCGTTTGGATGTAACTGGACAGCCTCGCACAGCACCGTTTACGGCTGGTGCAAAGAATGCTGAAAACTTTAGTACACCGCCACAGATTCCAAATTTGTACGAGGTTGGTGCTACGTGGTTTCGTTGCATTCGTACGTATTATTTTTCACACTATACTATAATTGATTAACACTATGAGAATTATCTTAACAACATTTTTAGCGCTTTGCTTTTTTGCAGGCTTACAAGCACAAACCGTTAGAATTAACGATATCCGAGAGGTTCAACAAGCGGTGAGAAACGCTACGCCGGGTACAGAAATCGTGATTGCCAACGGCATTTACGAAAATATCAGACTCGTTATTCACGGTACAGGAACAGCCGAGCGTCCCATCATCGTAAGAGCGGAAACGCCAGGCCAAGTTATCCTTTCGGGACAGTCTAATCTGCGTTTGGCGGGCGAATTTATCGAAGTTCAAGGGCTTTTGTTTACAAATGGCTATTCGCCGGGCGGTCCTGTGATTGAGTTTAGACACGGGCGCTATGTGGCAAACAATAGCCGTATCACGCAAAGTGGAATCGTTTCGTTCAATATGCCAAACCGCAGAGAGCAAAACCACTGGATTATTATGTTTGGACGAAATAACCGCTTTGACCACAATGTGTTATACGGAAAGTCTGGTTTGGGCGTTCAACTTGTGGTTGAATTGAACGATGTGAGGCATCAGCAAAACTATCACAGCATTGACCATAACTTTTTTGGCAGACGTCCGAATTTGGGTTCAAATGGTGGCGAAACCATTCGTGTAGGTACGTCAACGTGGGCGCATACATCGTCGCGCACAACCATCGAAAACAACTTTTTCGAGCATGTGGATGGCGAAGTTGAAATAATCTCGATTAAGTCTGCGGATAATACCATTCGTAACAACACGTTTTTCGAAAGTGTGGGCGTTGTAGCCCTTCGCCACGGCGACAGAAATTTGGTTGAAGGCAATGCATTTTTTGGCAACAACAAGCCGTTTACGGGCGGAGTTCGTGTTGTGAACGCAGGACATATCATTCGCAACAACTATTTTGAAAACCTGGAAGGACGCCGTTTTTTCGCAGGTTTGGCGGTGATGAACAGCGTGCCAAACTCTATGCCAAACCGCTACCATCAAGTGAAAGATGTGCAAATTTATGGCAATGTTTGGTACAATGTTAGACATATTGAATTTGGCACAGGTAGTAATGCTGAACTTAATGAAACGCCTGACAATGTATTGTTTGCAGACAACACAATCATCAATACAAACCTTACAGAGCCGTTTGTGATGTTGGATGATATGAGCGGCATTTCGTTTCGCAACAACACGATGCGCACTTCTGATGGCAGATTTTCGTATAGAGGTTTTACACAAAACCGTAGAGCAACGGCACGAAATGTTGCCGTAAACGCGATACAAAGAGACCAAACGGGCCCATCGTGGTTCGACAAAAACAGCACCCGTCGCGAGATTCCTGCACAAACGTTTATCACCATTCAGCCGGGACAAAACACGCTGACGGATGCGATTAACAATTCGGTTGAAAATATGGTTATTGAGTTGGAGGAAGGCGTTTTTTGGATTGATGAAACGATTGATATTCGCCACACATTGACGATTCGTGCGAGAGAAGGCGTAACGTCTCGCCCTGTTCTTCGCTACAACGGTCGTTTGAGTGGAAGGTTCTTTTTCCGTTTGCACGATGATATATCTTTTACGATGGAGGGTCTTTGGATCAATGGCGCGGTTGAGCCAGGCAGTGGCGCAGCAGCGGGCGGTGTAACAACAGCCGCACCGATGCGTTCAACGTATTCGGCCACGTTTAGAAACAACCGTTTTTCGAATTTTAACGGTAGCACGCACAATGCGTTTCGCGCACAAATGGGCTCGTTTGCGGATGTGATTATTTTTGATAATAATTCGTTTGATCGGATTGCTGGCGACGCGATTTTCTTGGCAGCGGAAACCGAAAATAGAGGCACTTACAACGCAGAAATCATTCAAATCACGAATAACAGGTTTTTTAGCATTGTGAATGCGGGTGTGAACGTGCATCGCGGAGGTCCGGATGAAAGCACAACGGGTCCGCAACTTCACGTTGAGGGCAATGTGTTTGAAAACGTTAACAACCAAGAGCGTGGTTCGGCTGTGATGGCTTGGGGTGCGCAGGTTGTCAATATTTTGAACAATCAATTTATCAATGCAGGTGCTGCGGGTTGTGTGATTCGTTTTGATGAGGCTGCTTGGCATATCATCAGCGTTGGCGACAACAATATTTATGATTCTGGGCGTATTTGTTCGTTTTGGGGGAATGTTGTTACTGGGACGATTACTAATGATCCGCCTGTGCGTTCGATAGAAGGCGCGTTGTAGAGACGGGGCGCGCCCGTAGGGCGTTGCCCTACGTTAATGGATTACGCCCCTTCAGGGCTGGGCGATAAAAATGTAGGGGCACTTCGACTACGCTCAGTGACCGTAGGTGGGGCGGACACATAGGTCCGCCCCTACGGGATTTTGTTAGACGATTTGGATGTTTGTGAAACAGACGCTGTCGGAAACTTCTTTGCCGTCGTCGGATACGAAACCGACGTAGATGTGGATTCTATCGCCGACCCAACGTGGGAAGTTTAGGGCGAAAGATTCTTCGGAGCGTTCGGTTTCGTTGAATCTTACAACAGTTTCATTTTTTGCGGGATTTATAAACGCAAACAGCAGTTTGTCTGTTGCTTGTGCGTTTCCAATACCGCTGTTGTTGTCCCACGAAACCGTTAGATGCCCTCCACCGCATGCTACTGCTGGTGTTTCTAATGCTGTTAAACTTCCTTTGGAAATCATTACTTTTGCGTAATCGACTTGGAAGTCTGGAAACTCGCCTACAATAGCGTTTGCAAGGGCGTGCGCTGTTGCAGCGTTGAATGCTGATTGGTGTGTTGCGTAGCGTTTCCATCCTACGCGTAGCACCGCTGTTAGCGGTCGTAACAGAGCGATGACGAGCGCGAATTTAACCCTTTGTCTACGCTGTGCGAGCGTTTTTGGGTCGTTAATGTTTTTTGGAAGTGAACGCATGTACATGGTTTGTTTCCAACTTGCACCTACTACGGTACCGACTTTTCCTGAGAATCCACCGAGGATTCCTTTTCTAATGTGTCCCATAATGATAAATTTTTAGGGATTAAACAATTTTTTTTGCGCGAACCAGGAGCGAACGAGTACTGAGCGAGTACTGAGCGAGGTCTATACGAGCACGTCGTTTTTTCTCGGGTGGTTTTGTTCCTTTTCGCGGTGCAAAGTTACGGCGGGAAAATGGTTGTGGGGGGTGTTGTGGGGGGCTACTAATATTCTTTATCGGGGTTGATTGTGATTTCGAGGTTTAGTTCGGCGAAGATATTGTTGATTTCGTTGATGTCTTTGGTGTGGTAGTTTGTGAATGAGATTCCTTTTCTTAGTTCGCTGTAGATTCTGGTGTATCCGTTACCGGTTAGGAATGCGATTAGTTTGCTGATTTTTGACATATCGTTGTGTGCTGTACCTGCGTTCATTTTTTTTAGGAGTTCGAGGATTGCTATGGTTTTTACTTTTACACAAGGAATAGATCCTTCGCTTTGCTCAGGACAGGCTTTTACGCAGGCTGTATCGGCGCTGTCATTTCGACTCCGCTCAATGACCGCGTCCGCGCCAACGTCCGCGGGTTGTTGTGTGTTGTCGGGGTGTTGCAGGAGTTGAATTTTTTGTTCTAAGATTTCGCAGATGTTCTCTGGTTGTTGGTTGACGAGTGTGATGTACCTAACGATTTGTAGGAGTTCGATTTGTGCCTCTTTTGAGAAGTTGCAGTTTGGGATTGTGTTGAGGATGTCTTGGATGTTGATGGTTTCGTTCATGGTGTTTTGGGTTTTTTGGCAAAGATACGATTTTTTTTTGAGAAATTTGGTTGTTTCGGTTTTTTTTTGTATTTTTGGGTCATCAAAAGTAACCATTTTAAACCTATGAAAAAAAGTATTATTAGTGTGTTTTTGTTGTTTCTTTATTTACAGGCAACATCACAAGAGTTAAGTTTACAAAATTTGGAGCCAAGGCAAATTAGATTTTTGGAAAACAGAATCAGCCAAATTAATGGGTTGGAAGATCCACATTCGGGTTCTTCTGCTTTGGATAGAGGGGTAGTAGAAGGGATATCGAATATGTTTATTCGACTAAGCGAGGCTTTTCCCGATGAGGGTAATAGGATGCTGTTCAGAATGGCTGTTACGCATTATGTCACAGATCCTGCAATGGTTTATACGATTCTTAGAGATGATATTCATGCTGCTGCTGAGCGCAGGGCAGCACCTAATTTGGCAAGGGAAATACGGCGTTATAATCTTTCAGAGGATCAAGTGCCATTAATCTCGAAGATTGTTTTTAATCGAGCGAAACAGTTGACGATATACGGTTATGTTTATGGAAATGATGCGCAGCGCTTGGATGAAAAAACAAATTTAATTGAGAATGAGTATCAGCGCGAGTTACAAACGGTTTTAACTCGACAGGGTATAAGAACAAATCTTTCTAAATATACGTTGGCATTGGATTGGCGAGAAGATTTGTCTTTAACCGAGGAGCAGGTTGAACAAGTGTTGTCTGCAGGTTGGGAGCTTTTTGAAAGAAATCGGGTTGAAAATTTTGTTAGCATCCGCGATGCTCAGCATAAGGTTGCGAAAGAGATTCTTAATAGCCACCAATACGAGCAATATTTGACGCACTTGGTTATGGAAAGAGCTGTTGCACGAGCTCAAGCGGATTGGAATGAGGCATCTCGCTTTGGTTTGGTAGCGGAATCTCGCCGTGCTATGGTTTGTCCAGAGTTGCTTGCTTACCATATAGAGCGCGCTAGAATTTTGGAGCGGTTTAGAATTTTTCCGGAGCGAATACTTGAGCGTGATGAGCAATTGAGTAATTTAAGGGTTAATAATAGACCTGCCGTAGTAGGCGAAATCAATACTGCAAGAAGTAATGCGCAAGTGAGATAAGGCATAAGAAAAAAATGATCTTTTCAAAACATATGGGATGAAAGCTTTATTCTTTTTCATATTTTGGCTTTTGATTGCTGGTGATTTGTTTGCACAGTTTGAGGGGCGTGTTTTACCAGGGTCTCAGACGATTCCTTCTGGAGAATCTGTGGTTCTGAGACACCAAGGCACGACAAGTATAGTCAGCAGATCTCGCCAGTGGCAACGAAACTTTAATGGTGGTGCGTGGATGGACATTCCTGGAGCGACAGGATCTACTTTCAACACAGGAGCTCTGCCCAATCCTCTTTTGACAGATATTCGATGGGGATTTCGAGTGGTAACAGATTTAGGAATTACTACAGCTATTGTAATTACGGTTACCCCGGAGCCAAGACATCCAGGTGGTGTTGGTCCTGCATCCCAAACGATACCTTCTGGAGGCTCCTTGACGCTCACCCACCAAGGTTGGCAAGGTATTACATTCCGTCAATGGCAACGTAGTGAAGATGGTGGTCGAACTTGGACGAATATGTTCAAGTCTGGGTGGCTCACTCATCACACAGGGGCGATATTCAACAACAGTTCTGCACCCATTACGCGGAGATATAGAGTGTGGTCAAACGCAGGGTATTCTGAGGAAACTGTGATTACGATCAATCCCGCACCAACTCCAGGAAGGGTCACACCTGAGGCAATAACAGTACCCCACAGTGGTGGGGTACACCTTTCCCACATAGGAGAAATAGGGTTAGTTTCTCGTCAATGGCAGCAACTTTCCAGTAATGGAACTTGGGTTAGTATTCCTGGAGCTACTGGAGCTGTGCTAAGCTTAGTACCTTTAACAAACACTGGTCCAACGAACATCACACAACGTTATAGAGTGCTTGTAAATGGAAACTTAACTACCAATGTGTCAACAGTTACGATTACTCCACGACCACTTGACCCTGGCCATATCTATCCTGAATCTCAAACCATACCCTCTGGAGGTTCTGTGACGTTAACCCACTATGGTACGTTGGATGTTACGTGGCGTCAATGGCAGCGTAGTGATGATGATGGAAGAACTTGGACGTATGTTTTTAAAGGTAACAGGCAGACCCATCACACAGGAGCTATATTTAATAATAGTCAAGCTCCTTTTATACGGAGATATAGAGTGTGGACAAATGCTGGGTATTCTGAGGAAACTGTAATTAGGGTCAATGCTTCACCCAATGCTGGTAGTGTCACTCCTGGAACGCCTAAGGTTATACGTCCAGGGGAATCTGCAACCCTTACTTATCTGGGTCCACCAGGAACGACATCGTATCAATGGCAAATGTTTTGCGTGGTTAGTAATGCTTGGGTGGATATTCTTGGCGCTAACCAATCGATGTTCAATACTGGTGCTTTGACTGATAGTGGTGACCATAGATTCAGGGTAAGGCTTAATGGTGGCGCATCGTATTCTGCTGAAAAGGTTATTCGCGTTCCACATCGAACGGCTTTTGCATACGATGCCTCGGGCAATCGCATCGGACGACGAATAGTTACTTTGCCAGCTACGCAGTCTGAAGAAGCGTACTTTTTTGCGTCCAGTATGATGGAAATGCCTGAATATAACGCGTTCTTTGACAATTTTTATACGGATAGGCTGGATGAAAGCGATGTTGTGATTTTCCCAAATCCAACGCGAGGCGCGCTGGCGGTTGAGATTTTGAATAAGAATCCAAATATTCCGCACCAAATAACGGTTTTTAATCTCAACGGCACGGTTGTTTTTCAACAAAATAATATTGGACCTTTTACAGAAATAGATCTTTCTTCTCGCCCAAGGGGTGTTTATTTGTTGCGGATTTCTTCGCCCGATTCGTTTATCACCTGGACCATCATAAAAGAATAATTGCTGTTATGAGAAAAATTTTACTTACATATATACCGCTTTTTTTGCTTGCACAGCAATCGTTGTTTGCCAACACTGCTTCGGAGTTTGTGAACACTTTGACAGGTGTTGTAGGCACTACGCCAACGGGTGCACTGACGTTTACAATTCCTATTCAAGTACCTGCTGGAACTGCAGGAGTGCAACCGCAACTGGCGATTGTTTACAACAGTCAGAGTAATGTTAATGGCATGCTGGGACTTGGTTTTGGGCTTTCGGGTTTATCGTCCATTACGCGTACTGGACGGAATTTTTATCATGATGGTGAGCGAACGGGTGTTACCTTGACGATGAATGATCGTTTTGCATTGGATGGGCAGCGTTTGATACGCACTGGTGGACATACTGTGATTGGCGAAAATGGTGTTGTTTTTGACACTGAAATAGCGAGTTTTGCGGAAATTAGATCTTTTGGACATGGATTTATAGAAGATATGCGCTCGCCGCTACGCCGCTACTTAGGACCGAGAGAGTTTCATGTAAGAGCAAAAGATGGTAGCACGTTATTTTATGGTACCAGCAGCTGCTCGAGAGTTAGACATACTACTAGAAGAGAGGATCTTCCAATTAGCAATTTTGTTGTTTCGCAATGGCACATTAGTCGTATGGAAGACCCTAACGGTAATTTCATCGAGTATCTATATCATACTGGTACTGGTTGGGCAAACCAAATCAAAGAAATTCGTTATGGTCACACCTCTAACGGAGCCCCTCTCAATAGAATTGTATTTAGTTATATTCTGAAACCCGAACGCCATAGACGAACGCTGTATCTTGCTGGTCATCCTATTGCTGATCATAGGCTTTTGAGTGAAATTCGGATTTATTCGGGCGGTCAACCTGTTAAGCGGTATAGTTTTCACTATACAGCAGATATGACACGACTGGAGCATATGCGAAAATTTGTACCTTATGGCAGTGCCCAGCATATGATTGGTGAGTTGAGATTTGATTGGAGCGCAACACAGCCAAGGTTTGCAAATCCGACACGTTGGATAACAAACTTTTTTGGCAGTGGTCTTTATGGCTGGAATGTTAACAATCATTTTCGTACGCTGGCCGATATGACTGGGGATGGCCGGGCTGATGTGATTGGCTTTGGGCATTATGCGTCGGAAGTAGGCGTATCATCTGGCTCAGGGTTTTCGCTCAATTGGCGGCAAGAAGGAGTATTTTCAAATACTTCTGGTTGGAATCTAAACAGGCACTCACGCCACCTTGTGGATGTTAATGGCGATGGAAGGGTTGACGTAGTTGGTTTTTGGAACGATGGTATTGTTGTTGGTTTGTCAGACGGGAACAGGATATCCTCAGTGAATCATTGGACTGGTCCCTCAATTTATGCACCCTATTCAGGGCATTCAGGCTGGACTAATATCGAACGCCATCCAAGGCACATAGTTGATTTCGACGGCGATGGCTTGCCCGATATTATCGGGCATGGGAGCTATTACACAGAAATAGCCTTAAACACAGGCACACGCTTTGCTCCAAAATTTACGACACCTACTTTTAGGGCGAGAGATTGGAATTTTGAAGGCGGTAGCAGAAGTCTTGTTGGTGATATTAATGGTGATGGGAGGGCTGACATCCTTGTACTAAGGCAGTCAGAAGGTGATTGTTGGTGGTGGTTTGGTACGATTTGCGCTGACCGTGCTTACACTCTTTACTTTGCTCTTTCTTATGGAAACCGCTTAGGAGCACATCGAACAACAGGCATTAAAACACCCTATATTAACAGGTACGGCAACCGTAATTTCTTTTTAAGAGATGTCAATGGCGATGGAAAATCTGATTTTGTTTTTGCAGACTATAACGGTCTGTCTGTTGCTCTTGCAACAGGAACGGGGTTTGCTAACCCGAGACTTTGGACAGAACACTTTGGCTCTAGCACCCGCTATACAACAGACAGCAGGTACAAGTTGGAAGTAGTTGATGTGAACGGTGATGGATTACCTGATGTGGTCGCTTTCGATAGAGAGGTTGTTTTTGTTTCATTGAATACAGGAAATGGGTTTACAGATCCTGTCGCATGGACAACTGGTAATTTTTGGGGTTCACGTCAATTTTGGTGGGACAACGTCAATAATTTTCGCACCTTGGCCGATGTCAATGGCGATGGCTTGCCTGATTTAATCGGATTCACAAATGATGGCGTATATGTCTCTCTAAATCTATCTGGACAGCCGATGCTGATTGGTGTTACCGATAATCTTGGAAGGATATTTACTGCGACGTATGATTTTTTGACAAACGACGCAATTTACAGAAAAGGAAGAGACCCTGTTCCTTTTCCGCTGATGAATTTTCAAGGCCCTTTGCGGGTTTGCGTACGATTGGAAACACGCAGTAGCGATAAGAGGTTTACTTACGAAGGTGCTGTAATTCATCAACAAGGGCGTGGTTTTTTAGGGTTTTCGAGAATCACGAAAGTAGATTCACGTATGGAATTGAAGCAGGTTTCAAGCTTTAGATTTGATTCCCCGTTTTATGTGAACTTGCCTATAGAAACACGTGTTTATCATTTTGCAAATAACATTCGCAGGCCTATTTCGCAAACGTTGCAAACCAACTTTGTTGAGCCATTAAATGGAAGGCGCATTTTGCCTTTGGTTAGAGAAACTACGAGTAGAGATTTTTTGACAGGTGTTGAACAAAGGGCTCGTTTTGCACACGATGTTTTTGGAAATATCAAAACCGAACGAATATATAGAGGTCCGATAGGGGGAACACCCATTGCTCATTTTGTAACACATAATACATTTACAAGTTCAGCAGGTAGGCCCTCCGTCCTAAATCGTTTGGAAACAACCGTAAGTTATAGTTATTACAGGGACACACCTTGGCAATACTTTGAGCAAAGACGTCGTTTTTCTTATAACCCTCAGGGAAATCTGACAGAGAGAATTGACCGCTATGAGTCAAACTATCCTGTTACAACATCTTACACGGTAAACTCTCGTGGTTTGGTTACAGCTGTTACACGATCTGCGCCAGGGATTGATTACTCTATGGAGCAAAGGTTCGTTTTCGACCCACACTACCGTTTCCAAATTTCGCAAGAAACTGTTGGACTTGGCCGAACAGGACAAAGTTTTGATGCTTGGGGTCGCATACTTACTGATACGGCTATGGGCGGGCAGGTAACGCAGTATCGTTACAATGTTTTTGGGCGACTTTGGCAAGTGACTACGCCTGATAATATTACGACAACACATACTATACGACGCGTTAACAATGCTAATGCTCCCGAAGCTGTTTATGTTGCGGAGGTTTCTCGTCCTGGACGACCAACTGCACGAACGTTTTTAGATGTTTTGGGCCGAACGGTAAGAACGGAAACTTATAACCCAAGCGGGATGGTTATTACCCGAACGGAGTTTAATAGCAGGGGACTAGTTACACGAGCATCCATGCCCCATTTTGCAACCGACTCACCAAGATGGACAACTTTTGGATATGACAGGTTCGGGCGATTAGAAACAGAAGCGTTTGAGGGATTAATGACAAGACATTCTCGCAACGGTCTGACCACAACTGTAACTCCTCCAGCAGGAGCGAGTCAAGCCTCAAGCAGAACTCACAACGCTGCAGGCGATTTAATTCGAGCCACTGATGCTGGGGGGACGATTTATTACTATTATTATGCTCCTGGGT
>Ga0209755_10002962_pt1 | contig 22068 bp, 16 predicted proteins | sample TergutCo191P1_FD_187301 | JGI IMG/M metagenome (GOLD analysis project Ga0209755, IMG submission 187301) | Cornitermes sp. P1 segment gut microbial communities from Petit-Saut dam, French Guiana - Co191P1 (SPAdes) (version 2) | ecosystem: Host-associated > Arthropoda: Insects > Digestive system... | reverse complement strand
AACCGCTCGCCCTACCGCAAAAGCGTGCAGATGGTTTTCCAAGATGTATACTCCTCCCTCAACCCGCGCGAGCGTGTGCTGGACTTGATAGCCGAACCCATCCGCAATTTTGAAAAATTATCCAAAGCAGAAGAGCGCAAGCGCATTGATGAGCTGTTATCTATTGTAGGGCTTCCCGCTTCCGCCGCCACTAAATATCCCTTTGAATTCTCCGGCGGGCAGCGCCAACGCGTAGGGGTAGCCCGCGCCATTGCGCTAAAGCCCAAGCTTATCGTAGCGGACGAACCCGTATCCGCGCTGGACTTGAGTGTACAAGCGCAGGTACTCAACTACATGAAAGACATTCAAGAAGAATTGAAATTGGCGTACCTATTTATTAGTCATGACCTGGGCGTGGTCAAGCATATGTGCGAAACATTGACCATCATGCACAACGCCCGCTTTGTAGAAGTAGGCTCGCGTACCGATATTTATGACGACCCGCGGCATATTTACACCCGCCGCTTGATAACCGCCATCCCCGACATGGACCCCGACAAGCGGGACGCCAACGCCGAGCGGCGCGCCTTACTATCCGACGAGTACCAGCGGGAATACAACAAATATTACGGCGAAGGCGGCCGCGTGTACGATTTGCAACCCGTAAGCGACACGCATTTCGTCGCTGTGCAATAGGAGGGTCAGACTTATGGTTAAAACAATGATTCGCCGCGTGATTATCATGATTCCGCAGTTGTTTATCATCATGCTGGCTACTTTTGCACTGGCGTATATCATGCCCGGCGACTTTGTAACAACGCAAATGTTCGGCGGCGACTTCACTTGGCACCAAATCATGGAACAGCGCGAGCGCTTGGGGTTGGATGACCCTTGGTACACCCAGTTTACCCGTTGGTTTGGCGCGGTTATCCGCGGCGACTTTGGGCATTCCGCTGTACACGCCCGCCCGGTAATGGACGTAGTAGGCGACCGTATGGGCAATACCTTCCGGCTGTCGCTGATGAGTACCATTTTGCTTTTTGCCATCGGCATACCCTTGGGTATTTTGGCGGGGCGCTTCTACCGCAAGCCCATTGACAAAATTATTTTGATTTACGGCTTTGTGGGGGCGGCGTTGCCCACCATTGTATTGGGCATATTGCTGGTGTGGCTTTTCGGGCTGCGGCTCGACTGGTTGCCGCCGCGGGGCTCGGTTGACCCGTTCCTGGTCGGCACAGGGTTTAGAGAATTTATATCCCGCATCGAGCATATGATATTGCCAAGCATAGCCATCGCCACCTTTAACGGGGTGGGCATGATTTATATCCTGCGTAGCCAAATTGTAGATGGCCGTTCGTCCGACTACGCCATGACCGCCCGGTCAAAAGGCGTACCCGAAAAAGTCATTTTCAACAAGCATATTTTGCGCAACTCGCTTATCCCGTTTGCGCAGGGCATTGGCTTCACCTTTGTTAGTTTGTTCGGGGGCACGGTACTGATTGAACAGTTTTTCAGCTTCCCCGGCATGGGCGACTTATTCCTTAGCAGTATTACCTCCCATGACTTTACAACGGTCAGCGGATTGGTGCTTATTTATTCAATCTTGTCAGTGGTGGCGGTATTAATCGGCGATATTGCCCTAACCTTGGCCGACCCGCGAATTCGCGTTAAATAAGGGGTGGAGTATGAAAAACGATGAGGCAACAAACACCGCAGTAAATGCAGACATTGAAGTAATGGCAGCCAAAAAGCCCCCCGGTATGTGGAAGCTGTTTTGGATAGAAATTAAAAACGATAAGTTGGCAATCATTGGGCTGTTTATTGTGGTATTCGTGGTCGTTTTTGCCTATGTGGGCAGTGCGTACCTGGGCACAGAAGCCGCCAACGTACAAGACCTGTGGAACCGCAACAACCCCCCCTCGTGGTGGGAAGGCGGCGCTGAAGGGCATTTGTTGGGCACAGACACCGCCGGGCGCGATGTTTTTGCCCGCTTGGTAATCGGTACGCGCAACTCGCTGACGCTGGGCTGGACAGTAGCCTTTATATCCATTGTCATCGGCATAGTAGTGGGCATTATTGCCGGCTTCTATGGCGGGCATGTCGATAATATCATCATGCGGATTGTAGATACGTGGATGATGGTACCCAGTATGATGTTTATCATCGCGCTGGTTTCGACCTTCGACCGCACCGTACCGCTGTTCATTACCTTCTTGGTCATGTTTACGTGGATGGGGCGTGCCCGTACCGTCCGTGCCATGGCACTGCAACAACGCAATATGGACTATGTTTCGGCGTCCAAAACGCTGGGCACACGCAATATTAAAATTATTCTTACTAAAGTATTGCCCAATATGGTATCCATTTTAACCGCCGATATTGTACTGACCATGTCAACGGTTATTGGTATAGAAACAACGCTTACCTTGCTGGGGTTTGGATTGCGCCCCGGCACACCCAGCTTGGGTGACTTGGTAGCCACAGCCCTTAACCCCGCCAACCTGGCTAACCGCCCGTGGCTGTGGTTTCCCGCCATTCTCACGATGTTTATCCTAATGATGTGTATCAACTTTGTAGGGCAGGCCATTGCGCGTGCGGCCGACCCACGGCAAAGACTGGTATAGATGTGTAAGAAGGAAGTAAAAAAAGAGGAGGAAAAGAAATGAGCATCAAAAAGACAAGTTTGTGGCTTTTGTGCGCGGCTTTGTTGCTGGCTTTGCCGGTGGCAATGACAGGCTGCGGTGGAAATGGTGACGATACGGGCGGCGGTACTACTCCCGTCGTTACGCCTCCGCCGGCACCCCCTGCCCCCCCCGTACTGCCCGTAACCCCCCCGCCCGGTAATGACTACGAAGTAACCCTTCCCGAAGATGCATTGTATGCATTGCATCAGTTAGAAGCGTTGTTCCCCCGCGTGGGCTTCAACCAAGGCGTATCCTACTTCCCCCCCGGCACCGGCCGTGAAAACACATTCCGTTGGCCGCGCGGGCAAGGCAGCGGCTTCCCCGGGTTGTTCCATCCGCATTTGAGCAGCGACGCAGCAGACTCTGTTGTAGGCAGCCGCTTGATGTACCCCGTTTTGAGCGTAGATAACAACAACCGCTTCGACCAAAACGGTATTGCCCGCTGGGAATTAGTGCAAAATGCCGGCACAACGGCAGACGGCGAACCCCTGCACCGCTTCACCTTCATCCAACAACACGATGTATATTGGTCAGACGGCACGCCCATGACCTTGGGTGACTTGTACTATTCATTCTGGTTTATTTCGCATCATGCCTACACAGGGGTACGCTTTAGCGCCGCTAACGCGACCATGTGGGTATACGGTGCGGAAGCATTCCGTGCTGACACCTCTGTATCCAACTTCTTTGTACAAGGCGAAGTAACTTCCATCCCCGGTTTGGTACTGAGCGAGGACGAGCGCCGTTTGGATGTATATCTGACCAACGCACCCCCGTCTATGCTGTTCTTCGGTATCGAAACTGTGCCCCTGCCACGCCATCACTTTGCTGATATTGCTGTAGGCGACACCGCCGCGCATATCAACTCACGCGACAATTTGATTGGCTTTGGCCCGTTCATCATTGACACCGTAGTACCCGGCGAAACGGTATTGTTCCGCGCTAACGAAAACTACTGGCAAGGTCGTCCCTACTTGGATTATCTTGAGTATTTCATCATCCACCCCGACATGCTTCCTATTTATATGTCAGAAGGCCGTGCAGACGCCGGTGGCTTCCGCACGGTTGACTGGGAAGATTGGAACCATGTAGACAACGTACAGTTGCTGGGCCAAATCCTGAACTCACAACGTTTCTTCTACTTCCATTTGGGAACAAGCCGCCAAGCCTACGTTGAATTAACCGACGAAGAAACCGGCGAAACCACTCAAGTACGTGCAGGCGAAATCTATTTCGTACCCCGTAGCGACAACCACCCCATCACCGATGTACGTTTCCGTCGTGCTATGGCGTATGGCCTTGACCAAAACACCATTAACATGACCATTCACCACGGTTTGCGCCGTTGTGCAACGGGTATCATGCATCCGTTTAACACCCGCGAATTTATTGACCCCCATGACCCGGGCCCGTCAGTATTTGACCCCGAGTTGGCAAACCGTTTGCTGGACGAAGCCGGTTTCCTGCGTGGTGCAGACGGCTATCGCTTAGACTTGAACGGCAACCCCTTCCAAGTAAACATCGCCTTTGTTGCCACCACGGAAATTGGTCAAGCGACCTTCTTCCACTATCAAAACAACATGTCAGACATTGGTATCCGCTGGGAATTGTGGCCGCCTGACACCTTCATCGACCACAACGTACTGGTAAACCAATACCTGCTGAACCACAACCTGGAATACAACCATGACATTCACATGTTTGAAATGGGTTGGAACATGGGTGCAAACCCGAACCCCTTCGGGCTGTGGGGCCACAACCAAGCCTTTAACCTGGGCGGCTACACCAATGAGGACTGGCAACGCATTTTGGCAGATATCGCATCTCAAGATGCATGGGATGCAGACTTCCTGGCCAATGCCTACAGCGAGTGGAGTGCCGCGTGGATGTCATCCTTCCCCGCCATTCCTCAATTTTGGCCCATGGGCTTGGAGTTTATCAACAACCGCGTTGGTGGTTGGACGTTGTACCGTCACACCTTCCGTCCTGATTCATTCAGCTGGCACAGAGTGCGCTTGACTGCACCCAACCCATCTGTAAACACAAGATAGTATAGTCCCAATGGGATGAAAAAAACCGTGGGGCATATGCCCCACGGTTTTTTTTACCCTTTTTTAGGCGGTTATTCGATAAATGCGCATAAGATGTCGGTTACTTCGGCTAATAAATGTTCAGGCATTGTTTCGATGAATACGGCATTGCGTGCGTTAATGTCCAAGGCTTTGATTTGGTCACATTGTACAACGCCGGTGGTGCGGGTGCTGTCGTCTAACGGTACGTGAAAAGCATGTGCCTTGTTGGTGTTGGTAATAGAGCAAACAATGGCCAGCTTGCAATGACGGTTATAGTGCGTATTACTGACGACCAGCGCAGGGCGTCTGCCCATTTGTTCATGCCCCTTTTGGGGGTTAAAGTCCATCATAACGATGTCGCCTTTTTGGAAAGCCATTACCACACCTCGTTTCCGACGGGCGCGCCCCAGTCGGGTTCACCCGGGTTGTAGAGGGTTTCGTCGTTTAGGATTTCTTCAATTGGTTTGTTGTAGAAGGCGGTTAGGCGTTCTTCCAGGCTTTTTTTCGCTCGGCGGGTTTGGGTGGTTTTTTTTAGCAAGATGGCATTATCCTGCTGGATAATTTCGATGGGGTCGTTGGTTTGCAGGGAAAGCGCATCCATGATGATTTTCGGCAGGCGGATGGCGTTTGAATTGCCCCATTTTTGGATAGTCGTGGTCATGGTATCAGCTCCTTTTCATGACTGCTTGCAAGTGTATACAGTGTATCTACCAATGTCAAGGAAGGTTTGGGATGCGTAGAAATTTATTTATACGGTCGTTATTGCGACAACCTTTGCGAATGGGTTTGTTAATGCTGTTAATGGGGTTGGCGTCCTTTGCCTTTTTCTTGCGGACGGTGGAATTTGTGGCGGTGCGGGGGCAGTTAATTGCCTTGGGGCATACATATCGCAGTATTGGTTTTCTGCGGGGGGAAGGGTTGTTTGACGATGTGGCGGAGGCGGCGGCCATGTTGGCGGCCAGCCCGTATGTGGGGTTCGTGGAGCAGCGGCAGACAATTGAAGGCATTTTAATGGGGCGGGACGAGCCCGATTGGACGCTGTTTAGCCCGGATTTTGCGTCGGACGTTGGCGTGCGCAACATGGAGGCGATTTTCACCGGGCGGGTGCAGGCGATTCGGCGCTACCCGGAGTTTTATCAGATTGCCATAACGGTTATCGTCGAAGAAGTGTTTGCGGGCTTCCCGGAGCATGTGCAGGCCGAGCAGCGGGGCTTGCAAATATGGGCGAGTGCGCGCTGGTATGAATACTTTAGCCCGGATGGCGAGCAGTCCATTTGGCGGCGTAACCGCGAGGATTGGGAAGTGATTAATGGGTTTTCTTCGGGCACGTTTTTGTTCCGCGCGCAATATACGGCGCGGACTACGGCCATGGCAACGCTGTCATTTCCCCGCGCGGGGGGCAATGACTGGCTGTGGGTACAGCCCTTATTCGTTGACGACGACGGCAACGCCACCTGGTGGGTGGATGCAGAAGATGCGCTGTACTACGTAGAAGGGGTGCTGGCGGAGGATATTGCCTTTATGCACCACAACCACCGCGGGGTGACGCTGCAACCCGTGCGGGACATGTCGGCACTGCCGCTGATGCAAATGCACGCGGCGGCGCTAATGGGCGTGGGCACCGTGGGGCGGCGCGGCGCAGAGCGCTTTATTTATCAGATGCGGCCGGGTATACCGGGGGCAAGCGGGCGCATGTTGACCTTCGATGACTATGTACATGCGCGGCCGGTGGCGGTCATTACTACGCATTTTGCGCATATACGGCAGTTGCAGGTGGGCAGTAGCTTTTTCGTGCAGATACCGTCGGAACAGCAGGTACTGCGGGCCGATGAACAGTTTGCCGATTTTATTGTGGCGGGCGTGCCGGGGTCAGCGCCGCTGGTGGAGTTGGAGCTGGAAGTGGTGGGCATTGTAACGGACGCGTTTCGTTCCAGCCCCATGCATTTTAGTACGTTTGGGTCGTCGTATGTGTATATTCCGGCGTCGCTTGTGCCGGACGGGCTGGTGATTACCGCCGAAGAAGAATGGGGCGAACCGTGGTTATTCTTTAGTTTCACGCTGGCAGATTCGCGCCGCGAGCAAGCCTTCTTGGAAGCCTACCGCGAGCGCATGGAGGAAATGGGCTTTCATTTGGCATTGTTTGAAAGCGGCTCGCAGGAATACTGGGCCATGGCAACGCCGCTGTTATTAATTTTGACCTTTAATGCCATTACGTTTTGGGCGGTTTTGGTGTTGGTGCTGGCGCTGGTGGTATTTTTGTTCGTGTCCCAGCGGCGCAGGGAAATGGCGGTGCTGCGGGTGCTGGGCGCGTCGGGCGCGCGGGTGCTGGGGCATATGAGCGTGGCGGTGCTGTGTATGGCCGTGCCGATGGTGCTGATTGGCGGCGCGGCGGGCTGGCGGCTGGCGCTGCGCGCTGTAGAAAGCACGTTGATGGGGCTGATGGATGTACTGCCGCAGTTTGTGCCTGATTTTGCGCTGGCGTATGGGTGGTTTGCCTTGCTGGCGGGGGCGGTGCTGGGGTTATTGTTCGTATTTTTTTTGGTGGGTGTGCTGATGCAGATGCGCTTTAGCGTGTTGGCGCAGTTGCAAGGCGGCGGCGTGCGCGCGGTGACTATCGTGTCGGGCGCTGTGCCGACGCTGCCCACGGGGGATGTGATACTGACGGCGTTCGCGGTTAAAACGTCTGTCATGCAGCGCGCTGTGAATACCTGGCGGTTTATTTTCCGGCAGGTGTTTCGGGCGCGGTTTAAGGCGGGGCTGGTGTTTCTTTCCGCGGCGATGTTTGTATTTTTGCTGGGCTGGCTGAACGAGTCCATTAACCGGGCCGAGGCGCATATTGACTACTTGTACGACACCACTGCCGTGGGCGGCGACATTATGCAGGCAAACCCCCACGACCGTATATGGCGGCGCGAAATGGGCGATGTCATTTTCACCCGTATGGTGGATGATGTGCGGGGCAGCGGCTATTTCTCGCAAATAAACGTTGAAGCGGGGCATTTTCGTGCCTATATCGTGGGGGCGGAGGCCGACGGCAGCTTCCCGGAAGATTGGTATGTGCAGATTGGCTATCAACTACTACAGCCCGCGGGCACGAATGACCATGTCATGGACGTTGTGTACGGGTTCAGCCATATTGATTTGTTCTTGGAGCGCAACTATGTGCCCGGCTACGGCGGGGTGGAAATTACCTTCGGCGAGGGCTTTGGCGCGGCGGATTTTGTCCATGTGCCGGGGGCGATGATACCGACTATTTTGTCGGAATACACGCTGGCGCGGCGGGGTTTGGCGGTGGGCGATTATGCCTGGCTGGGCTACACCACCGGCGGCACATTGCACTGGCGCGAAGTGCCCGTCCGCATTATTGGCACACACAACGGCCAACTGGCGAACCCGGTGGTACAAAACGCGGTGTTTTTGCCCGTGGAAGCATTGGAAGAATTAATCGGCTTTATCCTGATGTTTACGCATATTGACTTCACCGTAGACGAAGTATACAACCGCGAAATGGCGCAGGTGCGTTCCTATTTATATGCCAATGTAATGGAGCGGAATTTGGGCCTTGTGCCGCTGGCGTTTTCGCTAAATGACCAGCGTTTGTTTGACCTGGTTGCCGTTGCTACGCAAACCCATTTGTTGCTGGAGCTGGTATTCCCCATTTTGCTGGCGGCGGCGATGTTAATTGCCGGGGGCGTGTCCTTATACTTGGTGCTGCAAACCGCGCGGCAGGCGGCGTATCTGCACGCCATGGGCGCAAGCAAAGCCTGCACCGCCGCCATGATACTAACGGAAAGCCTGCTTGTTTGGTTGGCGGGGGCGCTGGTGGCTATCGGGGCATTGGTCGTCATTGGCGCGGGCTTTACGATTGTCCTGTGGGTGACAATGGGGCTGTTTGTACTGGCCGTGGTGGGCTGTGCCGTTGCCGGGATGGTGTCCGTCGTGCGCCGCCCCGTGTTGGAGATGTTGCAGGTGAAGGAATAAATGTGTATAATAAAAACAAGTCATGGTGGCAACCATGACCTGCGCGAAGTACAACCGTTTTCGGCTTGGCTTCACGGTCTATTTTCTTTTGCGTTTAGTGTGACGATGATTAGAGCCGACAACCTTGCTCGAGGGGCGGCTCTTTTCATTGTCTTTTGTTGAACGCCGGCCAGCTAAGAAGGACAAAATCATCCCTAAGATGGTTTGTATAAAAGCGAACAAGTCGGGAAAATAAAAAGATTCCATGTGCGTCACCTCCTTTCTCATTTGAAACGCAAACAAAAAAGGTTGTGAAGCCATGCCTACCCACAGCGTACTTGCTTGTCGATTTTACCATAAATAGGAGGGATAATGTGTTAAAATTAGAAAACATTTGCTACCGTTACAAGGGCGGTGCGGTGAACGTATTGAACGACATATCCGCACATTTTGAAACGGGGAAATTCTATGCCATTGTTGGGCCGTCTGGGGTGGGCAAAACAACTTTACTGTCCATCATGGCGGGGCTTGACCGGCCCACGTCGGGCGCCATTACCATCGGTACAGAGGATTTGGCGAAAATTGACCTGAACCGCTACCGGCGCGAGCAGATTTCCATGGTGTTCCAGCAATTTCACTTGTTCCCTTTGCTGACTGCCTTGGAAAATACCAGCTACCTGCTCGAATCCCAAGGGGTGAAGCGCAAAGAGGCCGAGGCGCGCGCCCGTGAATTGCTAGAAACCGTCGGCATTGACGCGACCAAGCATAACCGCTACCCCGCCAACCTGTCCGGCGGCGAGCAGCAGCGTGTTGCCATTGCCCGCGCGTTGTCTACCGGTGCGCGCGTCATCCTTGCCGACGAGCCCACCGGCAACCTGGACACCGCCAACGGTGAAGCCGTAGTCAAACTCCTGCACCACCTGGCCCACCAACAACAATACTGCGTCATCGTCGTTACCCACAACCCCGAAATAGCCGACCAAGCCGACGCCGTACTACGACTAGCCGACGGAAAAATTGTATAGTATAATCCCGCCATTACAGGTTCGCTTGCTAATGGGAGCAGATGCGCGCTGGTGTGTGCCACGGTCTTCAACACCGATGCCGGCGGTGAATAGCCGCCCAGGTGGGTTCGATTCCCACGTGTTCCCGCCAGAAATAATAGAAGCCGTAAGGTCAAGGTCAAAAGAGGAAAACCTTGGGGCGTTGCCCCAAACCCCACAAGCCTTTAAAAAGGCTTGACCCAAACTTTGCATTTGACTAGACGGCTGGCTACTTCATATCTTTAATTTTAAAAATCCGCGTATGCGGATTTTTAAATAATTAAATTTCGCATTTAATGGCGAGCTATCAAAAATAAAGTTTGGGTCAAGCCTTTTTAAAGGCTTGTGGGGTTTGGGGCAAAGCCCCAAGGTTTTAATCTTTTGACTTTCATCTTTTGACCTTCATCTTTTGACTTTTTCTCTAAGGAGGCACAACCATGGCAGAACCTACGCGTCCGCGGCTTTCGCATATGTCGGCAAAGGCAGGGTGAGCGGCGAAGCTGGGGCCGGGCGCCCTTTCGGAGATGTTACAGGCACTGCCCGCGAATATCGACCCCGCGCTGGTGGTGGGGTACGATACATCGGACGATGCCTGCGTTTATTTGGTAAGGGACGATTTGGCGCTGATACAGACGCTGGACTTTTTCCCGCCTATTGTGGACGACGCGTTTGAATATGGCCAGATAGCGGCCGCCAATGCGCTGTCGGATGTGTACGCCATGGGCGCGCAGCCCACGCTGGCGCTGAATATTTTGTGCGTGCCAAGCTGCTTGACGGCGGCGGATGTGGCGGCCATTTTGGCGGGCGGCGCGGCGAAGGTGCAGGAGGCGGGCGCAGTAATTGCGGGCGGGCACAGCGTGGAGGACGCCGAGCCGAAGTACGGGCTATGCGTTAGCGCCTTCGCGCACCCGGGGGAAATTTGGTCGAACGCAGGGGCGCGTGCGGGCGATGTGCTGGTGCTGACCAAGCCGCTGGGCAACGGCATTTTAGCCACGGCGGCGAAGCAGGACAAAATTAGCCAAGCCGACTTCGCCCCGGCGGTGGCGGCCATGGCAACGCTGAACAAATACGCGCGCGACGCGGCGGCGGGGCTGGACATCCACGCCTGTACGGACATTACGGGCTTCGGCTTCACGGGGCACGGCTGCGAAATGGCAATCGCCAGCGGCGTGACATTGCACATAAACGCCGAGAAAATCCCCTTATTTGAATGCGCGTATGCCCTGGCGGAAGCAGGCGTCGTCCCCGGCGGCGCGAAACGCAACGCGGATTTTCTCGCCAAAAAAATCCACTTCGCCCCCGATGTTTCCCCCGCCATGCAACATATTTTGCACGACCCGCAGACCTCGGGCGGGCTGCTGTTTTCCTTGCCCGCGTCACAAAAAAACGCCCTGCTACAGGCGCTGGAGAAAAACGGCGCGCAAGGCGCAGTCATCGGACAAGTCCTGCCCCAAACCACATACGTCATGGAGGTTTCGCATGAATAAAGTGCCGCCACGCATCGCCAATTTGCTGATACAAGCCCTGCGCAGCGGGGTCGTGCCGCGGGTGGGGCTGGAGCATGTCACCGTGGGGCGCACGCAGGAAATCGCTGCCATTTTGCACGATATTGATATGATTGAAGCGGGCGGCGCGTCTTTCCGCTTCATCGTGGGCAAATACGGTAGCGGCAAAAGCTTCCTGATGCAGACGATTCGCAATTATGCGGCGGCGCGGGGTTTTGTCGTGTGCGACGCCGACCTCTCGCCCGAGCGGCGGCTGGTGGGCACAAAGGGCTCGACCCAAAACCAGGGGCTTGCCACCTACCGCGAGCTGATGCAGCACCTCTCCACCAAGGCGAAACCCGACGGCGGCGCGCTGCCCTTGGTACTGGAAAAATGGCTAAGCGGCATCATGACCGAGGTAAAAACCCAAAACACCCCCGACTTTGACGCCGAAGTAGAACGCCGCATCTTCACCGTCATGGGCGAGCTGGAGGGCATGGTGAACGGCTTCGCCTTCGCCCAGGCCGTCAGCGCCTACTTCCACGCCTTCCGCGAGGGCGACGACGCCAAGAAAAGCCAAGTCCTAAAATGGTTTCGCGGCGAGTACAACGGCGTGCGCGAGGCAAAAGCCGAGCTGGGCATTAACCTAAGTGTCAACGACGACAACTGGTACGACTTCCTGAAAATCTTCGCCATTTTTTTGGTAAAGGCGGGCTATAAAGGGCTGTTGGTCATGATTGACGAGCTGGTTAATCTGTACAAGCTGCCCAACGCCATCACCCGCGCCGCCAACTACGAAAAAATCCTGACCCTCTTCAACGACACGCTGCAAGGCAAGGCGCGGCACATCGGCTTTCTAATGGGCGGCACGCCCCAATGCATGGAGGACAAATACCGCGGCATTTTCAGCTACGAGGCGCTGCGCTCGCGGCTGGCAGAGGGGCATTTCGCCGCCGAAGGCGCACGGGATTTGACCGCGCCCATTATCCGCCTGTCGATGCTGACCCAAGAAGAAATGTATGTACTGGTGGAAAAACTGCGCGACATCCACGCGAATTTATATCACTACGCCCCGCAGCTGACCCACGAGGACTTGCTGTACTTCCTAACCGTCGAATACAACCGCGTGGGCGCGGAAAGCCACATAACCCCCCGCGAAATTATCCGCGACTTCATCGAGCTGGCAAACATCCTGCACCAAAACCCCCAACTATCCGTCGCCGAAGTGCTGGGCAACAACTCCTTCGCACTCGCCAAAGGCGGCGTAGAAAACGAAGAAGTAGACGCGGCGTTCGAGGAGTTTGAGATTTAATTCACAAATAACGCCCGCACTTCCTCCGCGGTCAGGGCGTTAATAAAGCTCCCCCCTTCGGTGATGACATTATCAATCAGCCCGCGTTTTTTCTCTTGCAGGGCCATGATTTTTTCTTCGATAGAATCTTTGGCTACGATGTTGATGACCTGCACGGCCTTTTGCTGGCCCAGCCGGTGGGCGCGGTCGCTGGCCTGGTCCATCACGGACGGGTTCCACCAAGGGTCGTAGTGGATGACCACATCAGCGCCGATGAGGTTTAGCCCCGTGCCGCCCGCTTTCAGGGAGATAAGAAACACATCGCGCTGGCCGGCGTTGAAGCGGGTACTCATGTCGATGCGTTCGCTGGCGGTTGTGCCGCCGTCCAGGTAGAAGTAGGAAGTCACTTTATCTGCATCAAACGCCTTGCGAAAGCGCCCCAACATCCCCGTAAATTGGGAGAATAACAGCACCCGATGGCCGGACTCCAGGGCAATTTGCACCGTTTCCAGTGCCAATTCAAACTTGCCCGACCCGCCTTCGTAATTTTCAATAAACAGCCCCGGATGGCAGCAAACCTGCCGCAACCGCATCAATTTTGCCAAAATGCTGATGCGGTTGTTGGCGAAGGCATCGCGGGCAATAATATCATCCAGCGCGCCGATGGCCTCCATTAAATACGCCTGATAGGCGCGTTTTTGCTCGGGCAGCATGTCGGCGGTCAGGGTGGTTTCGGTTTTTTCGGGCAGCTCGGCCAGTACGTTTTTCTTTAGGCGGCGCAGGACGAACGGGGCAATTTGTGCGCGCAATGCGGCGGCCTGCTCGTCGTCGCCGTCGCGCACAATGGGGGTTTCGTACTGCTTGGAAAACGCCGACTGGCTGTGCAAATAGCCCGGCATAATAAAATCAAAAATACTCCACAACTCGGTCAAATTATTTTCAATGGGCGTGCCCGTCAGCGCGAAGCGTTTTAGCCCGTTTAACGCCTTAATGCTTTTGGCTGCCTGCGTGCCGGGGTTCTTGATATACTGCGCCTCGTCGGCAATGACATAGGAATAGGTTTGGGTGTCGTGCAGCTGCGCGTCGCGGCTAAGGGTGTTGTAGGTGGTGATGAATACGTCAATATGTTTCACCCCAATTAGCTCTTTTCGCTGCTGTGCCGTGCCGCTAATGACCATGACCCGCAGCTTGGGCGCAAAACGATTTAGCTCGTTTTCCCAGTTATACAATAGGGAAGTGGGCACGACTACCAAGGCGGGGTGCTTCACCTTCCCCCGTTCGCTTTCCAGCAAGGCAATTACTTGCAGCGTTTTGCCCAAGCCCATATCATCCGCCAAAATGCCGCCGAAGCCGTAATGCGCCAGCGTTTTCAACCAGATATAGCCCGTTTTTTGATACGCCCGCAGAATTTTATTTAACCCGCGCGGCACGCGGAACGCTACTTTTTCCCCATTGGAAAAATCAGCAATCAGCTTGCCCACCGCCGCATCCAGCGTCGCTTCGCCGAAGCCCCCCGCCCCCACCAACGAATGCACATGCAGCGCCCGATAAGTCGGCACGACAAAAAAATCGCCCTCGATTTTGCGCGGGTTTACGTGCAGGCTGTCCAGCAGGTGCAGTGGCGCAATAACCGATTCATCCCGCAAGTCCATAAACCGCCCATCGTGCATACGGAAAAATTTCTTGCGCGTGCGGTACGAGTCTAGCGCCTCCGTCAATTCTGCCAGCGAATAATCCGCGTCCTGCACCGTTACGTCCAGCAGGTCGCCGCGCATCCGCACGCCCAGTTGGGTTTTGGCGGTGCGGCGCGGTGTTTTTTTCGCCAGCGAATCGCTGATGAATACTTCGGCGTGTTGGCGCAGCAGGTCTAATGCGCCTTTGGTGTTGCGCAGCAGTGCATAAATGGCTTCATCGTCCTTTAGGGTGAAGCTGTATTTATTTTCCTTGAAGCCGCACGCCGCCAGCATCCGCCGCAGGGTATATTCGGCCACCATATCGCGGGGCATGTCGGCGCTTTCGTCGGTGACTTTTTTGCCGTCGTACCGGTATTCGATGTTGGCCTGTACATAGGGGTCGTCGTCCTCGAGGTAAATGCGGGCGTGTAAGGGCGCGGTTTGCGTAGCGGGCGGCTGGCCGGTGGTTTCCTTCACCAGCCCCAGCATCTGCAATTTGGGCAAAATTACCGACAAAAATTGCTGCTGCTGTGCCCCATCAAAGAAAATTTCCTGCTGGGGGGCGTCTTTTATTAGCTGTAGCAGGCGAATTATCAGCGCGCCGTCCGCCTGCGCCATCCGCAAAATACCGACGGTTAATAAAAGGTAAAAAAAATTACGCCCTTTTAACACGCGGAAGGCGGGGTATTCGGCCTTTAGCAAAGTGCCGTCTGCCCGATGCGTAATGTAGAGTGCCAGCGGCGGCCGCCCCGTGCCCAGCTTCACCTCCGGCCGAAAATCCCCCTCGCCCTTTAATACTTCCCCCGCGTACAAATCAAAAAAACGGTCGATATTTCGCTCGTTAAGGGTGACGGCCCGCGCCACCATGCCCAATTTCCGCGCCGCGGTAAAGCGCAGCGGCTTGCCAATTTCAGCCAGCAGCATTTGCTCGTCTATGACAAAGTCCAGCAAGCGCCGCCCCGCTTCATCGAAAACGGCCCGCTTATGCGCAAACGCCGCCGACGCCCCGTAGGAAATCACTTCCCCCCGCCGGCAGCTTTCTACAAAATGCTCGACATTGCGCACCGCGTACAGCCGCCCCATACCAATGGTCAGCGTAAAAAAAATCCCCTTCGGCTCGAGATGCAGCGTGGGCACGAGCTTCACCGGTTCGTCCAATTGCTCGGCGGGCAGTGCCAGCTCCGTGTCAATCCCCTCGAAGATGAGCTGCGATAATGCGTCTGCCACGGTGCTGCCATGCCGCCGCATGGTATCCAGCGGCGTGCCGCCTTCCATATACGCAAATAAAGAAGCCACAACATGTTTGCACGCGCCGCGCCAAATGCTGTGGCTTTCACAACTACAGGTATAATGTAGGGTACCGGCTTTTTCCACCGTTAGTGTCACCGTGTAATTTTTATAATTGCCTTCTACCGTACAACGAACAACAGACCTACCCTGGGGGTCGGTCTGTTGTTGCATAGACAATATCTTGCCGTCGCGGAAATAGCGCTCGCCGCGTTCATATACATCGGTGTTTGAACTTAGGTTTAAAATCGTGCCTTTGGTGATGGCAGAAAGGGACATTTTTATAGGATGTGCTCGTCTACAATGTCAATTAAATCGGCCACTTCGTTTTTGCTGACTTGTGCGGTGGCTTTTAAGCGCTCGCCCAAGGCACGCAAATCGTCGGTGATGAGGGTGGAGAAAATAACCACGGGGATGTCTTTTAATACGTCGTCCTCGCGGATGAGTTTTAATAGGCGATGACCGTCCATCACCGGCATTTCAATGTCGGTGATAATCATTTTTACCTGGTCGGTAATGTTGCCGCCTGCGCTTTTGTACTTTGCCAGCATATCCCAGGCTTCTTTACCATTGGTGGTGGAGGTGACATTGCGGTAGCCGACTTTTTCCAATGATTCGATTACCAAGCGTTCCAGCGTGGAAGAATCTTCTACCAGCAGAATGGGCTTGTCGGAGGTGGGGCGCGAGCCGAAGCGCTCCAACGAGCGAGACTGCATAACCCCTTGGGGGTTGATGTCAATCAAGATTTTTTCAAAGTCAATGACGGTGATGAGGCGGTTGGCTACCTGGGCAACCCCGGTTGCCATGCCTTCTTCCTCGCCGTAAATGGTGCGGTCGGGCTTCTCGATTTTAGATAAATCTACCGTGTCGATTGCCATAACGCCGTGTACGTGGAACGCCGTTTTAACCCCGTTTAGTTTGGTGATAATTAAAATGTCTGTTTCTTCATCTTCGCTGGGGGGCAGTCCCATGTAGGACGCCAGGTTGACGACGGTCATTGTTTCGGTACGCGGGCGGAATATCCCTTCTACAAAGGGGTTTGAATTGGGCATGGGTGTGATGGGATATTGGTTGTACTTCATAATCTCATCTACCTTGGCTACGTTAATGCCAAAGTTGCCCCCTGCGACAATAAACTCCATTAACTGCATTGTTTGCCCGTTGTCCAGGGCCGTTGTCGTATTTTTGTTACCAACCATGATAGTCCTCCCACATTTGTGTTCTGTTTCATATTCTACGGATACATGCGCCATTATAACATGGTTTGGCGTAATCACAACAGGTTTTTGTGATTTTCCAAAAGTTGTGATAAAGTGCGGGAAAATTTTCTAATAAAAGGCGTGTATTTTTGGTGAAATATACATTTTTTTCTGTTGATGAGACGCATAATTTTGCCGAACAATTTTCACAAAATGTGACAGCGAACGCCATTATTTGCCTGTGCGGTGATTTGGGCGCGGGCAAAACGGTTTTTACGCGGGGGCTGTGTCGTGGGCTGGGGTATACCGATTCGGTGACTTCGCCCACTTTTACGTTAATGAATGTGTACGAAGGCGGGCGGCTGACGGTATATCATTTTGATTTGTACCGCCTGCACGGCGCAGCAGACTTGGAAAGCATTGGCTGCGAGGAATACTTTGACGCGGGGGGCGTATGCGTGCTGGAATGGCCCGAACGTGCTGACTTCGATTGGCCGCGGGAGGTAATATGGGTGGAAATACGCGCCGATTTTTCCAAAGACGAAAACTACAGGGAGCTAACCATTCGTGAAAATTTTAGCCATTGATACATCGGGGCGGCAGGCGGGGGTGGCCGTGGTGGACGGCTGTGCCGTGCTGTGCGCGCAAGTAGTCCGCGCGATAGACGACGGCGGCAATTGGAAGCATTCCCAGCAATTGCTGCCCGCTATTGCTGCCATGCTGGCGGCGCATGATGTGGATGCGGCGTCGCTTGAATGCGTGGCATATACCTGCGGGCCGGGGTCGTTTACGGGCTTGCGCATTGGCGCTGCCACCGCATTAGGACTGGCACGGGGGTGGAATTTGCCGACGATTTCTGTTCCGACCTTGGATGCCATGGCATACAATGAAATTATTATGCGGGGCGCGGCGCGGGCGGTGGCGATGTTGGACGCGCGGCGCGGGCAGGTGTACGCCGCGGTGTACGCGCGGGACGCCGCCGGGGGCATGGTGCGCACCACCGATTACTTAGCGGACGCAGAAGAAGCGGTAGTAACCCTCGCGGGGGATGCAACCGTTATCCGCGATGTGGTTGAACCGGCTGCCGTAGGCCTGTGGGCGGTGGAAAAAGCATTGCGCGGCGAATTTTCCCAAAGTGGGGACGAATTATTATACGTGCGTGCCCCCCAGGCCGTGCGGGAACGCGCCGCGCGAGAGGGCGCATGTTAGCCATCCCCGCCACCTTGGCGCATTTGGACGAAATAGCCCGCATCGAGCAGGATAGTTATTCTACCCCCTGGTCGCGGGAGATACTGCGCAAGGAATTGACCGGCGAAAATATCGTAGGCTTCGTGGTGCTTCACCCTACGGTGGTGGGCTATGCCTTTATGCGGCTTAGCTTTGAAGAAGGGCATATCGAAAGCATTGCCGTAGCGCCGGACGCGCGGCAGCAGGGTGTTGCTTCCTATTTAATGCAAACGCTGATTGCTTATGCCACGGAAAACATAGTAACCAGTCTGGCGCTGGAGGTGCGGCAGGGCAACCGCCCCGCCATGGCGCTGTACCACAAATTCGGGTTTATCGTAGAGGGTTATCGGCGCGGGTATTATACGAATCCGTCCGAGGATGCTATTTTAATGCGCAAATTTTTTGTTGAGGTGAAGGCATGAGCGAAGGCATAAGAGAATTATCATGGCAGGAATTAAAATATTTTTGCACGCCCGAAGATATTGCGGCCAACGAAACATCGACCGATGTGACCATCATCGGGCAGGCGCGTGCAGAAAAGGCGCTTCGCTTCGGCTTGCAAATGAAAACCGCGGGCTATCATATGTATGTATGCGGGCCATCGGGCACGGGGCGCACCACGTTTGCCCGCGAATACGCGCGGCAACAAGCCGCCACCGAGCCCACCCCGCCGGATTTGTGCTATGTGTATAACTTTGATAATCCCAAATGCCCCAAGCTGCTGTGCCTGCCCGCCGGGCTGGGGCGCAAACTGCGGGATGAATTAAACGACCTAATGGCGCGGCTGGCGGTAGAAATTCCCAAGACTTTTTCCGGGGCCGAGCATGAGCAGAAAAAAAATGACATTGTGCGGGTGCTGCAACAAAAAAAAGATGTGTTAATTAAAGACATGACCGACGAAGCCCATGTGCAAAACTTCGGCGTAAAAAATACCCAAAGCGGCATTTACTTCATGCCCATTATTGACGGCGAAGTGATTAACGAAGAACAATACGACACGCTGACCCAAGACCAGCGCGATGCGATTTCCGCCAATTCTGAATCCATTCAAAAACACGCCGCCGAAATGATGCGCCATGTAAAAGACTACGAAAAAATTACAAAAAAAGACGTAGAAGAGTTGGAATACGCGCTGGGCCTATTCACCGTGGGCCGCTACATGAACCCGCTAATCGAATCCTTTGCCCACGAGCCCGCCGCCTTAGCCTATTTGAAAACGGTGAAAGAAAACATCTTGGATAGTCTGGCCGAATTTGTCAACGACGACGCCGAAGAGGACGACCCCATGCAGGGACTCATCCCTTGGTACACGAAGAAAACCACCGAAGATGTGCTGACCAAGTACCGCATCAATTTGCTGACCGACCATAACGAAGAAGGCGCGCCCGTGGTCATTGACTACAACCCCACCTACACCCATTTAGTGGGTGAGGTGGAATACGACAACGAATTTGGCAATTTGTCCACGGATTTTATGAAAATAAAGCCGGGGCTGCTGCACCGCGCCAATGGAGGCTATCTTATTTTGCAGGCGCAGGATGTGCTTGCCAACCCCCACGCGTGGGAGGCATTGCGCCGCGCGCTGATAACCCGCCAAATCATCACCGAGCCGCTGCGGGAATATACCAGCGGCGTGGCGGTGTCGGGCATAAAACCCGAGCCCATACCGCTGGATATTAAAATTATTATTATTGGCGGCGGCTATTATTATCATTTGCTGTACCATTATGATGACTATTTCGAGAAATTGTTTAAAGTGCGGGTAGACTTCGATTATGAAATGAACCGCAGCCCCGAAAATATGCGCGAGGTCGTGCATTTTGTGCAGCAGTATGCCGCCCAACACACCCCCTTCACCGCTGAGGCAATGGCGGCCATCATCGAATACGGCACGCGCTTGGCAGAACGGCAGGATAAACTCAGCACCAATTTTAACCGCCTAACCGACCTGCTGGCAGAGGCAACGGCGCTGGCAGCCGAAGCCGCCGAAGTTACGGCACAGCACATCCGCGATGCCATTGCCCTGCGGTTATACCGCAATAATATGTATGAAGAAAAACTGGCCGAACGCATGGCAGAAGATAGCATATTAATTTCTACCGAGGGCACAAAAGTGGGGCAAATTAACGGACTGGCGGTGCTGGACACGTTGGAGCATGTATTCGCCGTGCCCTCGCGCATTACGGCAACGGCGTACATGGGCAAATCCGGCGTCATTAACATCGAAAAAGAGGCGAATATGTCCGGCGAAATACACGACAAGGGCATTCAAATACTCTGCGGCTACCTGGGGCAAACCTATGCGCAGGACTTTCCCCTGTCCTTATCCTGCCGCATCGCCTTCGAGCAAAACTACGGCGGCGTGGATGGAGACAGCGCCTCTTCCACCGAGCTGTTTGCCATTTTGTCGGCATTGTCGGGCTTGCCGCTGCGGCAGGATATTGCCGTTACCGGGTCGATTAACCAGCACGGCGAAATTCAACCCATTGGCGGGGCAACGTACAAAGTCGAAGGTTTTTTTGACCTATGTAAAAAACGCGGGCTAACGGGCACGCAGGGGGTCATCCTGCCGGCCCGTAACATCCGCGATTTGGTATTAAAAGACGAAGTAATTGACGCCGTAAAAAAGGGGCAGTTTCACCTCTACCCCATTATGCAGGTCAATGAAGGGCTGGAGATTCTCTTCAACCTGCCCGCCGGCACACCCGAGCGCCACACGGACGAAACCGTCCACGGTAAAGTGTACCGCAAGCTACGCACCTATCACCGCCGCATCATGAAGGGGGAAGCGTAATACGATACACCCGCAATGCATTTTCATAAAACACATCCCCCCAGCTGGGCTCGGGGGTTATTTTTTGGCAAAATTCGGCGTAGCGTGCCATGGGGACGATGGGCCAGTCTGTGCCGAACAGCACTTTTTTGTAGTTGTTTAAATAGACTAGCCCGGTCATGTAGTGCTGCATCAGCAGCGGCTGGGCTTCGGTGAAGTCAAGCAGCGCGGCATTGCCTTCCACCAGCCCGGAGATGTCCAAGAATACATTGCGGTTTTTGTACGCCACTTCGCAGGCGTCCATAATCCACGGGTTGCCCATGTGACATAGGAGAAACTGCGTGTCCCGATGGGCAACGGCGGCGCGGTCAACACTAAGGGGGTGGGAATAGTCCATGATGCCCTGCTCGCTGTAGGTGACACCGGTGTGGATGGCAACCGTCAGCCCATGCTCGGCGGCGATGGCGTACACGGGCGCATAAATGGGGTCGTGTACAAAATAGTGATAATACCCGGCATAAATTTTAAAGCCCACCACGGTGGGGTCGTTTTTCACCCGTTCGCGAATGCGTTGCAGTGCCGCGTCGTCCAGTTGGTGCGGGTTAATGCCCAGACAGGTGAAGAATGCCCCCGGCACTTGCATCGACCCTTCGTGGGGCAAGCCTGCGCCCATGGGCACAACGGCCTCCTTGTCCGGGAAGCCGTGGGGGGTGGCTTCTTGCAGGCCCATGCACACCCCTGCGACAAAGCCCGCCGCTTCGCGTTCCTTTAAATAGCCCGCGTAGGAATAATCTACCCCCGCGTCCTCTGCCGCGGTATAAAACGCCTGTATGTTTGAAAAATGCATATGCGCATCAATTATTTTCATCTGTGCCTCCCGGTTTTCTTTTCTCCATAAAATTAGATATTCGATTTAAAATGAAAAAACACACCGCGCCGCTGATGAACATGTACCAGCCCGTGGCAACCACGGCCGCCAGCACAATAACCACGCCGTCGATGACAAACAGCATGTTAGATACCTGATTTTTATGCCCGATAATCAGCGCAATAAAGTCCGTGCCCCCCGTAGCCCCCCCGCGGGAGATGACCAGCCCCAAGCCCAGCCCAATGGCAACCCCCGACGCCAGCACGGCAATAACAATATCTACCCAGTGGTCTTGCCAAATCCAATCCGTCAGGCCCGGCGCGCGCTCGGTTATTTGTTCAAAGATAAATAAAAACCCAATCAGTGCCAGTGCCCCCAGCAGTGATTTGGGCATTTTTGGGTCTAATTTTTTGTTGCGCCATGATTTTATGGCAAGCAATGCCAGCAGCACGGCGTTTAACCCTAGTTGGATATGCCAAATCATAATCTCCGGCGAAACAACGGCGCGTAAAAAAATGGCAATCCCAT